>Ga0123357_10004672_pt1 | contig 16167 bp, 19 predicted proteins | sample TergutEmb28metaG_FD_89873 | JGI IMG/M metagenome (GOLD analysis project Ga0123357, IMG submission 89873) | Embiratermes neotenicus P4 segment gut microbial communities from Petit-Saut dam, French Guiana - Emb289 P4 | ecosystem: Host-associated > Arthropoda: Insects > Digestive system > Gut ... | reverse complement strand
TGATTTGTAGGTCACTTCTCTACCATTGTACATAATTCGTGGCTTTACGGGAATTCTATTCTGGACCGTATGAAATGACATTGCTACTGTCTTTTCAGTATTTATCACAAGTTTATTTATCTGTTTATCTATCTATCTATCTATCTTAAAATATGTATACATACTGAATATTTAAAGTGTTTAAAAGTATTTAAATTGTTATTCATGTGTGCCTACTTGGATCCAAGTAGTTGTCATATATTCATTATTATGAAATATATTTTATTTTATTTAAAACTATTAATATTCTCTTGATAACTGTTCCATGTTGGGACCGTTTTGTTGTTCTGTTGCTTCTTTTGTGTTAGTATACTCTTATCTTCTGGACTGTATATTTAGTTTTTATCATGGTTTTATCTTTTTCTTTTATCTTTGTTTGCATTGGTGCACTATTTTATGTGCAGTATTTAAAAATTATTGCTGTTATGTTGTCCATATAATTTCTTCTTATCCTTTGGTTAAAATACTGATCACGGTGTTGCATTGGTGCACTGTTTTATATGCAGTATTTAAAAATTGTTGCTATTATGTTGTCCACATAATTTCTTCTTATCCTTTGGTTAAAATACTGATCACTGTGTGCCACTATATTGCAATTTTTAATTATTATGTTGATGGAACTATCATTATTATGTTCAGCATCTGAAGCTTTTTGTGGATATGACTGTTATGCATGTTCATGGTAGTGCTGTTTTCCTGGTATTTTGTACGTTGCTTGATGATAACACCTTTCTGCTTGCAGGGATGTCGATTGTGTGTCTCTTACTAATTGGCTACTAAGTGAAATAAATTGTTGTACCCACTTATAAATGTTTATTTGTAATACAGCTTGTTTTTTCATATTTATTTATATAACAGTATCACAAATATTCGTTACAGGCCTTGTTGGAGTCATCTTTTATGTATGTCTCATTTCCCACATAAATACTTGTTCTCATTCTCGCAGTTGCAAAGGAGTGAACACTACATGTTATGAAGCTGCTTGTGTAGTTTTGTCCTTTCTTGCAATTCTCACTCTTGTTAGTTCAAATATTCCCCTCAACATCCTCAGCGTCTTATTCTCATAGGATGCAAGACTTGAGCCTTGCAGCCATATGTTGTTTTGGAGACTGGCATATGTGCCTGACGTCATCTGTGGGTTTCCGCAGGCCCTCTCGGCAATTGCTGGATAGATCGGATTATGTCATGACCACCATTCTTCACATCCTTTCCAAATTATCATTCACTAATCACCTGTCATTTTATGCTGTTTAACCAACAAAGTTATGGTTTGGTTTGTTTTCATCTGTGTTTGTCGAAAAGAGACACAAAGTGAAGTATTGGAGTTAGTGGCAAGAAGTATTTCCTGAATGCAATTGCCTTTAATTTTATCCCTGGCAAAAAGGCCCTGGTACCCACTGAATAGGAGGCTGGGTTGGCCTCAGAGCAAAGTTGGGTTACTTTTGAGAAAAAAAATTCTTTTGCATCTGCTAGGTACAATTATGGGTAACTCCTGATTATTACGTTCTTTTTTTAAAAAAAAAAGTCTTCGAGAACTGTGTATATTTTAACTTTATGGAAAAGTCCATGTATGATACACAAATCAGACTGTACTGTGGACCAGTATGTCCCAGAAGTGAAATTGCCCAATAGCTTTTATTGGAAGTGTGCTATTTTGAATTTCAACAGAAACTGTGAAATTATTTATGGGATACAAGGAAATGTCCTTTTGCAAAGCTTTATTATGAATCAGTATGGTTGAAAACTGGAATTACACAGCACCTTCATCTACTTTGGTATAGTTCCTTCATCCCTGCAGATGTTCCTCTGAGACAACAGTGTCAGCTGACCATAACACCACATAATGTCAAACCCTGGAAGACTACAATATGAAAATTCTTTCTTTCTAAGGATTTCCATAATTTTGAAAGTGTTATGTAATTTGTTAGTGTTTGGCCAATATAGAACCTTGCAAAATGATGGGTAGGCCTGCTCTGTGGTGATGAGATGCAAGGGCAGGTATTTATTTTGTTCAACTGTCAATTTTCTGTTGCTATTGTGGTGCATGTGACTCACTCTGAGCCCTCTGCTTGAAAATTTTACTGGCCAAAAACTAACAAATGATCTGTAATGTTTTATATTGGCTTGATGGGCCTGTTACAGCTTTATTGGATTGCTGTAGCAATCATAATCAGGCTTCCCATTTAGTCTCCTCGCTTTGTGTGGCTGTACTTTGCATCACTCCTAGATTCACTTCTGTACTTGATTTGAGCCCCTGCTAAAGCTTAAATGCTATGGTCAGATTTTGGAATTCTTGGGAAGTGTTGTGGCAGGGGATGAAGGAATAAATTTGAAAGTTAAATCTGTAGAAAGAAGATGGAATTGCAGATTGGTTAATACAATTAAAAGGGAAATGGTCATGTAAAATACACATAACACTGGACCTAGAAAGGTCTTAGAATTGAACTACGAAAGAAAGAGACATATAGGATGACCCAAAACAAATGGTTCAGTCAGATACTGGAAGACTTCAAAAAGAGAGAAAAGAGCTGGCAAGAAGTTATAAAGAAAAGATATGGGAAATTAGGAGAGTTTGGAGACTTTTTGTTAATGACTTACATGAGACAGACATGATGTATTTCTGTAGTTGTATTTTTTTTCATTACTGCATTTCCACACAAATAGTTGATATGCTTATTTTCTTCAAGTTTAATTTTTGTTTTGAGATGTTTTTAAGAGTCCCATTGATGAGAGTCCCATTAAAAGACTAATTATAACTTCCCAGGATCCAGCATCATTAGACTAGCTTGTGTTAGACTAGCGAAGAAAGAGACGTGTATGTTGGTTGGGTCAGCTGAACATGACCTAGAACTTTTCAGTTCTTGAACAAGTGTGTACTCAGTACAGTTCATATTGGTATGTGTTTGAAGTTGATCTCTGTCTTTCCAGAAATTGCTGGAACTTGAGGATGCTGGTGAAGATGAAAGGAAGGAACTACATGGAAAAATTGAAAGTCTGGAGTCAATTGTGCGAATGCTGGAGCTGAAATCAAAAAATTCTTCTGACCATGGTATAGTACCTGTTGCTGTATATGTTTTTAGTTTCTTAAGTTTGGGTCATTTGTGTGTATGTGTATGTGTTTTGCTTTTAAACTTTCTGTCACTTCTGAGCTAGTGAAAAATTACAATATATACATAATTTTAATTAGATAATTTTTGGAACCGTTACTACATGGGTGTGGTGAGTGCACACGACAAAATGTTTCACCTTTTTTTTCCCCACCAGTGTATCGACTAGAGGAAAAGGAGCAGGAACAGAAGAGAGAATATGCAAAACTTCATGAACGTTATACAGAGTTATTCAAGACTCACATGGACTATATGGAACGCACCAAAATCCTTATGGGAAGTGCAGACCGATTGGAAGGTGGAGCACGTGGACGGTTACCTTCATTGAACCTAGCACAGCTCAATAGGTGAGGTGTTTTAAAGTCAAATAAACACAACATTATTGATGTATGCATGTACACATACACATGTCCCTGGTTAAGGTCATGGATGCATGTGCTGTTTATTTGTTGGTTAATGTTGGTATGTGTCTGTCACTTTTGTATATTCATTTTTGTAAAAGATAAAGTTCCCCCTAGAACAGGCCAAAATCTCAAAGGGAGAGTAGAGGTAGAGCTCTACTCTTTCTTAATTTTGGTTCTAGATGGCGGTGCAGTGGCCGCATGTCCTAAGGCGTAGGTCTGCGGCCACTCACCTGCTAAGATCATGGATTCGAATCCCACCGGGGGCATGGATGTTTGTCTGTTGTGAGTGTTGTGTGTTGTAAGTTAGAGGTCTCTGTGATGGGCTGATCAGTCATCCAGAGGAGTCCTACCGACTGTGGTGCATCGTTGTGTGTGATGTGGAAACCTCATAAATGAAGAGGCCCTGGCCCACTGTGGGCTGTTGCGCCAAGAACAAACTCGATGGGGTGGGTTGTCAGTGCCACACCTTAGCTGCTTTACACCCAGGAAAGAGAGACCCATTACTCATTGTACAAGTGGCTGTGTGGGCTGGTCTCCCACCAGGATTCAAGTCTTGGACTATACCAGTTATGCCATGCTGGCCCACATTTCTTTTTGTAGACAGGATGTTAGAATTATTTGATTTTTCATGTTTCCACAGTTAAAAATCCTCATTATTCATGGTGTGGCTTTGAAGTGTTCTTATCATGACACTAAATACTCATTAGAAGCAAAGTTGCCTGGGGTGAGGATGTACCAGTCATTTTGTTGTGACTTACCTTTAAATGGTCTATTGCTAGTCACATTAGCAGTTGTATTTTTATGGCACCTTCTCTCATATTTTTACTCTTCCCTTTCCACAAACATGTAATATAAACTCATAATGGGGACATTGTGCTTATGCATCTCTCAGCATGTTTCCTGTCTGAAACTTGCGTATGGATTTTAACAAGATTGGTATTGGTGGTGCCTACACCAAAATTTGTTGGGCAGATTTAATTATGATTGGACAGTTACAACACGACAAGGAATGAAGCTATTTCTGGGGCTACTGCTGTGCACCAGAATAGTCCATAAACAATGATTAATCAGTGATATGTCTTCCTGCCAAAGAAATTGCGTGTGACTGACACGTTAATTAACAACAGAACATACATTCTGCAGTTCTGGATTACATTGTACCTGAGTTACAGAGTACATACATTGTGAAAGAGAATGTAGCTGTTGATCGTAACTTTTTCATGTTAATGAAGCACTGTGGTATGGAATAATTTTGTCTGTGTGCTCCCTTCAGTAATATGTATGGAATATCATTCCTTGTCTGGTAAAACAGCCATCTTTTCTGCTGTAACTTTACAGCTAAACCTTCAAACTGTGGACAGAACATCTGAAGGTATTTGTTGATAGATAGACTATTTGTGAAATAGTGCAAGATATTTGTGAATTGGTGTCCTGTCAAAGGAACTGTGAAGGCAGGATTAGTGTAGTTCATATGCAGGGGGCCAACAGAAAGCACTTTCCATTTAACATGAAAGAGAAATGAGAACATCAAAACTCCATGTTATTTAAGTGAGAGGACAGAAAATCCTTTGTTGTATGACAAAGTCATGGAAAAGTGAAAAAGAAAATCTTAAACCATGCACGCATGTGGCAAGAGGTAAATTTTTTGTCCAGCACATTGTAATATGGTGGCTAGGGAATGTGTGAAGAAGTGCTGTATGAATAAATTTGACATTTCCTTACCATGCATACCCTGCATTTATATTAGTGGAGAGTGTTGTGAAGTTTTAAATATGTTTTCCATGCCTTGTAAGAATACTAAACGGCATGTAAGATACGTATCGATGCGAATTTGAAATTGTACGTTAGTAACTTAACCTGTGTAAGAATTCTTTACAAATTTTTGCTGGAAACCTTTTAAAAAATCACGCAGTTAAGTGGCTTATATTTGAACTGTGATAAGTGTTCACTGAAATACAAAATTTTTGATTTGGTACATTGTTTGTTTGGCTGTGCAACAGAAGTTTTCAGCAGTAAATAAATAACACCGTCAGTTTGGGGTAGGAAATTTTCAAGAATGCACATTGGAAAATATGCTTAATGTACTGGAGATGTGCAGTTGTCACAGATGTGAAGAATCATTGTCTGATCTTCTGTTGTCTCAGGGGTGGGTACCAGCCTTTCAGAGGAATATACTGCCCTTATGTTACCACATACCAGACTACGCAGTGTTACAATGCAGATCACATCATTATAATTTATAGTTCTTTTGTTTTTGCTGAGTTATTCCTTTTTCCTATCTCCAGATTAAATTCTATAGCCATTTAATATGTTCTGCATTTCCAGGTCCTCTGGTCCTGTTTCCTTTGGCTTTACCTCACTTGAAGCTGGACTGAGATCAGTAACAAGTCCTGGAGAATATGTGGTACCAGCATCTCCTCCTGACAGCAACCACTCGAGTACCAGTTTGCGAAATGAGCTCCAGGTGAGTTGTAATTGGTGAAATTTATAAGGATAATGTTTCTCGTTATTGGGCTGTGGTTTGAATATTTAATACATTATGTGCTAAGAATGGCTGGTCCGATTGCTAAAGGCTGACGGTGATGAAGTGTGGGACATGCAACTTTATGCTTGGTTGGATACATGGGCTGTAATGTTTATGTGTGCAGAATCAGATGTTTTGCAAACCTAACTAAGGATCTGGTTGTGCACTGAGTGTTACTTTTATGGCATTTGATGAGCAGATGGATTTGAGGGCATTCAGGACAGTCTGATAAAGTGGAACTGCAAAATGTTGGTAGCTTTCCTTCAGCAACATGATTGAAACAAGTGGTTTCTGTATATCATTTCCTGAAAGCTGAATTTGAAAACTGTTTTGCTGCAGTGGGGACAGTAATCTGCGGTTCCAGTAGCAGGTGTGCGCGTGTGTGCGTGCGGTGTGTGCGTGTGCGTGCATGTGTGTGTGTGCACGTGTGTGTGTGCATGTGTGGGAGTGTGTGCGTGCGCGCGCGCGTGTGTGCGTGAGTGCGGGTGTGTGTGTGCGTGTGCGTGCGTCCGTATGTGCGTGTGTGTGGGTGTGCGTGTGTGTGCGTGGGTGTGCGTGCGTGTGGGTGTGCGTGTGTGTGTGTGTGTGCGTGTGTGTGGGTGTGTGTGCGCGTGTGGGTGTATGTGGGAGTGTGTGTGCGCGTGAGTGCGTGTGGGAGTGTGTGTGCGCGTGAGTGCGTGCGTGAGTGGGTGTGCGTGCGTGCGTGTGGGTGTGCATGCGTGTGTGTGGGTGTGCGTGTGTGTGTGAGTGTGTGGGTGTGGGTGCGTGTGGGTGTGGGTGCATGTGGGTGTGGGTGCGTGTGTGTGGGTGTGTGTGTGTGTGTGTGAACTTAAAGTGAGGCTGAAGGAACAGCTTGCAGAGTACTTAAAGCATTGACCACAAATTTTCATTGAAGCTTCAAGACAGAAAGTTGTGGGTCTCTTGTAGAACAAGTTCTCAGTGTCTGTAAATTCGTGGGATGCAAAATGTCATAACAGTTTTTGTGTACATGAGTATAGAAATCGTAATGATAAAGAGAACATTTTTTGCAGGATGTGTTTAAGGTTTTTGTCATTGCTAGAAATAACTGAATGTAATTCCAATATAATCTTTAATTAAAAAGCTTACTTAAGGTATGGGATACTTGGGTATTCTATGAAGAGGAAACCCTAATGGTTTCCAAAGTGTTGGGGCTGGTACCAGCCTCCTCTGGTGTCCCTGCACCCTTTTTGACTCCAGTGGGCTGTTATAGTGCAGAAGTGTTTACTATTGTCCACAATGTTTGTTTTAGGAGACACGGTTGGGTACAGAGTCCTCTCAAGTGGTGGATGAGCAGCACAAGAGCAGAGTAACATCTGAGAAAGGTCAGCTGACAGATACAATTTCAACGGAACATCGTGGCACAATCACAAGTAGGAATGAGCACCTGGCTGCTTCCGAATTCTTTCACTTTCTTCAGCTTTACATCACTAGCCTAGTAGTCAGTTTGTGTGTATGTTGTGGTTTAGTTCAGGGGTTCACAGATTTTCCAGAACTCTAGGAGGCACCTCAGTCAGTCAGGTGCCAGCAAGGTAACATGAAGCAATTTTCATGACTTGCACATATTAAATACAACCATACAAAGCTTAGTCGCCTGGGATCCATGCACTCCTGGTTTACTTTGTTATGTGAGCATACTGAGCAGTGTAATTGAGTGGGTAGCATGCCGTCGTTACATGTGGGATGTTTGGGTGAAAATCTCAGTTCACTTACCAACTCTCCAAATGTATATTATGCAGTTTTCTGCAGTTCCTGCAAGCAAATTCTGGCATATTGCCTTCAATTAGGCTACAATCAGTTTCTTCCCTCTCCTTCAGTCCCTTATCTGTGTTCACTCAGCATAACATTCACTGTTAAATAGTTAAAAAGTGCTGCTGACTGCGTTGTTAAGTGAACCGTAAATAAATAAGTTGAGTGGAAAACTGGTTGTACCCATGTCATTTCTAAAACTGAAGTGGGGTCTCATGCTGTGTGTGGCGTATGGTGTTGCTGTGATTTTTGGGACCATTATCCACATATAATTCTTGGTGCTGTAAGCATAGAATTGAAAATGGGTCACCTCTAAAAACTGGATGTTTCGAACTACTGTAGGGTTTCTTTGACAGAATGTAGAAATAGAAAGTAGGAGAAATATTTGCTGAGCTTTTTGCATGTGACTTTTTTTTTTACATATTGAGACGTATTTCAGTGGGGGGGGATCATCTTCGCTATCATCATTGTTATTACCGCTGCTACAGGTACTACAGCTTCTTCATAATACAAAAAATATGTGGTTGTTGAGTGATGAGTTATAGGGGATCTGAAGGAGATGGTTGTTCCCTAAGTGAGGTAAGATCCTGTTACTTGGGTAGAACAGCTGAGGAAGAGAGTGAAAATCACTAAGTATAGTTGGTGCCATGGTTGTTATTTGCAAAAAGCATCTGTTGAGTATATGTCTTAACTTTAGCTTTCTTACCCATTCAGCATAAAACAACAAGGCCTGTACATGCACAGTAGGTTTTTATTCATGATGGGGATAAGACTAAGTGGGATTATGGTCTTCTCTGAGCCCTTGACCATCCCATGAATGAATCTGAGCAGTGGCAGAATGATATTGGTAGGGCAAAGTTGAAGTGATTAAATCCACACATTTTCCAACACAGAGTTCCAATGCACTGTTGTGGGACGGAACCCAGGCTTCCATGGTGAGATGGTCAGTACTTGCCAGAGCTGTGAGTCAGGCACATACATTTCTACCAGGAGGGTCAGCAAGAAGGACAGTAACAATGCATGTGAGAGAGCAGTGAGATAAACTGTTCTTACATGAAATACACCATGGTCAGGATGAAGGGGTGTTTGTATCGCAGTCTGCTGCTGTTGCAACTCTGCTCCACACATGCCATTGTTTATGTGTCTGAAAATGTGTGCATGCATGCCTTTGTAAATGTGTGTTTTGGGGGGGGGGGAGACAAAACTGTCCTTCACCAAAGTGTATCACCAAAAATGTTGTTATATCTGTCAAACATGAGAAACAGACATACAGAATCTTTAATTCAGACAAATGGTGGCACTTTGATGTGGGAGGATGTTACCACAGACCTTTATTAAATTAGACAGGGGAGTAAAGTGCATATACTTGTATTCATTGGCATTCAGACCTGCAGTTCAATATTTGCACAATGGATCATAATACATCCAGGAGTGACTAGGTACATATTCTTGGCTCCATGTTTGAATGTCACAATTTTCTCTTTAAGCCATCTGTTTGGCATTGTGTGATTGAAGAGGTTGCATTGTGCATTCAAATGACATTAGCTCCATTCACCTTGAAGTTAACATGATGTTTATCTGGAGTTAATCACTCATTTTTAGTAATTATTGTATCCCTTGGCACAGGAGGTGGATGGGTTGATGGACTAAGTCCTGATACTAAGGACTCTACACCAGAACTTGAGGATGTAGAGGATATGACAATGACTGTTGTTTCACCAATTGGAAGGAGTAAAACAAAAAAGTGAGTTCATGGGAGCTAGTGTAAGAATTGAGTACTTGTGAAATAAGTATGTGGTTTATTCTTGATTTCGTACTTTCACTGTGTTGTGAATGTTGTATTCTATCTTTTGGGTGATTCCTGGGTGTCTGAATTTTATGTGCCAATGTTTCAGAACACTCTGTCCCATCTTAATAGGTCATGTGAACAAGAAGAATAACTGGAACGAGAATGCTAGGGTAATTATTCAGGTAAAGGTTTGACTCAAAAGAAGTCAGGGCCAATCGGAAGGAGGAGGGATGGAGAGGGGGCATGTCCAAGTAGAGGAACAAGCTGTGGAGGGCAATGGCCCCAAGTGGAAGCTTATAGTAAGACAAGGATGTAAGGAAGAAACGACCCCGTATTGGAGCAAAGAAGAAGAGCAATGGGATGGTAGTGATTTAACTATTGTGTTTCAGGAGGCTGTCTCCCGTCTGTAAGCATATGCAGAAGGGGTTTCCAAGATTTGCTTAAGATCACTCCATCTTCTCTATTCATGTTTTGTGGGTGCATTTCCAGTTCACTCACTTCCCTGATGAGTAGGACCATGTATCTGGTTTTTGCAGAAAAAGTATTATATCCTGTAGTTTAACCCTTATCATGCTAATGTGGAGTATAGGGTGAGCACCTAACAATGCCAGCAAATTCCAGATGGGATTTAACTCGGTGTTTAAAGGGTTAATTATATGGTCCTGGTTAATACTGTGTTCCATACAAACAGGAAAGTCAGCAGTAGTGGAACACAATGTCAATCAGGACCATATAATTAAACTACAGGATACATTACTTCTTTCTGCAGACACTAGATACAAGGACCTATTCATCAGGGAAGCCATTGACCTGGAAATGCACCCACACAACTTGAACAGAGAAGATGGACTGATCTTAAGCAAATCTTGAAAACCCATTCTGCACAGGCTTGAAGAAGGCGACAGTCCTGAAACACATTGGTTAAGATTACTACCATCCCATGCCTCCTCTTCTTCGCTCTGACATGGGGCCATTTCTCCCATACATCCCTGTCTTACTACAGGCCTCCCCTTGGGGCTGTTGCCCTCCAGAGCCTGTTCCTCTACTCAGACATGCCCCTTCCCCATCCCTCCTCCTTCTGATTGGCCCAGACTTCTCTTTAGCCAAACCCTTACCTGTACAAATACCCTAGCAGTCTTGTTCCACTTATGTGTCTTTGTTCACACGACCTATGGAGATGGAACAGAGTGTTCCAAAATGTCAGCACATAAAATTCAGATGATGGCAGATCATGTAAAAGAAAGAATACAAAATATGTTGTAAAGAACGGGTGGAATTTTCTTTGAAAACACTTTGTTGATTAGATTTTATACATTAGAGCACTGGAAGGATACTTCGAAATCATGATTCCACTAAATATGCATGGTGGAAAATTGAAAAATCAGGAAGGACAGAATGACCATAATAATGATGGTTTACAGAAGTCTTTTTTTTTTTAAATGAGCAATTACCCTGTCACAAATCACTACTGTACATCAGTGCTACTATGTGCCCCTGTTTGTAAGTAACTGAGATTAATTTTACATTGCATATTCCTAGAAATGTCAAGACGACATGACAGACTGATAAAACAGCATACTGCCTAAACCAAGTGCACAGTGATTAAAAGTCACTAATGCAGTAGAATGCAGTATTTATGCTTCAGTACTTAGCGGATAACTGAGCTTGCTATAATTTGATCTGGTTAACATGCAGTGTTTGGTGATGATATGACAGTGAACAGTGTTTTGCTTGGTGTTGTGGGCTCAGAAGCTTCTCTGATGTTCTCAGTTTTTATAAGATGGGTTGAAATGGTGCAGGTAAAACAACAGCCTGACAAGATCTTGTTAGTCTTTGGTTATACTTTTTTTTTTTATATATTTTAATTGTTTTAGATATAAGAGAATGATAATTTACAGGAATAGTGGAACATCCTGTTGAAAGACATTTCACCATGGCACATGACCATAGTCATGGTTGATTTGCAAGTTTAAAAATGTGTAACCACAGTTGTATATTTGCCATTAAACATTGAAGACCCACATACTTCTCCTCCCACCTGCTGCCATTGTTGGGTTACTCCTGTCAGCACACTCATGTTGGTGCCCTGGTGTAGTGAGTTCAGATTATGAAGTTTGTCAATGTAATTCCTTTAAGCAATTATGGAATTATGTTCCAGTTTTAATTGAATTTTGTATAAGTATTAGTTCATTGGTGCAATAAATATTTGTCTAGTTGATAAATAAATAAATGTGGAAGATGTTTAATTAACATAAATGTGGTAAAGTGGTGTCTTTTGTCATCATTACCTTGGAATTCTTTGTGTATAACACTGACTTGACAGGTTTGAGACCATAAACTGTGCATACACATAAAAACTTCATAGTAAAACATGTGTTGTTCATGCTCATGGAAACAAAGAATATGGACATGTGTATTTGGCTGTTTCTGTTTATTGCAGAGAACAGAGGAGTGGCAACACACTGTATCAAGAATTAAGCTTCCAAGATGCTGAAGCTCTTGGGGAGATGGATGAAGGAGCTGACATTACAGGTATTTGGCTTGTAACAGTATTTATCATAACAAACTCAGTTACAGCTGACAGCTGGTAATGGTAGTTATAATTAAATGGGGGGTCATCAAAATAGTAATGCTCTGATTTTCATTTTATATGTTTTTATATACTGCAGTGAGAGCATTTTTCCTTGTACTACACTGCGAATGGAACGTGGGAGATTTTATTCATGTGTAATGTACGTTTAGTGTGCAGTGTCTGAGCATCCAATTTAACATTTCTTGTAACTGCAGCTGGTGTTTCTCCAGTGATGTCATTCTCAGCAGCTGCAATTTCTGACTTCAGTATTCAGCTTCATGTGTATTATCACTGTTATAATAGTTCTTCAGAAATTATAAGAAATGATAATCATGTTCGTTACGCATTGACATTATCATCATGGTGGATTCTCTTGGGACAGAATTTCACCATCCATAGTGCTAAATTTTTTACATTTTGCCTCATTCTCTGGCCAGTGGCAATTTTGTTTTTGTTGTGTTTTTTCCCCCAGGGGATTCACTTATCATCCACTTATAAGATACGTTAATACAATCATGTTCTTCTTGTCGCCAGTTTATCATATGTCTGTACCGTGGGCTCATTTTGCTTGTATTTCATAATATTTTGCTGAAACATTGTCTCTGCTGAATGTAATTGATTGCCTTTCCATAATCTTGAAGCTGTGTTGAAAGCATATAATGTGTTTTGTGTGGTCTTAAAACCTAACATCTTTTGTGACATTCCTTAGTGCCAAGTGATACCTGTAACATGGTGCTGATGACTAAGGTTTTGGTCTTCTGAAATGTGACAACATGCACATTGGTAGATAAATACCAACATTTGAGAGCCCTAATACTGCTGCTGTTGCTCATACTACTACTTATACTACTACTACTACTACTACTACTACTACTACTACTACCACCACCACCACCACCACCACCACCACCACCACCACCACCACCACTACCTCCACAACCACAACCACCTTTTTAGGTCCAAATATTCTTCTCAGTACCTTGTTCATAAACACCCTCACTGTCTATTTTTCCATGAGGGCATTCGTACGTTGTGAATGGAGATTGCCTTCAGCTGCAGAAGTTAGCTGTAAGTGTCAGGGCTGTATTTCTTCTTTGTTTCACAATGGAAAATGTGGCTCATCTTATACAGCTAAATACAGTGATTTGCTTTATTCTCTGATTCTGTTTGCCCATAAATTTTAGTTTCCTGTGGAGTTCATTGGTCATGAATTATTATTTGTTCTGTTTCTCTTTATAATTTATGAAATGCCTGCAGAATTGTGCCATTATTTGATAAGGTACTTGGCGTTCATGTATTCTAATATTCCCGTTAGTATTTTCGGAGTAATACACAATGTTGCTTATGCTACAACATCTATGGCTTGTCACTTGATTACAGATACAACTACAGTGGAATGTGTTAATATTACAGAATCTGTTGCATTTATAATAATCGTGTCTAAAATCTGCATCTGCTCACCTATCTGCATATGGATTTTACATGCTCCAAGAACACTGTTTTCCTCCACAGACCTAGAACACAGTGATTAAATTTGTAAATTTGGAAATCTTCTGCCCTAGTTTTTCAGTGATGTAAGTTTTGAATATTATTTGCCACAATCAAATCAGAAAGTAGGTAGACAGATGGTGTTGTATGAGTTTTGGAGAAGAATGTTAACCACTCTGTACATTCTTATGAATATATGGACCTTAGCTAAGTTTAGGCTGTATGTAGCGGTAGATACAACAGATTAGAGCAAACCTGGGTTTACTAGTTTCATGGTTATGATGGGTTCATTTTACGTTAGTATCTGTAATCCTTAAAATTTCAACATTTGCTGTGGATATATATATATGTCTTCATGGAAGACATATTAAGTCCTGTGCATTTTGTTATTTTGTTTTATGTGTTTCTCAGAACAACAGTAATTATTTCTGCAAATAGCATTAAATGGCTGGTCTTTGTAATTGAGCTGCAATGTGTGTGTTGTGAGGTAGGAACTAAATTTTTATTACGTAGATAACAGACTCTTCCATCTAACAACATTTTATTATTCCTTTTCATATTCTATAATGTTGCGATCAACAAATAACTTCATCACCAGGCATTCTTGTACAGAATCTTAAAAATGACGGCAAAATGTTTTTTGTATGAGCGATCCCTCAAATGTTACAAACTAAATCATTTTACCTCAAATTTTATGTACATGAGTCCGTGCATCGTGAATCGAATTTAATAATTGTCCAACTAGATGCGACTTATTCAGTTTATTACTTTTCTGCAGGCAGCTCTACATGTTTTGGGTGCTGACACCCATCATCAGGAGCTGGTACAGCTGTAATTACAGCTTCTGGTATTGATTAACTGCAATGAGTAAAATACACTGCTATTAATACTGATATATAATTTAAAATTTTAGATTTGTCATATTGAATGTTACTAGCCTTGACGAATATAATATATAGAATTATGGTGGATGGTTAAAAGCATTTTCCAATAGAACTTCAACATAACCTAAATTTTATATATATATATATATATATTGTTGTATATTTTATATTTTGTTGTACATAATTTAAAAATACTGCTTTTAACCAACCACCATTATTTTATGTGTCATATTTGTAAAGGCTAGTAACATTCAATATGACCAATCTAGAATTTTAAATTGTATATTGGTATTAATAGCAGCGTATTTCATTCATTGCAGTTAATCAATACCAGAAGCTGTAATTACAGTTGTACGAGCTCCTGATGAGGGGTTTCAACACCCGAAACATGTAGAGCTGCCTACAGAAATGTAATAAACTGAATAAGTCGCATCTTGTTGGACAGTTATTAAATTCATTTTACCTCAGTATTTGAGATTTTGTAGCAGAATGCCTGATGATTGTTTTCAATCAAAACATGTAGTGTTAAAAATGAAAAATGAAATGTTGTGTTAGATGGAATTGTCTGTATCTGTGTGATTAATTATTCACAACAGAATGGATACCATTAAATTAAACTTTTATATGTTACTGAGATGAATCCATTGCTTCAAAGTATTAAGCTTTTGCTACAGTATTTCCTTTTTAAGGAACCATATTCCTTAAACTGCGAATACTGCCCATGGGAGGAGTAAAATGCCAGAATTTTGTGGCTTTATGTGCTGTGTGTACTAAAACAGAAAACAAACTGTGTTTTAGTTCAAACAGTATAACCCAGCTGGTATGAGACATTTACCTATAATGTGGTTATTGTTTCATGGCTGCAGGCAGTTGGGTTCACCCAGGAGAGTATGCCTCATCGGGTTTGTAACAAAACACTGTTGGCTTGATCAGCTGCATGCATTTGCTGTTAGAACCCACTGCTTGCTCTGTATGTAATATTTCTGTGTCTTGTTCAGCAGCATCTTACATTTTATTTCCTTGTTGCAAAAGTAGGCTGTACCCTAAGTGAATATTCATAATTGGTTATGAAAATTAACTTGTGTGACTGTAGTGAACAACCTGCACTACCTGTCTAAGTACCAGAATGACAGAATTTGACATTTATGTATTTGATTTGGGGCCTGGTTGCTAATGCACATGTATAAAGTGAGGAATTGAAACATCAGAGCACTAGTTTTAGATATGCTCTGTCCTTAGAAAGTAGAAGCACCACAGTTTTGTTGTAAGCACAGAATGAATTATAAACTTTATGTTGCAGCAAGAAGTAACAAAATAAGCTTTATTAACCCTTAGAGTACTGACTAGGTACAAAAATGCACCCAGGCATGGTCTTAAACAGTTCTTGCTGGAATAGAGTAACAATCTTACCAATTTTTCTGCTTGTTCCTTGAAGTCCCACTGACACAAAATTGTCATTTTTCTGCAAGTGAATTGTTTTTATTGTATGCTATGTTTTTTTTTTTTTTTTCAAATCCAATTGGACCTTTTTTTTTCCTTTTTTTTTAAAATAATTTTAAAATAAATTTTTTGCCAAAATTTATTATATAAATA
>Ga0123357_10004671_pt1 | contig 16173 bp, 10 predicted proteins | sample TergutEmb28metaG_FD_89873 | JGI IMG/M metagenome (GOLD analysis project Ga0123357, IMG submission 89873) | Embiratermes neotenicus P4 segment gut microbial communities from Petit-Saut dam, French Guiana - Emb289 P4 | ecosystem: Host-associated > Arthropoda: Insects > Digestive system > Gut ... | reverse complement strand
GGCTGCGGGTACAGTTTTTAATACTCCTGATGATGGGTGCTGTGACACCTGAAACATGTAGAGTAGTTTTGCAGTGAATAAATATCTGCATACTGTTGCATCTGTTGGATTTTTATTCACATAGCCTGTTTTATCTTCGCTGTGGCCAAGCTACATATTACGCCACAAATTGTGTTACGGACTGGAAGCCGAGAAATCGTATTTCGATTGCCGGAAAAGACAATAGATTTTACTTTTCTCCAAAACGCCCGGACCGGCGCTGGGGCCCAACTTGATTGTTATTCGGCAGGAATAGATGGCTGTTCCCCGGAAATAAATCATCCGGTGCCTGAAGCTAACCACTGACCTGCATCGGCGTCTAACCCTAAGCCACGAGTCGCAAATACCAAGTTTGATATATTTTATTCGAGCCAACAGACTTGCAGCTAATTAGATCACCTCGTCTTCACAAATTACACCACCCGAGACTTCTCGTTCACATTTTGAAAGGCGATTTCGTTTCCGGACGCCAGGCTGCTCTGGGAGTGACGCGGTTGTCCTCAGGCAAACAAAACAAGGAAGATTAGCATTCTCGTCGATTCCCATACGCCTCAAGGATTATACATTCATGGGCCGGCCACGATGTTTGGGTGCTGCACGTGACCCCAGCAAGCGGTCACGTGACTGCTCCAGTGAGTGCAGCAGTGGACCAAGTTCGGATCATAGTTCAGCCTTGTAATTATTTGGTGAAATAAGCATCCGGAGGTTCGGAAATTAAACGTTGTCACGAAGTCACACACACACACACACCGCCACTTAGCGTCTTATGGCCGCTGGGTTGCAACTCGCCTCTTGTCATATTCTGTCGGCCTATTTCGAAAGCAACACCAAGTATATACATATATAAAGATAAAGCAGTCCCGTTACAGGCTCGGAGTGGCCCAGAGGGTTCTAGGAAGTTAAGGTTCCCAGATTACATGACAACGGCACAGGATGGTGGTAAGTCATCAGCCTTACGCACCGGCCGCCTTTACCCTCAGGAAATAATCCTGGTATTCATTTCTGTTAGAGGTTGAGTCGTCCCCATGGCCACAGTGCGATCGGAAGGATTTTATATCAATGAAAAATCCACTGACACTAGCTGGGATCGAACCAGCGACCTTCCGATTTGTAGCACAGCACTGTGCTACCGCGGTCCCCACGTTGCACGAAAAGGTTGCTATTTTCATGCGTTGGTCTCCTAGAGACTATCTGAAGAACGTCTTTGTGGTTTTCTAATCCGCTTAAAATAATTTTAGTTTCTTCGCCAAGTTATCTCCTTCGTTCCCACTGTCTTAACCCTTTGACGCCTAATGACGACTATAGTGGTCGTTCCGCACCGCTAACCTCTTAACGTTGCATTTTATATATTTATTCAACAAATACACGTACTGAATATTTTAAACATGGTATACAATCTCCTTTTTTTCCCCCTTCAAAATGCGGTTTGTTTCATAATTCTAACGTATTTGGTTCCTGTTTTATTCACATTTTATATACAGAATGTGCTAAAATTAAAAAAAATAATTCTGGTGCCAAAATGTTAAAGTTTTCGATTATAATTGAAAATTATTTACCATCTATCGATGGGCACCAACTAACGACCCAGTTCGATACCTCACGTGCACAGAAATCGATTGCGACATGTACGATCGATATAGAGATCTCGATTAGCAACATCTGTGAATATCGTCATTGCGTGTGTAAGGCAGATGTACTGGTAAGAAGCTAGCAGTGGGTTGACTTGGTCGTTAAAGGCTTATATCTGTTCGGAATATTTTGCACATTGTAGGCAGAAAATATTATATGGTGATAGTGATAGTGTGAATAATTCCTGAAATCAAGACAGTTTGTGCACTGTGGTTTTATTTACTCAGCCAACTTGAGAAGACAACTGGCTTGGTAACCAACCGGTCATTGCAGCGATGTGGTGCGGAGAGCAGTAAGTGCCCCATTTTACTTTATTGTGTTGTTCAGTTAGATTGAAATGAACATGGCAGCATGTGATTTTCACTTGTTGGTAACATTTTTGGTAGCAGCCAGTTGATTAGTTATGAAAAAGTTTGATTGGACACAAAATGCATTATTTTTTGGAATGGATTTGATACAGATCGAAGAAGTTTAATGAGTGAAAAAAGTTCAGAAATGCAATATTTGCGGAATTATGCCTGGGAAGAGACTGAACACTTAATTCTGACCTTGAAGGTGATATCTTATGAACTCGTTAGCAATTATTTCTAATTTAGGAGACCACATTGGCACTTTTGTTTTGAAGTTTCTGACGAAAGAAATCATTCTTACACTTTTAACACACAGTCTTCCAGACCTAACACAATTCACACATCGTGTTTTAAAAATATTCAAAACAACATTAAATGGACCGCCAACACAACTTTGTTTTTTGTTGAGAAGCTTCATATTTCAGTCCGGAGTTCGACCATAATCGGGTTATAATATTTTTAAAAAGTTTTCTTTTTAATAATATTATATTTTAGCCTGATTAGGGTCGATCCCTAGACCGAAACACGTAGCTTTTGATTGAAAGATACGGTTTATTTTTACTGTCCACATGATGTTGCTCTGAATACTCAGTCTTTGGATTTTCTGTATCTGTCAATTATTGTTTTTCCATTTTGGGATAGAATTTTATATTTGAGTACCCACGTGACAAAAGAGACATTATATATAAGTATGGATATATATATATATATATATTCAAATACGTGCAACCGAATGATTTCTTCGTGAATACAAAATCCCTGCATTTCCAGCATATACTAAAATACCTACAGCATTTGTTAAATATTTTTACTGCCTACCATTACGATGTTCGCAGTATTATGGTAAAGAAACGCCAGGATTAATTTGTAAAACAATTTTCTTCCTACTCTGGCGTCTAAGAGTGCTTGTGTTTTCTTGTAATATTTTTTTCGCCCAATCAATGAACAAAATCTGCACGTACCAAAAGTCTTCTAGCATTCAGTTTGTTTCGCTTGGTGTTTTCAGTGTTTGTAATGACGTATTTTTAAAAAATCTAAAAACCAATGACAGTAACGTATCATACAATTATTTACCTATTAGTTTTTTAGTGTAGATTTCATTTTAGTTGTGAGAAGAGAAGCTAAAAAAATGAACTGTGTTTACCGAACTTAGAACGCGCATAGTTACGTGCATATAGCTTCGATAACCTGTAATATTCTTACCGAAAATGTTTAAACTTTATCGTATGATACGGAAGTCGTTCTGTTGAATGCAGGTATTTTCGTGTTCCTTGATTTTTAAGAGAGTTGCGCATCAGAATTTCTTCATATGATTTTGTAAATTTTGTATTGTTTTCTTCACCGTTGCACCGTGCATTTCGTAGAATCATTTAATTATCACGCCAAATAATGCCTCATTCCAGATAGCCTAATTATTTGTGTACAAAATTCAATTCTTACTATATTATTTTGACAATCTTCTCTTACTATATTGGTCTAACAATCTAAATGTATTATACATTACAGACACGCTAACACAATACTAAATTAATATAAGAAAATCAATCAGCGAGTGTATTTTAAAAATGTGACTTTAGCAAGGAACAGCGTAGCTCCTTGGAGATGATCTTAGAATCGAAACATGTTGGAGCGATTTTAAATGATTTAATGTGAAAAAATTTATATATGTGCATTAGTTGGTGTGATAATTAAATGATAGATATTTTTAGTTAAGACCAAAATTAGTTCAGTTATTTGCCTAAAACGCGGACGTAAAGAAAACTACTGTTTTGTTATGTACGACGCCGTGTGATTAGAATTTATCTAGCGTTTCGAATGAAGAAATGGCCTCCAAATTCATTTCTAGAAGAAGGAGACAACTATAGCTTACGATTCAAGTCCTGGGATGTTACGCCGAGTGGAGTGGTAAATACTTACTGACGTATGGCAGGACTGTCGTGTCTTCGTCCTGCGTAACTCTGCTTATAACTTAAATAACATCGCTATGAGAATTCGAAGTTTGGAGACTATGGTCTAATACTGAAATATTAATAACAAACTGTTCCAGCCACAAAAATCTCATCTCTGTGCCGTCCAGTTGTATCTGGTTTTACCTGCGTCACGTTTAAGATTTCGTACACGGGGCTGTACGAAAAGTCGAAAGGGTACCAGGTGGTGAAGACCATGTCATGATTCGCCCACATATGCAAGGCTGACTGTACTCCGTGAAAGACAAACATGAACACGACAGCGGCCTTCACGACGGTCTGAACGCGCTGGATACTGCCAGCCATTGTGATACGGCCGGTTGCAGGATCTCTGGCGGGCAAATCCTCCCATACGAAGGACTCTGTCAAGTGGAGCAGATGCTCGATTTTATCCTTGTAGAATCTAAAACACGAAAACAGTATATAAATCACTCATATTCGAGAGAGTTAGACAAGATATGGCTGAAAACTTTACATAAAATTCAGTGAGTAAAGGAAGGTTGGGTGGGAAGGAACAATTTAAGATATGGAACATGTGGTCCGAAACTTCTTTTTTACCGAAATCGGCACCAGGACGTGGTAAAACGCCGGAATGTATGCGCTGAATTCGGTGCCCATTATTTGGAACAGCTGTCGTGCAGTAAATTGAAAGTAATACCAATAAAATCCCACACAACCTTTTCAACCAATAAGCGTTTTTGAAAAAGGAAGAAAAATTATTTAGATCGCTTGTGTCAGAACTCTCCTTTCGCGGGCTGCCTACCTCCCCAGGCGTCGTATTTACTCGACCACAAATTTCTTACCTCAAACTGCCCCCAAAATTTGACCCCTACAGCCCCTGAAAGTTCTAACAAGTGTACGGTTACACTGTCACATTCGTGACTAAAGTAAAACCTCATTTGGCGCAAAATAAGCCAGTGTCCCAGCCAGAAATATTTCCGTTTGAAGTTAACCATAAGTAAATAACTCCATGGCACACGGCCCTTCCTTAGAAGCTAACCGGTTCTCAGCTAGTCATGAAGTCCCCCACATTTTATGGAACCCGAAGGTTCATTACTGCATTCACAAGTGCCTGTCGCCTGTTCCTATCCTTATCCAGATCAAACCAGTCGAGGTCTCCCATCCCACTTCTTGAAGATCCGTTTTAATATAATCTACCCATCTACGCCTGGGTCTTCCAAGTCGTCTCTTTCCGTCCGGTCTCCCCACCAAAACCCTCTATGCAACACTTCTATCTCCCATGCATGCCACGTGTCCCCCTAATCTCATTCTTCTCGATTTCGTGAAGCCTCGGGCTTGGACTGATCTTTTGCTACGACGCAGGAATTGGAAGTAACGGCTACTCAGAATAGTTTTTGCACAGTAATCCTCTGAAGAGGTCAGCCCATTTAAAAGTACGACATTTCATCAGTTGGTGCTTACGTTGCCAGGAACTGTAATCTGAAATACCTGAGACATAAATGCATCCATGAAACAAGCCCCATTCCAAAGATCATCCTCACATTCTTCATAGACTCTTCAAAGTCGCTTCTTATCCTTAGGTAATCCAAGAATACTGTCAAGTACGTAACGTAGTAACTTGCAACTACATACACGTTGTACCAGGCGTGTGCTTTCGGTTGTTTCGGCATGTTCAGGGCAACACCGCTCATCCTGAGTAAGAACAAAAGGAAACGAAATCGACGCTCTGCCAAGCTGTTCTTGTGAGATTTATCAACATCCATTTCTAAACAAATAATGTGAGCACCACGTTTTTACACAATGAAATTGGACCCCTTTAGTGCGACACAACCTGCGAAGGGAACTGGGATTTGAGATTTTGTGTCGTCGCACAGAATGATTCCCTATGCAACATTTATTGAGCACGAAAAATCTACACCTGCTAATGCGTGATCGAAGAGGGCGGGACGCTATGTGTAGACTAATTTCCATCCTTGGATTGGTACCTGACTTGAAACCGAGAAAAATAGGAGGAAGCGATGATTATTTTATATTGTCAGCCTGTCATGGACAATTTCCAATACGAAATTCGTGGAACTGCCTTTCAGTGCCTAGTATTTGGAACTTTGCCTCAGACAAGCCTTAATTAGACCAAGTGTTGACATTTCAAGTGTACTAGCAGTACGTATGCCTTTTTGTTATGTTTAGAGTTCTCGAAGAGTGTGCGTGCGTGCGTGCGTGCGTGCGTGCGTATGCAATGGCTGTCCTCGAATATATGGATCTGACTCAGATTAATATTCAGCAAATTGATGAAGTCTTGTTAAGCAATACTAGTCATCGATGAAATGTGTCTACTTTGAATACAGGATGTTCCAAAGTTATTTTGCAAAAAAAAAGGACAGTAATACGTCTGAAGAAATTTATTTAAGTGTAAGTATTATAAAAGCTTTTCGAAATGTAATGTCTGGTATTTGGCCGATACAGCATGGAATTAACAATGGCGATGTTGTTCTGTCGCTATCTTATGATTCATGCAAATCTCTACTACTGTACTTGTGAAACTTAATCCTTTGACGCCTAAAGACCCCTATAGGGGCCTACCGCACCGCTAACCTCTAAACGTTGCATTTTATATATTTATTCAACAAGTATAGGTACTGAATATTTTAAACATGGTATATACTCCCCGTTTCTTTCTCTTCAAAATGCAGTTTGTTTCATATTTCTAACGTATTTTGTTCCGGTTTTATTCACATTTTATATACAGGGTGTGATAAAATTTAAAAAAAAATAATTCCGGGGCCAAAGGGTTAATGCAGTGCCACTCTGCCGACATAGAAGAAAACCATAGGGAATCATACAGAAATACCTTTGAACATGTCTAAACTTCCTTTAATTCCATTTCGTAACAAACTGACTCTATCATTTTCTTCTTCGTAAAACCATTTTTGGAACACTCTGTATGTTGGTTATTTCACATTATATCGCTCGCGTATGGCAGCCATAACCGGTCTTCGTCATTCATGTACTCACGAACAAATAATACCGACAAGAACACAACCTGAATTCAAATTTCCTAAGCTAATAATCCAACAGATATTTTGCTTTGTTATTTGTGTTCTTATGTATGTATGCATTTATTTATTTTATTTATTTATTTAAATCTTTCCGTACTCGCCATATATTTAGTTCCTGAATTACAGAATATTTCGTATGACGTGTGCTTATGTGCATAATCTATGACTGTATGGAATTTTACAAAGCCATCCATAATGCTTCATTACTAACGTCATGAAACCGAAAACTAAATTACATATTCTCAGTACGTCTGGGTATTTGCTACTGTCCTACAACATCTTCAGAAAGTTTTCATTTTTGCGTGTCTAATTGTTAGAACCCACACAGCTGTTAGAGTGCGCATTAATAAGAAACAACTGAGAAGTTACAAGCAATTTAAAGCAAATTAATACAGTCATCATTCAGTGTGTGAAGGGATGACATGTCTTCAAGGTTGTAGGTGAGTTTCCCAACTGGTGAAAAGTTTTGTTATCGGGTTGTAATGGATTAAAATTAAGCTAGACTCCCGTTTGAAGGATCGGAATAGCTTTGCACTGAGGGTTAACGCGGAACACAATGAGTACGGCAGACAGCTGGTCTGACATGTACCTGTACCAGGGATCGATGTCAGGATAAGAAGGCCTGGCATGGACGTACAATTCCTATTAAGTAATTATGTATATTCGAAACTGCAGTTCAGACGCAATAAATTTTTTACAAATCTCCTGTCGTGCTTGTGAATAAAAGTCAATTTTAATTTCAGATTCTGTGACAATTGGCGTTTCATTTTGGCTTCATCAATAAAAATTTGTCGCATTGCGGTACTGATGCATGACACAGGGTACCGTAGGATGCCTCCAAGGCCACTGTAGATAATTTTGAAAACTGTGTATTGAATTTTTAATTTGCTACTTTTTACATACTGTTACAAATTTTTTTTTAAGTGGGACGTAGCGATTTGGTATACCGGTAACGCTGTTGGCTGGTAAATGAGAGGTGTCTAGTTCGACTCTCTGCCTCGACATTTATCATTCTAAATAAAGTATTTTTTTGATCGTCCTCAGTTCTTCGAAGAAAAAATAAGGATTTCGATGTAGTTACATCATAAAGTTCGCGCTCTTCTGTGATATCACGCAGAGTAGAGTGGTATTTCGGTATCTACGTTTCGGAACGACCTGTCGGTCTCATCTTCTAGGGTCAAGAAATTTTTCTTGGGCGCTGCGTTATATCCCTGAAGAGCGCAGTTTTCATCTACATCGTGGCGGAAGCCTGAAATCGCGCATTGTGACGTCATCACCTCCTTGCAAATCCCACTTGATCAGTCGCCTTACCATTCGACGTCGTATAACAGGCGTGGCCAGACAGATGATCCCTGTACCAGCTTAAGAAAGGGCCATGCAATAATACAGTAATTTTTTTTTAATTCTATGGCTTCTTATTTTGTTCTTCCAAACAAAATAAATTAGTTTCCTTTAGTTGTGCGTGTTCTTGATTTTCACAATATTCGAAACGCCTTTACAGGCAGCTTGCGCGAACCACTTTTTTACACCCCTGGTATATAATTTGACTTAACGAGATCGTTCTTAAGGAAACCACAAAATACAAAATGTATTCCAAGCTACGGGAGTACGCGGTGGCGAAGTTGATTCAGGAACTGGGCTACAAATCGGAAGGTCGTGGATTCGATTCCCTATTATATCATTGGAATTTTTCATTGACATATCCTTCCGGCCGCACTAGGGCCTTGTGGTCGACTCAGCCTGGAACAGATATAAGTACCAGGAATATTTCGTGGGGAGTGGGGGAGGCGGCCGGTGCCTATGGCTGACAACCTTACCACCTTCATGTGCCGATTGTCGTGAAATCTGGGAACCTCAACCTCCTGGAACCCTCAGGGTCTGTACAGGGATTGCTTTGCCTTTTTACCTCTTATTCCAAGTTACTAATACACAGGAAATTTGTTAGCAAACTTAAGAGTAGGAACACATGAAGGTAAATCTCCACGTGTTCCAAATCGCATGAGTATGAAATAACTTGGGTTCAAATGAATGGGGTAGGCCGATAACAAAAATGAAATAAGAAAACAGGGTTGTCCAAGAGCGTATGCGAAGTGAGCGACTGGTCTTTACGTGTCTTACATGTGTGCCGAACACGTGCAGAGCCAATTAAATATGTTTTTGTTGGAGGGGTACAATAATGGGGCAGCCGTCACAGGAATCCTATTGGGAGGAGGGTGGTATCTGTCCGGTACGTAGAATCTCGACTTTCCCCTGCAGGGGATGCAGCCCTCCTATAGTAGTAGATAAGCAGCCACTTGGACAGCCGGAAATGACGTAACAACCCTTTGATACCCGAAGTAGGTCCATGACCTTCCCCCACCCCCTAATTAATATGCAAATTGCCTAATTGGTATGAAAATTATCCAGTTGATATTCATACGTCCCTGATTGATATGCAAATAATCTAATTGATATGAAGATGACCTTGATTGAAATGCAAATTACCTAATTAATATTCATACGGTCTTTATTGATATGTGAATTATCTAATTATTATGCAAATTATTTGTCCCAGACAGCTTGGCACCTTTAACACTTTTTTTTTGACCGGCAGAGTGTCTGGCACCTATTTGACCACCAAGCTGTCTGGGACAAATAATTTGCATAATAATTAGATAATTCACATATCAATAAAGACCTATGAATATTAATTAGGTAATTTGCATTTCAATCAAGGTCATCTTCATATCAATTAGATTATTTGCATATCAATCAGGGACGTATGAATATCAATTAGATAATTTGAACACCAATTAGGTCATTTGCATATTAATTAGGGGGTGGGAAGGTCATTGACCTACTTCCGGGTATCAAAGGGTTGTGACGCCATTTCCGGCTGCCTTACTACTTATACTATACAATTTTTGTGGCAGCGCCAGTGCTCACGGACATTCTAACAAAACACGCCTCTCATTTTAAAGGGTATGTTTCAAGCATTTTTCATATGAGCTGCTAAACATTGCAAGCCAGAAGAAATCCTGACGCTTCTGAAGTCACGTCTGAGGCTATTTTGTGAAGTTCATTGGCTTACGGCTTAAGCGTTTCTACTCTCAGTGTAACCTATCTAGGCACATATTGTCTTTACAATAAAATTTTTTTTTCTGCTAGCATAAAAAATGCGTCGTAATTTTCGAAAAAAAAAATACAGAAACAATTAACACTTAAGCAGTAAAAACTGGAGGGTTTTCGCTATCTAAAATGATTGCAAAAATTATATTACGTTTGTAATTATTCCTAGAATTCTAATTTTGAGGTCTGCCACCCCGTTGTGTGTCGTAACTATTAGGTGGGGTAACTACAGTCAATAACACAACATTGTATGTCTAATGAATTATGTTTTATTATAGATAAAAACTACATGTTTCGGCCAACAGTAGCCATCATCAGAATTTATCCGAAATTATATGCTAGAAAGAGGGAATGTTTAAACAATGTGCGCCACCACGTATCGATGTTGAGATCTCATCATCTACGTGTCAGGCAAACTTTTATTCCTTATGGCCTAGGTGTGAACTCTGTTTAGTCGCTGGAGTGGTTCTGTGGGCTGAGTGGTATAGCCTGGTAAGGGTGGTATCCCTGTTGGCTCCTGAGGTGGGGGTCCCTGTGGGCTGATCAGCCCACAGGGACCCCCACCTCAGGAGCCAAGTTTACTACTTTACTATTCATGACAAAGCCTGTAACTCGACAGGATTTTCCAAGTGTTTAGTATTGACATGAACATTACACGGTCTTCAGCGTTTTTATTTAATTAAAACGCTGACTGTGAATAGTTGGTCCACGTATGTTCCATGGGTCCTACAAGAAAAATGTGATGGGTCTTCTTCACCTACAGGAGGAAATGAAGAAATGAATATAATGTTACAAGTATCAGGCTAGTTATGATAATGATTTAACATGTAAATTACATCATTTGAAGGCGGTGAACAATCCATTCTTCAGAAGACTTTTAGCCAGGAGTAGTGTTGATGGTGTGTGGGGAACTTCAGCTGGTTTCACTGCAATGGTTCAGTGTATGTCTGTCAGTACAGTGTATGTCTGTCAGTACAGTGTATGTCTGTCAGTACAGTATATGTCTGTCAGTACAGTGTATGTCTGTCAGTACAGTATATGTCTGTCAGTACAGTGTATGTCTGTCAGTACAGTGTATGTCTGTCAGTACAGTGTATGTCTGTCAGTACAGTGTATGTCTGTCAGTACAGTGTATTATTAAAGGCACAAGTGTGTTTGCAAGTAGAAAAGAAAGGTATTGTTTATTTTAAACAGTGATTCATACATGTCTGAAATACAAAACTCAAAGAGAGGCTCATATTGAACAAGCGTTTATATTTACATTTTGTATCATCTTTCTAGATTTTAACAATAAAAGTGAAATAACAATCATGATATTGCCTGCATAATCTGCAGGAAAAGTGTCTGTCAGTGTACTGGCTTTAAATATTAAAATATCTTTACATGTTGTTCAGAGATGTTTCTGGTCTAGTCTGAACACTCTGTGGCCTATATGACACATAAACTAGTGTTCCCGCACATTCAGTACTTTTTCCAGTGACGCAGTTTCCATGATTAACTAGAATTATATCTGAATCTGTAAATTAGAGTCATTCAGAAGAGTACAGAGTTGGCTACCCTTGTTACTAGTTGTACATGATTTTGGTCAGTGGTGGCATTTTCTTTTTTGTTTGATGTCATGTACATCAAAATATTCAGTACAGATTAAAATAATTTAGTCTTGAGTATGGTACATGTAATTATAGAAAACATTTGGAAATATATAAAAATGCTACACTCTCCATTGAAAGACAGATTTGATTAAAGTTCATTAATTTACACAATAATCTTATATGCAATATCCAAGCATTCAAATTATTAAAAAAAAATCACTGTGGTGTAAATGATTAAGCTTCTCTATCAGTACAACCAAAGCATTAATTATGTGAAACTTCAGTGAAATTATAGCATATCTGCCTGTTTTTCTGTCATTAATCCTAAGCTCCTAATACTGTCCTTACAACAAATTTACAATACTGTGATAATATACATCAGCCTCCTTGGAATGCACCCACATGGTATAATCAGTAACCATTTTTCTCACAAAACATGAGTTTTGACTGTGTTTGTAGACCCAACAAAAACCTCATATACTAAAAATTAAATTGAATAATATTTAATTTTTTTAGAATTGAATTCTGTTATTAACGGCATCCATGACACTGAATTCAAAATTGTTGGAGAAATATAAAAATATATTAACATATAACAGAATGTATTTGTTTGAATTTTGCATTACAATTAAAAACACTTGTGAGCAATTATTAAAACTACATCAAAATACATGCCTGCAACAGAGACTTATGCACCTGTTCATACACAGTCTGGAACCAAATATTTGACTCTTCTCTGAAAATGTTTAGTTAAACTGGAAATCTTCTGATGTCTTATACTATGTTACTTGTTGAGGAATCAAGTATTGACCTTATTCTATAGGTTTATATTTAATATATAATGGAGAAAGACATTGTCAGCTGAACACATAATAAAGCATTTTGATGTTACTTATAAAATGCTTTAGACAGAACATACACACGGATTGAAAATGTTAATTTTTATGACACCAATTGTAAAATATCCACATTAAATTAATGACACAATATAATACTTTGTTCACTTTTTTCCTTCTGTGTTAATGTGTAACTGAATACATGACTGAATATTCATTTTAGAAGTTATATACATGGTGGTTATTAACAAAAACCTTGTGGCCATAGCTTTTGGTGCATTCACAATGAAAATTTGCAAAAATAAGTTTATTTCCTTCATGATAACTGTCTGTCCATCTGTCTACATTTAGTCTAATAACTCAGAAATCACTGAGGAGATTTTTACACCATTTGAGTTTTGGAAATTCACTAAGTTTTGTTGATATATTAATTATTAGGGTGCAAAATATTTTGAATAAAAGTGGTAAAGCTATATGGAATACACATATCCATTATACTCTTTCTGTAATTGTATGCTTTTTAAGGTAATTAGACAAATGTGTCCTTGTTCTTTGTCAATCACAACCTGACAAGAGTTTCTCTTTGTAATTGTAATTGTAATTTTATTTTAACGTTCCATAAATCCACAATGGAAAAAATAATTGCAATGTAGAACATGTCAGAAGTAATACATTTGCCACACCTCAGCCATTGTGCTTGTTTGACTGTACTTGAAAAAATTATCACTAATCAGCATTCACCACCTGAAACTGCAGAGGCATACAGTAATTAATGAACAAATGCGCTACAATGTTGCACTGTGCTTGCGTTCCCTTTCTTTTGTTTTTCCATATTATTTTGAAAATTATGTTAGGGCTACATAAGTTGGTAAACAGATTTCCATCATATAAAAAAGTTGACACTTATATCATCTTATATGTGCAATACTCTGATTTTAATAAAAATTCTTGCCTCTGTTATTCACTTGTTAGGAAAGCACACATATTTGAGAAGATATGAGATGTAAGCACAACTACTAAACTAAGCTTGACTGGTAGAAAAAGTGTGAACAAGGTATTCATATAGCATCATTGACAGTTGCCAAACAGAACAGTACATGTTGTGGTTGGGGGTGGCTGAAGTATGGCTGAAGTTCACATAAAGTTGTCTGCTGCTAATACCTTTGAAGTTATGTATCAGTAAAATGTAAGGTCTTAATACATATATATAACTCCATTTGCACACACATGTGAGCAGCAAGTTTAGTACCAAGAAGTTACCGAATGGGTGCAGCAACTAAAATAAACTATTCACACATTTTCAATTCTATACAAATTTGTAAATATTTAATATGTTACATATATGAAGTATGTAATGAGATCACAAGACTGATAATCCCTGAACATATTAAGTTCAATTTTCCTAAAGGACATAGTTTTTCCTTTGCACTCAAAGATGGAAAAAAACAGCAAGTATTTCATGTAAAATTGTCCATAATGAGGGCATATCTCATGCCCATAATGAGTCAAAGTTACAATTACAAAAATAGGATGAGAAAAGTTGATATTCAAGAGCTGTGTCTCCTGGAATGTGATGCCATGTAGTCTGGTGAAATATACTGAACTCTCCGAGGATCAAATTTTTACTTCTTCCCACCCTCACAATCGAGACAACACCTTTACCAGAAACATCAGTAAATTCCTACCAGAATAATTGTGCTACATCCCAAAGACGGTATTCTTCATTTTGACTAATGTGATAGCCTAAAATCTTACCTTGCTGGCCTTGAATTTACAGTACTCATTCCTACTCATTTTATCAAAGAGACAGTTATTTTTCAAGGAGCTGGAACAGACATATACTGAGACATCCATACACCAAGTTAAGATAAATTTTTAAATTTTCAAATTACAATGTGATGAGTAAATGCTGAGAACTCAGTGCCATTGCTCGATAAATTACTAAAAATGAAATGCTTAACTTTTAAAATATTTCAGAGTTTCTATTGCAATTGTTTGGGTTTCCACTAGTCTCTACAGAACAAGCAATTAGATTTTGTTTTTAAGGACCTTGTAGGTAGCTTGAAGCCTTCACTCTTCAAGAATGTTTCGCAGCAAATGTTGGTTGTTGTTTTCTGTCATCTCAGGCCAGCCTATCAGTCACATCCACAAAAACCAAGCAGTTCAAGAAGACTTCTTATACTGCTTGGATGTTCTGAAATGTTGGTAAACAACTATAAACATATGCTGCTTAACTTTGCAGATGATCAGAATTCAACTACACTGTCATGGAGGCATAAAACCACTTCTAGATAGCTTCTGAATGTTGTGGTCCGGTAATTCTAATTCAGCACATAAAGAAAGCATGATAAATGAGGTTCTACAGTCTGTTTCATTAAAGAAAAGTTTTACGCATTAGTGTTGCTCTCAGTTTTAAATGCAACTTTGGGTCAACCTCAGCATTAATAACATCCCTCTGTAAATGTCCCTGTCCAACATGGTTCAAAAATGAGTAGCCATTGAATATGCTATCAAAGTTTTCCACTGTAATTTCCTTTCTGTATTAGGATTTTATCACATATTTATCCCAGCAAATGTTAATGAAAAGTTTTGATATTTGTCCCTCTTTAAGTGTGAATTACTCAGAGATCTTTAAAAATTACAAGTTTACATTGTGGGCCGTTAAAATAACAGTGACAGCTGCTCTAAATGTTTATGAATAATAATAATTGTACTGTGTGGCTCTATAAATAAACAGTTCAATCACACTTTACTACAAATGATAGTCTTCATATTTCTTTCTGTTCAGTTGGTTGTGTTTTCATGTTTCTCTTACTTTCACTCTCAAACATTTTGTTATATTATGCATCACATCAGTTAGCTCAGTCTGATAACACTGTAACAAAATAGGAAAGCAGCATCAATAACTTTTCAAGATACCATGTGAGTGATGTTACTCTTTCATGTGCACAGTTTGATACAAAAGCAGGATAAAAATTGACACAAATACTGCGGTACAGAAGATCAGAACTTATTTCTGTGAGAGGATATAAAAATGATTGTAGAAAATGTTTTTACTGCCTCTGGGACCTTATTTATAACTTAATCTGCCGGTCAAAGAAAAATATACTAGAAGTCAGCCATGCAAAAGAATAGTTGAACATGTCGCTAGTAACAAACTGATAACCATATGTGTTGTTGAGTTGATAATGCACAGTCAGTTATTGAAGCTAAGATGAGAGCATGATAATGAAATATGCGATGAATGCAAATAATATCTGGAAAGGTAAGATTGTAAATTGCAAACCAGCCTCGATATTATAAAAATAACTTTATCATTATTTGGTGTTTATGAATTCACTCTAATGTAATATTTTCAGATCTTTTTATCACAGCCATAAGTTACAATGGATTTAGTCTAATAACTTCCATTGATTCCATAAATTTTCAGTAAGGCAGATGTGTAAATTGCTGAAAAATATATTTGAAGAAATGTGTGTGTGTATGTGTGTGGTGTGTATGTGTGTGTGTGTGTGTGTGTGTATGTGTGTGGGTGTGTGGGTGTGTGTGTGTGTGTGTATGTGTGTGTGTGTGTGTGTGTGTGTGTGGTGGGGGGGATGTGTGCGTGGGTGTGTGTGTATGGTGTGTGTGTGTGT
>Ga0123357_10004670_pt1 | contig 16177 bp, 12 predicted proteins | sample TergutEmb28metaG_FD_89873 | JGI IMG/M metagenome (GOLD analysis project Ga0123357, IMG submission 89873) | Embiratermes neotenicus P4 segment gut microbial communities from Petit-Saut dam, French Guiana - Emb289 P4 | ecosystem: Host-associated > Arthropoda: Insects > Digestive system > Gut ... | reverse complement strand
TTTTTTTTTAGGTAAAGGGGTGGTAATATAAAATAATGAAATAAGTTTTTTATTTTTATAGAAAAAAAAGAGGTGAATAAGAAATGAATTTTTTTTTTTTTTTTTTTTTTTTCAGTTAAATTGCTGTTTGGCGCTAATGTGGGCCTGTCCCTTCACTTTCTTTTACAGTGTTGTTTTAACCTGCGTACCATCTCCGGTTACGTGTAGGGTTGCATCCTCGGAGATTTTCATGTTCGGAGGTTTCTTTTGCGGGATGTAATTTAGGAATTTTATACGCGTACGTGTATCATTTTATTAACTCCCATACCTTTATAAAACCGAAATGTTTGATCATAACATGTCTGAACATAATTGTATCGCACAGCCATGTAATAATTCTTGTAATTTTGTGTTAAACACGCAAGTTATCGAAATATTTATCTCATAAAAATACGCTATTTGTACTACTAATTAATGAAGATAATATGAGTTTATGATTACTTTTCCATGAAAGTTGAAGTTCTCTCTGTCCACTCCATGAAGGCATGTAGGTTACTAGATAGAGGTGAGTGGTTAACTCCTCGGCCGCTTTACCTGCATGAAAGAACGCTCAAAACTGGAGGCTGGGTGGGCTTCAGAGCCAGCCTGGACTGTTGAAAAAGGGACAAGTCTCTTGACTGTACTGGGGTTCTAACCACATACCATGTGGCCCCTACATAAAATCATAATGTGTGCCATTTATTACAATCTTAGGGTCTCACAGGAGTTCTAGTTAGCATCGCACCTGTGTGTGCCATACTGACAGTTCATCATGTGGTTGACCTTGTTGCATCCCATTGTCATTTATCCCACTTACCTGCCTTTGACCATATTAGCAGCTCTTGCTTAGGTGTGCTTTGGTGTTGGTGGTGTTTGGTGTAATATTTGAATAGTATAGTAGTGTAGAACACAATGTATTTCATTAATGGATTTTTTGTTTGGACTAAGCCAAGGATGCAGAGAATGTTACCCTACAAAGACAGTACTGGATTTTTGCATGCATAACTGCCTGTTTACAGTGTTATCATACTCAACCCAAATACAGAAAATGTTCACACTGTTACATCAAAAGGACATTTTTCCAAGGGACCTATACAATTTTCTCAAAGACAGTTTAGAATGTGTGTTTGAAGTGAATACTTGTTCAGAGTATAAAAAGTTTGAGAAAAGGTGCAGTTTCATAGTTCAGCACCTGTCTAGTCCTGTGGATGCTGGATTAAAGGGAATTACTGTTGACTTTACTACTTTATGCTAATTGTGATTTTGGCACTCCTTAACATTTCTGTGAAACATAAGTTCTCACCAGAACTTCTTTTTTTAGTGTTTGGTATGGAAGGGAAGTTACAAGCTGTTTGGATTGGATTTAGGACCTTCAATGTGATTGATGTAACATGTTTCAGGGGTCCAAAATGTTGCCTCAGTCAGTTTCATTTTGTCCCTATTGTCTATATGTATTCATTTTTTTCAAGTTTTGGAGTCAGTATGCCATACACCAACTCACTATTCAGTACATCCTTGTATTTGCAACCCTCTGTTGCATCATGTTACAGAAATATTTCTTAATCTGAAATCCACAGTGTTTCTTCCTCATTCACTTTTTTTAGACTTGGTTTGTTTGTTAAGTTTGATCATATTCGCTTAACTTGCAAGTTGCAAACCATGTTCTTTACTTCTTTCTTTTTATATACGCATACCTACATCTTAATGGTCAGGAATGTTGCAGTGGTAAACAGGGTAACTGTCTTTCTAATTTTAGCCATTAAGCGTGAAGAAGAAAAGGTCAAATATTCGCTGAAGGATGCAGCAAAGAAAGGTGACAAGGGAGTATGTACAATACTTGCCAAAGAAATCATAAGGGCCCGGAAGGCGATTACAAAGATTCATACATCCAAGGCACATCTCAACTCTATACAATTACAGATGAAGAATCAGCTTGGTAAGAAGAAAGCTTTGTTGTTAGTGAGGATGTGGATAGCAGTGGCCAAGAAGGTTCTGTCTTAGCATTTTCCACGTGAAACTGAGGACCTCATGAAGATCCTCATGCAGGATATCTAATATCCTGGCTGATATTCGGACTGGGTATTTCTCAAACATAAGTTCATTTCATTATTGACACATAGGTGAACATGGCAACATGGCTGCCATGTGCATGGGGATAAAAGTACAGTGCAAAAGCATTTGCCTGTTCGTTGACCTTAAGACGTCCTTCACACACGCCAGTTTTCGACCAGCTGGCAGCTTACTAGATAGGTGAGAGCATGACTCAGAACTTTGATAACAATGACCAAGAATACCGACCAAGTAGTCATGTTTGTGCAATGGTCTCCACTGGACTGTTAATTCAGTTACTGCTGTGTTGTTTTGTACCATCATTATATATATCTCCTAGTGATTCAGATATATTTTAAGACCAATACACATTTCTGTCCATGCCTTTTTTTCCCCCTGTCTATAAATATCATCTGTTTTGTCTCAAAATATAGGCTTGGCTTCCACCAGGGATAATAATTCCATATCCTCCCCCGAATCGCATGCCTTCATGACTCATGACAAAGCTCAGAATGACTTTACCGTTTCAGTACTCCACTAAAACTGCAGTGGGAGGTGATGGCTTGGCTGCAACTGGCTAAAAACTGTAGTGTGTGAACATGTCTATAAGCAGCAGATACATCACTGTGACTTAGCTGCTGACTGGCAGCTGGGCACAGTAGTGGACAGGTCTGGTTGCAGCCCGATAGTTGGCCAGTAAATTCACAGCCAGTGTGAAGACCAAGTTGTGTGAAGTAATGTATACTTTCATATGTTCCATTGCTTTGTCTGATGAGGGTTGGAAACTGCTGGCCAGTCAAAAATTGGGACATTTGAAAGAAGCGTAAAGGTGCAATTATAGAAATAATATGACTGCAGAATATACTGAATAAACTGCATTTTACCTGCACATAATCAAATGTGGCCTCTATAGGATATGTTAAACAATGTAGGGACTTTCGGTAACCTTGCCAACTAAGCAGGATATAAAACTGTTTCAAAAACATTTTGATTTTGTATTGAAAAACTAAGATCATGAACAAATTACAGCAGAATACCTTTACCTAGTGACTACATTATTTAAAGTGTCAGTCATCTTTTTTTTACATAAGTATTGCCATCATCAGTTGCATGTCAAAGATGCCTGATGTAATGTGCGTGTTCCTCTTTAGACTGTTGTTCCAGACAAAATGAGTGTACTATTGTGATCGGTACTGAACTCCATTACTGAGTTTTATGTTGTTTATTCCGTTCATTATGATGAAGTAAATAACTCATGTAACACCAACAAATGTACTATACTATAATTTATACATACATTCTTTTACATAGCACCTACATGTTTCAGTGATATTATCTTACCATCTTCAGGGAGCTTACACCAAAATTTATTGAAAACAAACAGCAATGAAATATAAGCACATGTTTTAAAGAAATTTTAGTGTTAGCTGCCTGAAAATGGCACGATAATGGTGACAAAACATGTAGGAGCTATGTAAAAGATTGTACACTTATATAATAGCATAGTACATTTGTTGGTGTAAGATGAGTTATTTACTTCTTTACTGAGGTTTCAGTGTGATGTGCACCCTCCTCATTTTGCTATATTAGAGATGTGGAAATACATTAAAAAAAATGTCATTGAAAATGGGGTCAGATAGGGAAGCATTCTAAAGTGGCCCCAAAACCAAGGGGTCATGAATTTCTGGGACCTAGGTGATTCACTTATTACAAAAATGAGCAACTAAAATATGCAAGAGCAGTTTTATTATACCAATGGCATAATGTACATTAAAAAGAAAAAAACAGAAAGATGTATTAAGGGGGAGAAGTTCTGGTTTAAAATATAACCCACTCGCTTGACATTAGCTGTTGGGAATAGGCAAACTGACTCATAAATGTAATTCAGAATAATGACCCTTGCCAAGAGAGTATTCCATTGCCTGGCCACTTATATCCACCTACCCTGAGGAACGTAAATGTCAAGAAGAACCACGCTGGACAACAGTAGAATCAGGGTTTACCCCAATTCCAGGGTTATGATTCAGGTGCAGATTTTGGTACCACTGTTTACTTCTTTGTTCAGCAACTCTGAGAGTGGCTGGCTCCCTACAGAAGTCGACAGAAGTGATGCAGGCAATGCAGTCACTGATCAGTGTGCCTGAAGTGGCAGCTACAATGCGAGATTTATCGAAGGAGATGATGAGGGTGAGTCACAATATTGCATCAGATGGTTATAATAAATCCACAGTTCTAGTTTGACAGGTATGTAGTTGTTATTTCAGAATCATGTTGGGCTCATTGCAAGGTGTACAGTGTTGTTGTTGTTGTTGTTCTCCTCCTCCTCCTCATTCTTCTTCTTCTTCTTCTTCTTCTTCTTCTTCTTCTTGTGGCTTGTTTCTACTGGAAATACAGCCATTTGATCTCATAGTTCATGCGTACGTATTCAGGCATGTGTATGTCTGTGTGTACCGATGAATACCTTCTCATCAAATTAGCCGATGTTAAGTTTTTATGAAACTGATCATCTGCCATGTGTTTCAAGTTTTTTACCATCAGTAATATCAACATGATGGCCTTAAGAACTTCGAAGTTTAAGTGTGATACTAGACTTAATTTTATTGAGGTAATTGATATTAGAAATATGTCCCCACCTTCACTGAGGAATTGTGACCTGTGGAAAATAAAATAGGAACACAATGAAGAACTGACATGTGATTTAGCTTTTTGTTTCATAGTGATAATGAATCATTTGAACTGGTATTGTGAAATTGTGTATGCAGGTAGGAACATGTATGTAAATTTTGTGTGATATCTTAATCGTGTGTTAAGTGGTTACAAATGTGGTGATGGTGTGAATGTTAGAGATTTTAATGGAGGGCACAGTCTGAATTTAAGCTAGTGTAAATTATGCATAGAAATGAATGATGTGTTGTTGATTTAACATCTCTACTAGCTTTAGGGTGAAGGAAAGTATCAGATTTCTTCCTTGTTAATTATTCAACATATCCATATAGGTTTGCTGGTCTCCTTCTAGCTTTTATCAACATATAGCCAGCCTTTTTGCAGGGCAGCAGAAGTTCTCTTCTTCTTCAAGCTTAAAAGGCAACATGTGAAGGATCAGTAAGAAAGAACAGATGGAATGCAAGTTAGTGTAGCAGTAATATGTAATTTTATAAAGTTCTGTGCAGTTGCTTCCTGTAGTGGAAGTTGTATGAAAATGTTTTCTGTATTGTGTTAAGGTAACGGTGTCTTTGTGCTTAATTAAGTACCGTGCCATGAGGGTGTGTGGGGAAGTGGAGGTATAGATACACACATGTAGGTGATGGTGGATGGTTACCCTAATGCACAGGCCACTTACTCTTGGGAATATATCTGCTGGTGCCAATTTGATAGGAAGCTGCGTGGTGCTCCAGAGCTGGGCTGCACAAATAGAAATTTCTTGATCCTGCCTGAAATGTCTGCAACCTGACTGCTATATCTACTGCACTATCCCGGCTCTGTGTTTAGCATGCAGAATGACTATTAAGTTGCTTTTTATTTGTTGTAGGCAGGAATTATTGAGGAGATGCTGGAAGAAACAATGGATACTCTAGAAGACCAGGATGAGTTGGAGGAAGAGGCACAGGAGGAGGTTGACAAGGTCAGTGTGATCCTTGGTTTGTTCCTGACTCGTGTCACAATGTAAAACTCAAAGATGTGAAGCCACTCATCATCATTGCTCATTTGCATTTATGCCATAAAAGGTGAAAAAGCTGTTTCATTCCTTTTGAAGTTCACCACATGCAGCTGAGTACTTGGCACTTATACTTTGTATGTGTGAGTTCAAATCTTGGTTCAAATTTTCTCATCCTTTCCAAGTAAACATTGGGATAGTACCATAAAATAGGCCACAATTCCATGTCCTTTCTAATTCATTACTTATATTCACTTTGTCATTGACCACCCTGTAACTTTATCAGTTAAAAGGCATTTTTAAATAACTGAAGACTCATCTTACAATAAATGTTCCTGTTGTATCTCCATCCACTCTTTGGCTGTTCTCCTCTGTGTATCTTCCTTGTGTTTGTCTTTACAGCTTGTTTTGTTTTCTGAATTGTCATTTATTTGACTGCTTCATTTGTGTTTGAAACAAATGCTGTTTTCTTCTGTGAGTCACATGAATATGAATATGGGTTTATGTCCATATGAGATTTTTACTCTGAAGATGGAGGCATAGGTCCTTGAAACATTGTTAGTTTTGTGCTGAATGGCACTGAGTCATAACCCAGAAGAAAGAGGCAGCATATTCCTTATAAGATGGTGGTGTACACTTGACTTACGACATGGTGTCAAAACCCAGAAAATGGCAGCAGTATGTTCCTCTGAAGGATTGGTAGTTCAGACCTGGGCCACATGGTGTTATATCCCAGATGAAGACAGTTTGTTCCTCTGAAATATTGGTATCTGTGGGCCAGACTACCTGGCCATAACCCAAGATCCCAAAATGTTAGTTCTGACATTAATTTGACAAATTTTCTTCTAGTGCTTGTACTTTTACAGTTATCCCATTCTCTGGTTTGTTTGAATAGTTGTGGTTTGCCATGCTGGGTGTAATATGTAGCCCTCTTCCGCATGGAAGTTAGTGGGATGCAACCATATTCCTGTTGTAAGACAATTCATCTCCGTTATGCTCTCAGTATAATCAAAGGTGTAGTTTTTTTTAATCTGTATGGAACTGTTTCAAACTTTTTTTTTCTTTTAGTCTAAGCACACCTGTTCATTTACTTTATAAAATAGCTACATATTTTGGCTGTAGAGTATAGCTATCATCAGGCTGTCTACAAGAATGGAGTGGAAATACTGAGAGTTGTGTGGTTTGAGATCTCAAAACCTTGCAAATATTGTTATATAAAATACGCAACATATGTAACATAGGTAAGTAGGTAGGTACAGTAAATAAACTATTGTATTTAAACTGAAAAGTACTGTAACTTTGATCATATGCCTGTTGGCTCCTTCACCTAGGACTCCATACAGCCTATTGCTTTGTTTAATCTCTATGCATTGGTGAGTTCATTGTCATGTCCCATATCCATAATATGTTCTACCACAGTAGGCTCTTCTGGCCAGCCAAGACATACGGTACCACATATGTTCCTTGTGTCTTGTCTCTGATACTGTATAATCTCATTAGGCTGGGTGTCAAGTCATATCAGAACTGTCATGATGGAGGCAGAGTTTGTTTCTGAACTGTCAGTGTATTCAAGTGAAATTACACTGCTGATGGCCTGAGAATACATTATTAAATGTCATAGAAACATGGCAAGTAAATATGCTGTGGGCTGTTTTATGGTGTGAGAGGAGTCATCCTGGATTGGCAGAGAGCCTGTCTTTTTGATAGGAAGCAAAGAGTAAAACTGAAGCTTATAAATACTAAAACTGGCCCCTCTAATTGGAAAATTATTAAACATGGAGTTCCCCAAGGCTCAGTTCTGGGACCACTGGTGTTTAATATGTATATATATAAATTATTTTCCTGGACTGATCCAATAGTTATTCTGATGTCATCATGTTTGCTGGTGACATGAGTATATTAATGTCTAAATATAAATTTTAAATCAGTTCTTCTTCAAATATTGAAATAGTTTCAGGCTAATCAGCTTATGTTAAATATAGAAAAACATGTTTCGTAAAATTTTCATAACTAAATCCTCTACATATCCACTACACCTGTCCTATGCTTGTCAGATACTTGTTGAATGAAATAATATAAAATTTATTGGCCTTCAATTGGATAGTCAGCTTATTGGAAGATATATATTCACTTTATTATATATATTTCAGTCAACACAACTATACTAAAAGCATAGGTTAAAGCAACATGTTTTGACTTAGCTAAGAACAATGGTATGAACCACAGCACACATTGTGAGCCATCTGGGATTCCAAATGCGCACAGACACACTGTAAAGAACTTCATTGTTCTTAGCTTACCCTGACATTGACTTCTTAAGACGAAACATGTCGCTTTAACCTCTGTTTTTAGTATATAGTTGTGTTGACTGAAATATATATAATAAAGTGAATATGTATAATCAATACACAATGGGATGACTTCGTTCAAATTAATGGAAGATGCGTATAAATTGCTTATTAAATAAGCTGAGTGTCGTTTGTTTTGTAATGAGAAGGCTTGTTGACATATTAAATGTAGAAACACTCAAGGCTGTATATTTTGCTCATTTTAATTCTGTGATAAAATGTGTAATATTCTGGGGAACTGAAGAATAAAAAACCAACTAGAGGCCACTTATCATTTTATTGTACTTCTTATAGGCTCAACATGTTTCGAGCACTACTATGCCCATCATCAGGAACTCACAACTAGTTGGTTTTTTATTCTTCAGTTATTAGAATGATGCACGGTCCAATAAACATCAGATTCTGGGGAAATTCAACCACAATATATAAGGTGTTTATATTTCAAAAAAGATATTAAGAACTATGCTGGGAATAGGCCCAAGATGTTCCTGTTGGTTTGTGAAACTAAATATTTTGCCTGTACCATGCTTGTATATTTTTTTTTTGTTTGTTAATAATGTTTGTATATAATAATTTGGTTAACTTTAAACTTAATTTGACATCGCATGATTTTAATACTAGGAGCAAAAATCAATTACATTTTACATCAGTAAAACTCACCCCTGTTCAAAAGGGTGTCACTTATTCTGCTATAAAAATATTTAATCACTTACCTTCAAACATAAAGGAATTACAAGAAAGTAAAATGCTTGTTAAGTCGGCACTTAGAAAATATGTTCTTGCTTGTGTATTTTATTCTGTGGAAGAATTTTTATTATGTAACAATGGTACAAATTAATAATTTTATTACATATAATATCGTGGGCTGGGTAGCTCAGTCGATATAGCGACTGACTACGGGCTGGACGGTCTGGAATTGAATCCTGGTGGGGACGAAATTTTCCGCCAGTCCAGACCGGTTCTGGGGCCCACCCAGCCTCCTGTAAAATGGTTACCAGGTCTTTCCCGGGGGTAAAGTGTGGCCGGGGCCTGCTGCTGACCACTCACCCCCTTCTAGTGCCGTGGCCATGGAAGAGTAGAACTATACCTCTACCCACCCTCTTGGGCCCCACCGGGCCTATAACGGGACAACTTTTACATGTAATATTATACATATTTTATATTTTTGTATACACACACTTTATACATTGTACTGTTGTGATGTTCTGTATTGGTTGTATTGTTGCTGTGTTTTATTATAGTAACCCTTATCCTGCTAACATGGAGAATATGGTGAGCTAATAATAATGCCAACAGATGGCAGATGGGATTTAACTTGGCGTTTAAAGGGTTAAGTGTTATTGTTTACTTGTAAGTGACGCTGTTGTGTGAAACAACTTAAGGTATATTTGTTTGACATGTTTCATATTCAACCGTCATTGGAGAGAGCTTGGATCTTTCAAATGTATATGAAATGTAAATGTAATGTAAGAACCTTTTGGCTTACGTTTAGGTGTTGTGGGAACTGACAGCAGGACAACTTGGGCAAGCCCCAGCAGCTGTTACTGATTCTCTTCCTGCGACTAGAGTATCAGAGGCAGCTGGAACATCAGCAGTCGTGGAAGATGAGGAGGAACTGGAAGATATGCAGACCAGGCTGCAGGCTTTGCGTAGTTAGCCTGTACTGGCAGTGAGCTGACTGTTTTTTTGTGGCAGGTGGGACTTTGGAAGGCTCTGTTGATCAGATTATTTCCCTTCCAGAGGGAAGTCAGAATACAGATTTCAGGTATTGTAGTAGAGAGCATCTAATCTTCACACACAAGTTAGCACACTCTGGTCCTAAATATTAAGAGGATTTATTTATTTTCTAATGAACAGTTTGCTTCTACTTATATTGCACTATTTATTTAACTTACTGTTTTAAATGCCAGTATCAAGGAGTAAAATATTTTTAATACAACATTGACATCATTATTATTGGCTGAAATGTGTCAGTTTGAATGTGGTAACAGTTTTATAACTGTTACCACATTCAAACTGAATATGGATAAACGATTCACTACTAAAGCTGTGTGTGTTAGTTATGTGAATATAAATGGTTAAATTACGTCAGTAAAGTTAATGCGCTTTTGTGTAAGAAGACAGGACCTAAGTGCATTTTTGTGGTGGAAAATTCAAACAAGTACCAGTTTCATAAGATGCAGAGAAGCATCTGGAATTAAGTTTAGGGAACTTGGATTTATAGGCTGTGCATGTAGACGCTCATTGTTTTCTTGGTCAGTGAAGTGACTTTCTATGAAGTAGAAGACAACAGGATTTCTTTCACTTTCGTATTCAGAGTGGCCGTGTGTGCCAGCCCAACTACTTTTCAGATGGATATGGGTATTTTTTGTTTGGTAAGGGTGGCCCAAGCATGGAGCTGACCATTTGTTGTTGTGTTAAGAATGCTTGGCAATTTTTGTTCACATCCTGACTATATCTTTCACCATGATACATTTTAAATATGGTTGTGTTCATAGAAGCTTTTATATAGATGCTATTGCCTATTTCATTACATGTCATTGGGACATAGCGTTTCCCTCCCAAGTGAGTTTATTATAGATGAATTTCTTGTCTATATGTTTTATGTCATTGAATTTTTGATTGTGATGTTACAAAACATCCATTAACAAAGGAGTGACTAAGAAATTTACTTAATTTCCAAATATTGTGTATTGCAGAGTGAAGCACAGATCATTAAGAAAGGAACCATTTGTATTCACATGTTTCAAAACTTGATGCTGTTGAGCTGGCTGCCCCCACTGCTGAGTTTGTAGACAAGTGTCCCTGTATTGTGTATTACAAGATATGTGTATTTATTGTCAAATTTTTTTTGTAATGTAAAGATGTATTTATTGTCAGGTTTTTTTGTAGTGCAGTTTTCCTTTGATGCCAGACATTGTAATGAAAGCAGCCAAAAACTAATTACTAGGTTTTACAGTATCTGTACTCAGTATCATCATAATCATTTGAAATTTCCAACAGAATGGATCATGTGACAAAGTGTGTGGACTTGTATTTCTTTCCACAGGCATTCTTCGTGTATGAGTAAGTAATGCTTACAAAAAATAGTGCAGTTTTGTTCAGATTTGAAACAGCTTGCTCTGGGTTTGGTATCTTTCAGCAAGAAAGTGGGGGGGATCGCTGTTTGAATGTATGTATTCTATCAAAGCATGTAGTCATCCTGGCTTGGTAGTTTCTAACAGTAAGCATTCTTCTTTTGTCTGTCATGAAAAGAAATGTATACAACAGGAAACTTGATTACTTTTTAAATTCCCTACAGACTGGAATACTTCAGAATTTATTGTCAGTTAAGGCTGAATGTTTCTGGTGATGGTGTGGTGGCAATTTGCACGAATGTTATTTTGGATATTGTCTGTCATCTTGACTTTTCTGTAGATGCGGCAGTTCAGAAATTGGGTATGTTTCTGCCTTCAGGTATAAGGAAAAAAGGTTCCTACTCATTTGGAGGCTTGACAAGGTACTGATCTCAGTAATTACATGTGGCCATCTTTTTCTAATGGGCACATCTGCCTAGGAATCTTCCTCCTTTACACCTACTGGCAGAAGACTATCCAACTTTTAAAACACTATGTTAGAAAATAATCTCAAGATGACAGACAACACCCAAACTGATAGCCAGGTTTATTATTGTCAAACATAGCACAGTCTACAAATGTTATGGGTAATAAGCTGAGAAAAAAAATTGCTTTTATTTATACAAGATAATATGATGGTTAAATTTAGATACTGCGGCAGAAAAATGGCTGAATGTTTATGTGAAAATAAAAGTTGACTGTTTCTGTGTTTAATGTTATGATAAGTTTGGTTGTTTTCCCTGAAGTATTTTAACGGAACATAAGCATGTGTCTGTTACGACTGTACCTAATAATTGGCTGTTGAATGTAAATAATGTTTCTTTGATCCTGTGAGAAGTGAAGTTTGATTGTTTGTAAAGCTGTCCAGATCACCACAGATTTTATGTATTATATAGTGAATAATTTTAGTAAAATGGTAGTGTTCATTCTGTATTTCAGATTAAACTGTTTAAAGTATTAATTTGTTATTAGTTTGTTAAATGTTTACCAGTAACTTAACGGTGGTTGGTGTAATGTAGATAGCTTTTCATATTGAGGACTTTATAACACAAGGGCATATCATCTGGTTTCTCAGTTGTACAGGAGTGTAAACAATTTTATTAAAAGTATGTATCATTACATATTATATGTAAGTGTGTTTTTTATATTGTAAATTAAGTAATTGTAACCTGATTAAACTGAATGTCATTTTTTGCATATATGTGCCCTTCTGTTGTATTGATACAGTAGGCTACATGCAAGTCTAGTTTGTTTCCTGAAGGGCATGTCAACATTGCAACTGAATGAAAATGCATCAGAAAGTTTTATTTTTTTATTGTATAAACACATTTTGCTGAGTCAGCTAACATTTCACAGTTGTTGTCAATCTGCAGATATAAATATCCAAAATTTTGTGTGTATCATCTAGGTGTTTGAGACCTGTTTTGACATAGACAATAGAAAATTGGGGATGAAGACAGCCATGTTCAGAAGCATCGATAATCTGAAATATCAATAAAGCATTACTTTTGTCCTCAGGAAAGTTATTTCCTTGTTTCCCGTTTAAAACAATTTGTTCTGGATTGCTTCCAGAGAAATATCGCTGACTTACTGCTCCAGTCACTGTCTCAATTTGAGATGAGATTACTGGCACGTTCTTTCAGTATTTGTGATGTAATGAAGGAATTACTTTGGTTGTACACTGTTCCATCATGTCATTTTACTTAGCAGTGAGGTTGGGCTGACTTTCAAATATGCCACTGAAATTTCAGTTGCAGTCAAGTTTGATGTTTCTTTCATTGTCTTGCTCATCTCACTGCCAGCATGTCCAGTTCACTGTATTTACTTCATCATATTCATGTTTGTCAACTTTTTTTGGATGATTTTTCCTGAACATTTCCCCTTCCATTGTGTTTGTTGCTGCCACTCCGTATGCAGCTGGTATGCCTCTTCCTTATGTGCTCTTTTTTCAACATATTTTTCTTCATAATTGTAGCACCAGTACTTATCCTTGCAAGGAATGTGACATGTTTAAATGGTTTTCTTGTACAGTATCTTAGTAACTAGCTTGGTTCCTTTTTCAGACAGAATTATTTGCATGCAGTATAAGTTGTAACTTCTGGCATTGGGTGATCTTGGAAGCTCTGTTAATGGGAATTTTGAATAAGAGGCCTATTAAATGTTAACTACGCCATCAACTAGTAGCAATGGGCATGGATTCTGAAAGTTAAATAACACGCGTGTTTCTTTGAGTTGTGACCAGCTGGTGTGGTACTACCACCAGTTGTTTCTTTCATTTGCTTACTGACTTGTAAAGGGCACATGTATTTATCCCTGCGCTCTACATGTCATGCCTATGAATGAGCGTGTCTTCTTGATGCTACATAAAATTTTGGTGATACTGTGCAAAGTTGCAGTTCTTTGAAATTTTTATTTGTTATTTATTATGGGGTTTATTGATGATAATACATGTTCAGATCAAAGAGATAGTATGCGATTTCCTAAAAAGGCTTCAGCATGAATTTCTAGGTTTCGCACCAACCGTAACTCTTTAACAGTTTTCTTTTGCAAAGCATAATTTTATTATTGAATTATTCCAAGAAATTATTCTGTATTTAACTGTAGTGTGAAAATAGGCAAAATGAATGGTTTGGAGTGTCAGTGTTGCTGATGTGAAACATTAGACTCACTGCACTGATTCTGCCAATTCAGGCATTTATCAGTATTTAAGCTTCTGTATGTGTCTCATTACAACCAGTACTTAACAGAATACTGAGTAGAATTACTCATTTTAAACTTTTTTTTTTTATTATATGACTTTGTGGGCCTTGGTCTCCTAATATGATGAACAGTCTTAGAATGTCCCTTGGGGGAATTTCGTGTTCTGTTGTTTCCCAGTTTGAGATGTTCTAAGTTTCATTGGATTTTATTTCAACATTTTGTTTTTTGTCTGTGGGATGGGATGTGAACCAATTTTACATGTTCCTTGAATGTCATACAAATGCAGTTGGGTTAGCAAAATTTCACAGAAAATTTCTCCAGCATGCATATTTTGGTTACTATTTTGGCATATACTATCGGTTAGCCCGAAGGTATCATTTTTGTTTGATATCCCTCGCTTGAAGCCAAATTATTCTGCAACCAGTGTGTTACTATTATGCAAATGGTGCCTTAAAGTATTTTGCATAACCTTCTCCAGTACACTGAAAAAAACAACTGTCAGTCAGCATGACTTGTCATACTAGTTTTATCTCCTTTTATGTGCAGTGGTTTGACTGTTGAGATTTAAGATGGTCAGGGAAAGTACCTATGTATAGTGAGAAATTACAAATAGCTTAATGTGCAACTAATTGGAGATGAGCAAGTTTTCAGACTTTCCCTGGTTATTTCATCATAACCTGATTTTTTTTTGTGTGAAGTCTTGTTCTTTTTGATCAGCTTCAGCAGTTAATATACCTGTGGTATTAATAATTTGCCAAAAAATTGATATCATAATAAACCAGAAATTGATGCACTCTCTTCAGTTCCATTCCATAATGACAGTAAAGTACACTCAAACCCCAGTATAGCACTAATCTCACTTAGCACCCATGAAAATCTGAGAACATAAATTCCCTATTCAACAATATTTTGAATTACTGCCATCTCTGTTATGTGAATTGTGGTGAAGAAACAGTGGTGCTGTCTCAGGGTTTGCTTGTACCTCCTTCAGACCACTATAAATAGGAAATGTATCAGAAAAATCTTTAGGCTTTCTAGTGGATTTCAGGTAATGAAGGTTCATCTTACATAATTACACATTGCACATCACTTGATTATGTGTATGACATTTTTGTAAGCTGTGTTTTGTAGAAAACTGGTAAAAACCAACACCAAAATTAAATTGGTTGCATAACTGCAGGTATGTTCCCTGTAACAAATGTAACAGAAATCCATTAAAGGATTATGAGGTAGAATGTAGAGACTGTTGGAAAGGCAAGAGTTCCTCCAAAGAACATGTTTACTTTGAAGTTCTGGGTGCAGAGTACATATAAAACTGTGCAATATTCAACACCAATTACTGCATTCTCTTGACAACAAATTAATCAAAAACAGTGTGTGTGTGGCTTTGTGACTTCCTTTTAATCCTGACACTGCTTATTTCTGCAGTTTGCCTGATCTGAAATTGCATTTAAACTGGCAAAAGTCCAGCATACTGGTCTGTGAATACCAACTTCACCACTTTCAATTTGACATAATGCATTAGTAACTTGATTGTCACTTAACTGCTGCTGCTGGAACATCAATATAACATTTAAATGAGGGCTGAAGGGTTTTAGTAATAGTTTAAAATCAGGAAGAAATGAAATTTTATATTTTCATGACAGTGAAGCTTCACATTTTTATTGCCTGTTTTGGGTTTGTAATGTGTCTGGTAGATGGTCAAGTATGATCTGTGTTCAGGAATACCCTGAAAATGGAGACAGTGTGTTCCTCCACGTCAACATTGTTTTATTACCACAGTGCATGATGTCATAAACCAGGGGAGAGATGCTATAAGACGTGGTGAAAATTTCGTGAGGTATTCAAATACAGCTGATCCATAATAGATTAAGTGATTTGGTCACAAAACTGGATATGAGTGGGATATGTGGCATATTGAACTACGAAAATCAATTAAAATAGAGGCTGCTAATAAGAAGTTCAGTTGCTGTGGGTTTGTGAAAGGTTAAGTCTGAAAATAAGTGGGTAGCATTTGCCCTTCACTTATTTCGTAAATTAAATCTTGGCAAATGTTTGTGTACGGCCATCTGTATTCACTTCGCTTTGCTTCTCATGATGCATAGATTACATAGTGCAAAATTTCGGCACAGCAAGTATTATCATGGATCGAATATTGCCGCTACTCTTTACAGTAGAACCTTGGATTGCGAGCAACTTGGTCTGCGAGTGTTTTACAAGACGAGCAAAAATTTTGAAAGAATTTTAACTTGATAAACGAGCGATGCTTTGCAATACGAGTAGAACTGGTT
>Ga0123357_10004669_pt1 | contig 16179 bp, 7 predicted proteins | sample TergutEmb28metaG_FD_89873 | JGI IMG/M metagenome (GOLD analysis project Ga0123357, IMG submission 89873) | Embiratermes neotenicus P4 segment gut microbial communities from Petit-Saut dam, French Guiana - Emb289 P4 | ecosystem: Host-associated > Arthropoda: Insects > Digestive system > Gut ... | reverse complement strand
TCCTGCCAGTTTCAATATGTATTTGGTAATCAATAAGTGAGTAACAGCTGTCAAAGTTTCAAACTTCTCTGGCCATTATCTCCGTAACCATTCCACTTTGGACATAGGTGTTTTGGGTTATATTGGTATACTTTAGCATAAGGAACACCCTCCCGAAGTCTGGCACATTCCTCCTGGGACACCCTGTATATATGTATGTCTGTATGTATGTATGACAATAAAAATTTGTTCAATTAGTCTGCCAATTATCTATGACAATAGCCATATGCACTGTACATGTTAATCAAACTTGTAGTTCCCTGAAGATGGTCAACATGTATGGCTGGAACATGTGAGCACTGTGTAATATATGTAAAGATTGTACAACTATCTGGTGGTGGAATTGTGTACAATGACAAAATATTTCACAATGCACATGCTGTAAAGGAACACAAGTTATGAACAAATCAATGAATGCATGCATGAATGAACGTGTGTGTGCGCGTGCATGTATGTATGTATGTATGTATGTATGTATGTATGTATGTATGTATGTGTGTGTGTGTGTGTATGTATGTATGTATGTAACGCTTAAAACAAGAAGGATACAGCCATGTAACAGTGGTAAACAGAATCTGCATAATTCAGGCTGGTTTGCTAATTCTCGGAGCAGGTGTCCATTCCAAACAAATCTTTGGTCTGCTCGCTCATGGTAAGGCATCTGGATGCAGAGAAGAAGAAGAAAATACTGGATAAATTTATGCCTTGACTGGAATAATGACCTAACCACATAGTTTGTTAGGTATCACTCTCCACCACACACCAGACCACACAGAGTCACATACAAGATGACCATAAACAAAATCAGTAATCACCAGCTACACAACATTACAGAAGACCAGAGTCTTAACCCTTTGAAGACAACAAGTAATCTGTATGTTACATAATTAAGTTCTTACTTTGCAGAGAATACAGGCTGTCTTCATTAGGACACCAAACAGTAAATGCGCATTTTGAGAATTAAGTGGAACACATGACTGCAATGTGCAGTGAAAGAAGAATTTTAATATTAAACCTGGAAATATAAGTAGTTACCATTTGGCTTTATAGAGTTAATATTACCTTAACATGCACTGCAGTAAGAACTTCAAATTGCATACAGCATTTAAGAGTTTGTAAGAAGTATCGAATTCAACAGAGCAGAGTTCTTCTTGAGGAACTAACAGTTCATCAAAGAGTCAAGAAATTTCCTACATTTTATGGAACTCAAAGGTTCATAACCATGCACACACAAGCCCACCCCTTGTCACCATCCTCAGCCAGACCATACCTCCATACCTCCCCATCCCACTCCTTGCAGATCCATTTTAATATTGACCTCCCATCCATGCCTAGGCCTTTCAAGTGGCTCTCCCCCTCAGGTTTCCCCACAAAAACCCTGTGTGCACCTCTCCTCTCTCCCATACATGCTACATGCCCCACCCATAACATTCTTCTTGATACGATCACCTGAACAATATTTTGTTAGCAGTACAGATCATAAAGCTCCTCTTATGTAGTCCATTACCTCATCCCTCTTAAGCTCAAATATCTTCCTCAGCATCCCATTATCAAACACCCTCAGCCTATGTTCCTCCCTCATTGTTAGAGATCAAGTTTGACACCCATACACAACAATAGGAAAAATTATAGTTCTGTAAATATTAGTCTTTGTATTTGTGGACAGCAACAGGGAAGACCAAAGATTCCAACCTGGAAGACAACAGATTCTGCACAGAATGATAGCAAGCATTCCTTGAGTTCAGTCTGGTCTTAATTTCCATATGAATGCAATTTTGAGTTGTCACAGATATTCTAAAATAGTTCAACTGTTCCACACTTTCAAATGATTTACCTATATTTATGTTGTGATAATGTCCTGCAGTATATTCAAGAGACAAACAGTTTTCTATTTACTTTTAGATCAACTTTCTTACTAGTGACTAAGAACATCTTCTGATCTTCTGTGTTTTTCCTTATAGTGTGCATGCTTCGACCCAATAAATTACATCAACAGCATAAAACATATGCTGATGTGTACCATTCAACTTAGAGCCTTCCTGGTTTGCCAGAATCCTCTCAATGGCATATTCCAAAGAAAAGTTGCAAGGCAGCTGTGACAAAGCTTCTCCCTTTTTCAGACATTCTGAATAGGAAACTTATCAGAAAAACGTTTGCCTATCCAGAGTACAGAATTTACATGAGGTTTATTTAAACACATTTTTATAAATCTAATTAGTTTCATGCAGATACCAAACTTATTGTCATACAAAACATTCTCCTCCTAACTTAATCATTGGTGTTTGTAAGAACAAAATATAAATATGGCACTCATGTCAAATTTACTTAAACATAAATTACGTGTCTACATTCATTACAAAAATGTGTTCATATCTGCAGGTCACAACATAATACATTTTTGAATAACAAACTTATTCCAAAATGTATAACACTGCATACATCCCTAATTTAATTCCGAATAGGAAAAAATATGTTGTTGTTTGACTACTGGCTGCAGACATGGTCAGTGCCGACCTTGCTGGCCTGTGCCCACCTAGCTATTGAGGCTGAATTCATTTCTAAGGTGAAGGTACCCATAGGGCAGATTCTGATAACTTCAGTAACAGCACAATTAGGAGTGACAGTCACCAGTGGAGAATGCACTCCTAAATGTGGACTCCCAAGGATGAAGTGTCCAGTATTCTTCACAATCCCACAGACTTAAATTTGGTACAGGTAAAGTTTTGAGTCTACAAGCAGTAGAATCAGTGCACACATTTGATAGGGGACGGAACTGACAACCCTGTGAATGACAATTCCACATTGCACCTATGATCATTAAGTCCTCCAAGCAGGAAGTGTTCATTTTGTGTCCCCTTTAAAATAAATAAATAAAAATAAAATTCCCCAGCTTTACTTAGGTGCTTTGCTTTTATCAACAAATTTAAAAACAACAAATTAATGTCACGAAAAGTAACTGTTAGTATACATAAAAGCAGATAATGTCAAAGTAATTTAAAATGTCAAGGATTACAGACTCCATGTAACAGGACCTTTTGTGAGTAGCTGGTGCTAAGCGTTTATAAATTCTTGTTCTTAGGTACCCACAAAACATCACTGCAGAAACCACTGATGGAACCTATCCTCAACAATTCAGCACAATTCACAACTTATTTCTCTCACATGTTTCAATTTTATAATGCCATTAAAATTGTCTTCCTTGCCATCCCCTTTCTCAAAGTTTTACATCTCTGTCTTGTTTGCCCTTTGTGTGCCAGGTGCTCAGTAGACTTATAAATTATTATTTAATTATTGGCTTAAACAATACTTGTAACACCAAACAGTGAGTGTTGTAGTTAAGCACAAGGTGCAAGCCAAAAGTTTCAGGACTGGCCACACGGAATGCTAACCAGATATTATGCAGGTGTATGCTGCTAGGTACTACTGTGTTCATCTATTGTAAATTGGTGTGTTCAGTGTCACGGTAACAGAGTGCTGCATTTCTGTGCAAGTGGCATTTCAGTGTGTTCATGTTAAGCCACACTATTCCATTCCAAGCCTCAACAGGCCCTTAGGACTGCAGGAGGTTAAGGCTCCTACAATTTCTAGACAATTGGCACATGAGGGTGGTAAGCCTGCCAGCCACCTTTACCCTCCAGAAGATATCCCTGGTACTCATTACTGTTACAGGTTGAGTTGACCCCAGGGGCAAAGGATCTGGTCAAGGAAAAATTCCAACAACCCCATTGAGAACCGAATCTGCAACCTTCCGGCTTGTAGTGCATTGAATCAACCAAATGCTCCAATGCATACATTTGTGATATGTGCATCCTGCAGTAAACTGCACACAACAGAAAACCAAGCTTGCACCAGTTCCACTGATACGCCTTGAAAACTGTGCAAACCCACAATATTTCAGCATGTTCCATATTATACCAAATTCTACATTAATGAAGAATACTTTCAGAAACTTAATAATGCTACAATCAACCGATGAAGATCTTGCATTACACCTGAAATGTAATTCTGCTAAAAAAGGGAATCACACATTAACCTATTTGCAATACATCGGGTGGTACTGGAAGCATGCTCATATGCTAGTACTACTAAATTTAAAAAAATATGTATTTCTAAAAATCTTACAGTTGACATACTACTATGTATTATTTCTACTATTATAAATTTACTTGTACTTGGAGTAATTTGGATTTTTTAAAACTGTACATACAGTTACAGTCTTTTAAATATCCTTAGGCCTTTTGTAATTAGACAACTCCTTTTTACACTGTATACACATTTATTATGCATTTTTAATGTAAAGACAGAAAGACTTCCAAACTTATGGTACAGAGAGTTTCTGTATGTTTTTGCGTTCTTGTGTAATGGCCTGAAGATAACCCACATTCAGGACTGAAACTAGTCACCAAGTAAAATACGATTATTCAGCAATGTGTTGTGTGTGATTGAAAAATATTAATATATACTTGTAATACAGAATTTGCACCAAATTTTGTTTTAAGCTACAGAAAACAGCTTTGTACAGTTAATAAATTCTTGAAATGGGCTATTCACATGACACCATGAGTAGAACATAAAACTTTGAATCATATTTGCGCTTTAAAAGTGGCCAAATTTATATTTATAAATTTAATGTTCAGGAAATCTGTGTCACATGACCCAAGACAACAAAGAGCATATGATTAACGTTTGTAATATATACAGTATATGCCAACAAATTTTAACAGGAGATTAAATATGAGACTGAGTGGAGCAAAATTTGTGCCAAGTCTGCTGAATAATGAACAGAAATAAAACTGATTTGTGTGTGTAAGGACCTGTCAGATCAGACCAAAAAGGAGAGAAACATTCTCTCTGAGGTCCTCCTGATCCCAAAGACAAAAATCCAGTCTAAAGGGGCAAAGATTTGAGGATACTGTGGAGATTTAAGCTCTGCAGTACTGGAGAGTATCACAAAACTGGAGTTCCAGAGATTCTTCCAGCAGTGGGACAGACACTGGACCCAGTAAACAAACTCCAAAGTGGACTACTTCTAACACCAAACTTTACCTAATGTAGGATTAAAACCGTGATACTGCCCAGTCTGGAAACGTTTGGCTCACACCTCGGTAGCATGCCCATTTCATATTTTGGATGATGCGGTCTGAAGCATGTTCCAATTTGATTAGGGAAATGCCAAACAATGTTTTGTTACAACTTATCACTGAAGATGAAATGTGGTGCTTTCAATATGACATAGAAAGCAAATGGCCAAGCATGCAGACGAAAACACAAGCATCTCCAAGACCCTAAAAAGCTCACAAAATGAAATCACAAATGAAGAGAACACTTATCATTTGCTTTGATAGCAGGAGTATCATTTCTCTTCAAATTCATCCAACACGGCTGAACAGTCTACCAACCTTATTATGTAAATATACCAATGAGGGTACATGAAGCTGTTTAATCCTAGTAATTAACCAACTTGATGCACAAAATCTTGTTTTATAATAAGTTTATTAAATGCCTCCACATGTTTCGAGCACTATGTGCTCATTGTCAGGAGGTCAAAATTGTATTATACAGCCTCTGGCATCATCACACCTGAGGGTGGCCGTCCCGTGCACAGGTTGAGAGAAGACTTCTCTCAACCTGTGCGCAGGACGGCCACCTACAGGTGTGATGATACCAGAGGCTGTATAATATAATTTTGACCTCCTGACAATGAGCACATAGTGCTCGAAACATGTAGAGGCATTTAATAAACTTATTATAAAACAACATTTTGTGCATCAAGTTGGTTAATTACTAGGATTATACTGAGATGCATGGTCAGCAAAACATCAAAATGAAGCTGTTTGTAGACAAAAGCCTAAACTTTGAGCCAAAAACTGGTTCTCATCTTGACACTGCTCCAGCTCAACAGCACTTTCTGGCAAGCAGGTAATTTCCAAAAATTCTATTAGCAGAAAGGGATTGGCTTCTAATGACTTTGGCTCTGTACAAACAAAGCCTACCTTGGATGGAATGAACATGTCAGGATAATGAAGGCATTCAGCTTAATTTTGTGCAGCATTGACGGTTAATCCAAAACAGCAGCTCCATAAATGTTTCCAACAGTGGCAATATCACAGGGCTAGGTGTACAGCTCAAGAGGACTATTTAAACCATTAGTGTACTGGAATATTAACAATGAAATCCCAGAAACTTAACAGCCACACCTCAGGTACAAGTCTGACAACCAGAAAATCCATGAGTGATGGACAAATCAGCACTCATGTTACACAAACATGTCATTTACTTTTTCCCCACTATCAATGATATAAATGAGGCGAATGGCTGGAGTGTCAGATCAAATTTTCATTCCCCTTCTTTAATAAACATGATTTACAAGTAACATGGAAATGGTTAAGGAAAATACTGTCACTACACTACCAGTTCTTAGGCTATCAGCTGCATGTGCTTTCAAAGCTTTAAGCCTTCAAATATTACTACTGTTGTGCTGTCTCTGGTTCAGCTGGATGACAAAACTGCAGGCTAGAACTTTCCCCCTTCTACCCACTACAGCTCTAAGTTTTAAATTCTCTCACATCAACTTCATTCATATTTGACTGACCAACAATTTTGCAAATAAGTGAGTAGTGATGGGAAAACTACAAAAAAATGTCACTACATAGCCAAAATTATATCTGCCTGTATCCCTTCTGTATAACTTCCACTGCTATGAATGTACTGACCTCAAGAAAAAACTTACTTCTCTACCATGTTTAAAGGCCTGTGTTTTTACAAAAGTGTGAACATAGGAGCCTGGATAGCGTAGCTGATACAGTAAGTACGCTACTGGATGCACAATCCTGCATTTTAATCCCACTTGGGGAAAAACTTTTCTCTTCTGCAAAATGTTCAGACCACCTCTGGGCCCACCCTGCCTCCTATTCAATGTGTCCTGTGGTTCATTTCCAGGGGTAAAGTGGACAGGGCATAAAGATGACCACTTGCCTCTGTCTAATTCCGAGGTTAAGAACAAGAAGAGCTATATCTCTGTACCTCCTTTATGCCTTTGTGGCACTGACAGGATCGTTACCTTTTTATCTTTTTATATATCAACACAAAATATCATAAAAATATGGTCCTTTGTTTGTGTGTGATTAAGTGAATAACACCTAACCAACAGAATTCAAAATCCTTTTCATTTCATCCCTTTATTCATATTCAGTAAATCCACTTTAACACTATTAGTTTCTCAAGAAGACCTACCAACTTTAAGTTTCAATTGAAGCAAACTGTTGAGTCAAAGCAAAACATGTATGACTGGATATCCACAAGTTTCCAGACTGAGCTAGTAACTAAATACATGCTTACCTTCATTATTAGTCATTGCTGCCCCCTTCTGACTTTATGCAATGGGTTCAGTGTTTCTGCCACTGCTGGATGCATAAATAGAACCGAATTTTTGGAATCACATGTAGGGCAGTCAGCAAATGTTCCTGAATATCAGGATTATCCTGGAATGATGTCCTCACAGCAGTAATTTCATTCTCAAAAACAAGAAGAAATCACAAGGGACCAAATCAGGCGAGCAAGAACAAGAGAGGCCACACTCATGTCTCGAGCAGCCAAAAATCACCACTGCTTCTGCTCAATGGTGAGCACCCAAAGCACAAACTTTGTGGAAATATGGTGCATATTCCAGTTCTCCCTTAGATTCCGCTGGCATTTTCCCCAGGAGATGCCTAACCTGCCAGCAATCTCCAAAAAGATATCTTCATTGACAGTTCTGCTAGTTTTCTCCACATTTTGGTCTGTGTGGCTTGCAGAGGGATGACATGAACACTCACAATCTTCAACGAAATTTTCCACATATGTAAAACAAGAACACCACTCACAAATCTATGTGATTCCCATGGAATTGTAACACAGCTGTTCTGAGCACTTCACATATATCAAAAACAGAGTTCCCACGTGTGAATCAAAATTTAATGCCAATGCATTATTCCTTCACTATACGACTGTGGATCATACTTAGCATGCACAAAAATTTACACCCACTGAGAATCAATGCAAAAGGTTGTGGCTGCAAAACTCAATAAAATGACAGAAGATAGCAATACTATGGCATCTAGTGGCAAGTACCTATACTTTTTACCATTCTTGGCCCTAGTGGTGGGTCTGGAAACTTTTCAGTACACCTGCATACACCACTAATGTCTCAAACTTAAAACATAGGGTTACCATGTACACATCACAATGGAAAATATGGTGATATGTTTCACAATTTCTGTCACCTCCAGATCATCAATTTTACATGAATAAATGTAAAAAGCTATTTTGGGCATCTGTGCAAGTGCTTGTCTTATTTTTATAAAACTGGGTTCACATTAAAATACATTTTTTCATCTTGTTCTACTTATCATTAATTAAATCACAAATTATGTGCAACCATGTTGAATAATGTATTGCACAGAAAAACTCAGCTGTATAATCAACAGGCCTGGTTCACTTGCATTGCCTTTGTCCTCTGTTTTTTTTTAGTTAAAGTTAGGTCTCACTTAATAATTTCCCACATGCACATTTTATCCACCATTAAATTAAATTCCTCGTGTTTTGTTCATTAATGTCATTTTCTGGTTACTAAACACTTTACCTTTTCTTATGTGGTAATACTATATGGAATTTACTACCACCATGTTGGTGCACTGTGTGCATTATGCTGTCTACCTGGCAGCGTGACTGTTTACTGAACAAAGTGGTCTAAAGGGTACATGTGTTTAGTACGTCAAGATGACATTGAAGATGGTATTTTTGTGGCACTAAAAATGTCTTTTATGTGAATACATATTTTTTTCTTCTCCCTCTCCTTCTTGATGTGACACAATACACACATCATGCCAACACAACAAAATAACTGTACCATACAGTATTACCTGTTAAGAACAACAAAAATTGTAGAACCCATAAAATAACATTAATATATTACGAGTCATATACAATACACTAACCCTTATCATATGGCCTATTAACCCTGTGCAGCCACAATTAAGTGCCCAACATACTCTGCAGAAGACCTGGAGTTACATGCTCACCCATTACTTTGCGTGTTCTGGGATGAAGACTTCCATGGACATTCGGCTTTTCAGCATCACACTGCAAGTCTACTACAGCCAACTTTCGGTGCCAAAGGGTGTATTTCCAACTCACTCCCTTACAGCCAGGCTACTTTGCAATTAAAATTCCCATTCTGGCACATTCTTGTGTAAAAGTTGTGTTTCATACATTTTATAATCAAAAAGTTTAAAGAAAAATACACTGTCAAAAAAGATCCAATCCACGTTGTTTGAAATTTTAAAATAATTCTCAGGAAGCTCAGTTTCTGATCCTTTCCAAAGCTGCTCATTTCCAAATTACTTTAGTTCCTTATCAATTGAGAAATTTGCAAGGGAATGTATGAGGTACATCATATCACAGCAAAATTTCTTCAATCCATCATCTGATAATCCAGATACCCTGATAATCTGGCACTTGAAGGGAATGGTCCAAAGATTTGTACATGTACTGATTCCGTGATTTTATGTTGGGTACCCTGGATGTTAAGTCACTAGCACACAATTACTCTCCAAGCTTGATACTTTATACGTTTTCACAAGTTGGTATTGTTCCACACCCAGGTGGCATCAAAAACAACTAGCAGATCAAACCACTTGTTTGGCACAAAATGTAGCATTACTGTGAAATTTATTTCCATTGTGTCACTTGTTACTCTTTGTTTGAGCTACTATAATGGCTTCAGAGGATCCAAAGATGAATAAACAAGGTATTACAGTCCCACATTCTCATGTACAGCCCTGTTGGCAAGCGAAAACAGTAACTTCAATGTTTACACAAAAACCTTAGGCTTCAAAGAGGTGAAAATCAAACAGAGGTTGTCTTCACACAATATTGGATTGTCAACTTGCTACAGTATAGGTCAAATATGATCATTTATGGCACCAAGTGAAAGTGTGAAGGATCTTTTCAAGTGAAAGACATTCACAGAGCCAACATTAGCGCAACTGGACAAGGTGTTGTATCAGTGGTTTACCACGAGAGGTACCATAGGCAAACTCATGACTGGACCTATGATAACACTGCTAAATATAATTTTTGTCACACGACAACTAATTTGTGTTTAATCAGTTCTTTTTATTCCAAATAAATGCATATGATATATTTATCACAAATTACCTCCTACATTTTTCAGTGTTTGTTACATCATCTTTAGGGAGACTTGCTGAAAAACTATACGCTGTTTAAAATGTTGCTATAATATGTACAATATACCCCATTTTTTTAAATTTACAATGCTGTTACAATGTTTAAAACACTACACATTTCATTCTTTTGTATCTTAAAAATCTTAAAATTGTTTGTTAAACTCCTTAACTGTACATTTTACAACAACAATGCAAAAAGGATGTAGTTTTTGAGAAAGTAAAGCAATGGTCTCCCTAGAGATGGTGTAACAAACACCCAAAACATGCAGGAGGCAATTGGCGATAAATGTATATAAATAACATGCTTTCTGCATTTAGTAGGAATAAAAAGAAATGACTGAGTGCAAGCATGCACAGTGTGGAATGCTTCAAAATAATTTGTGTTTCTTACGTATTTTTTCATGTTGAATTCAAATTTGTTATTAGAATTGCTCTTCCACCCACAGTTTTTGTGTGACAGAATTTTTTAAACTGCAATTTTAGCAAATTTAGATTTTTTGTCACCCTACCTGTAACTTTTAAAATTGGCTGATGCACTTTATTATATATATAAAAGTGTGGGTATGAAAACTTAATCACAAGAAAGACAGTAAGCATGTGAGCCCAATCACAAACAGTAAGAACGAGCAAGCTCAGACGTATTGACAAGTTGGGACATAAAACTAACAGTAAGCTGTGCTTGAGGAACACAGCACTGCTACTGGTGTACCGGAATGTGTTTTGAAAAGATGCAAGTGTTGAGTGTTCTTTTTCGAGAAGTGTGTTTATTATATTTTAACCATGCCAAGGAAGTGTTTAAATCATCCTGACACCTTCTTTTACATGTGTGGTGAACTAACCTTCAAATTTCAGAAGCAAAACTTTACCCCACTCACAAGAAATGTTAAGAGCTTATTTTGGGTGAATAGTGCGTGACAAAGATTAAAGTTGGGCCCCTCAAATTTGTTGTGTAACATGTGTAGACTTCTCACAGGATGGGTAAATGGTTTGTGCCAAATGCTGTTCGCCATTCCCATAGTTGGGAGGAAACCAAAAGACCATTCATCTGGTTGTTCCTTTGTTTAACAAACATAACACGTATCACCTTCAAATCCAAACACACAGTGAAATATCCAGATTTTCCATCTGCAATGAGGCCTGTCCCACACAGTGAACAGTTACCTGCACCAAAGCTTCTGGAAAATCTGGCCTTTAGTAATGCCAACTCTAATTCTGACAAAGATCACAAGCAGCAAGACAGGGAAAATTTTGATTGTGACTGGACATTTGAAGGAAGTTGTTCCTCATTTGAACCCTATTTATTAACAGAAAACAATATTAATGACACTGTCAGTGATTTTAATTTGTCTAAAAAACAAGCTAACTCTTTGGTTCCAGGCTTAAGAGGACGGAATCTTCTCCACCAAGATACCGAAATGTGTCTTTTGAAAACACCAAAATGAATTCAAAGATTTTTCTCTCAAATAAACAATCTGGTATTTTGCAATGACGTTTCCTCTGTTACAGACACTCTTGTACATCAGCACGATCCAAATGAGTGGCATTTATTGACTCTTCAAAAGTTAGCTTAAAAGCTGTGCTTCTAAGTAAAAGGAATAAATTCCCATCTGTACCCCCAGCCTGTGCCAACAACATGAAAGGTCGTATGAAAATATGAAACTACTTCTGGAAAAGGTCCAGTGTGATAAATATAAATGGAACATTTGTGGGGATTTAAATGTTACTGCTCTCTTACTTGGCCACACAAAGTTTTGTTGTTTGCTATGGGAGTGGGATAGTACAGACAGAAAACATCATTACATCCAAAAAGTGGCCTAAACAAGTATCACTCATTCCAGTAGAGAAAACTGTAGTAAATATTCTACTAATCAACCCTGAAAAAGTTTATTTACCTCCACTGCACATCACGGCAATGGATCAAAATGGGGCTGGATTTGTGTATTTTAAAAATACGAGGGTTGGGCAAATATGAATTATAATTTCTAAGTAGAACAAAAACATTGATTTATTCTCCAAAATTGAAATTGTTACTTTTCAATATAATCTCCCTGGTCTGTGATACACTTGCACCAGTGGTCCAGAAGCTTGTGGATGCCGCTCAGGAAGAAGTCTTTTGGGTGCCAGTGTAGCCACAACATCCTGTATCACTTCCTCATTATTGCAAAACCTTTTCCTGCCCAGACGGCTTCTTTAGGGGGCTGAAGAGGTGATAGTCTAAGGAAGCAAGGTCTGGACTATATGGAGGGTGTGGTAGAACATTCCATTTCAGTTTCTGGATGGTGTCCATGGTGCGAGCAGCCACATGTGGATGGTCATTATCCTGGAGAAATGACACTGATGTTTGTGGCCATTTTCTCCATGTACAGTACACCTTTAGAGTTCCAGAAGATGGTGGCCATAACCTTGCCAGCAGAGAACGTGGTTTTCGCTTTTTTGGGTTTCGGACACCCTGGGTGACGCCACTGCATTGAAGAATGTTTGCTCTTGGGTGTGAAGTAATACACCCATGTCTTGTCTGTTGTCATGATAGAATCCAAAAAAAGTCCACTTTCTGCTCATACCATGACAACCATGATTGCGCCACTTGCAGCCCTGTACTCGTGTTTATCCATCAATAAACACAGGATCCATCAGGCGCACACTTTTGAGTATTGCAGGTGTAGTTTGATGATTGTTTTCACATTACCATCACTGATGTTCAGTATTCCAGACAACTTGCCATCAGTTATTTGCCCGTTCTCCTGAATGAGTGCATCAACGCGGTCACTGTTCTTGCCTGTTATGGAAGTCCTTGGCCGGTGCTCATGAGGTTCATTCTCCACCATTTCCCTTCCTATTTTCAATGCACTGCACCACTTATAGACGCTAACATTGACAGTGTCTTCTCACCATACCGCCTCTTCAATCTTGAACAGATTTCTGACAGTTTACAACCTTCTTTTGTCAGGAATTTGATTATAATGTGCTGTTCCACACTAATGCATAACTTCACTTCGCTCATCTTCCTCACAACTGACAAAACCGAACAGTAGCAAACACCAGGTCAATGAATGACTTTGGAACTGTGCTTCCAGCATCCACATATTACTACTTTCAACCGACTGTGCTGCATTTTTTACCTACGAACAAATTATAATTCATATTTGCCTGTGCCTCTTAATTTTCCCCCAGTATGTGATGCAAAAATCAAAGGGGTATTTCTTGGATCTAAAATAAGAGAGTTAATACAGGATGCATAATTTGAAAACCAGCCAAGTGAAGTGGAAAAAAGCAGCATGGAAATCATTAAAAAGAATTCACTACCAATTATTTGGAAAATCATAAGGCAGAAAACTATCGTAATATGGTGTCTGATCCTGTACAATCCCATTATGGCATGTAATATGTCTTTAAAGGTCCATTTCTTAGACTCTCACTTAGACTTCTTCCAAGAAAATCTCAGTGGAGTGAGCGATATGCACAAAGAGCAATTTCACCAGGACATTTCCACCATGGAAAAGTGGTACAAAGGCGAGTGGAGTCCCAGTATGCTGGCTGATTATTCGTGAACCATGAGAATAAACAATCCACAGTAAAAATATAGCAGGAAGTCATCCACTGTTTCTTGTAAGGTAATACACAAACTCTTTGTAATACAATATAAATACAAGCTTCCTTAAAACTTTAACCACATGTCATTAAAAACCTTGTATGATGGAAAAAAACTAACAACACATTTGAATTCATTGCAAAAAACGCTACTGGGTTTGCTTACTTTGGTTTGTGTGATAAAAAAAATTATTTTGTTATCCAAAGTAACTGCAAAAGCTAAGTGCTTTTGCCACAAAATGGAAATAACTGAGAAGTGAACATTCTCTCATGGCTGGTAGTGAAATTATGAAGAACTAAGTTCAACAGAGGTACCAAGTGGTAGTAAAGAATATCTGATGGCAGATCCAAAAATGTGGCATGTGTTCAGTCCCTGTACGCCATAATAACGGAAGTTTACTGTGCTACGTTTACAGACTGCACATCAGTGATGCCATTCCATCACGTAGCGAAATAAAAATATTGTGTTGTGCCACAAGTGACTGATCTCTGGATTACTGAAGGTTTGCCAGCCGCTGCCACCGCCAATGATGACTCTTATCGCCAGCAAATTCGATTTAAATTTAAGGAAGAAACCAGTAAGTATAGCTTTGTATGGTGCTGAAACTTGGACACTTTGAAAAGCAGATCAGAAATACCTTGAAAGTTTTGAAATGTGGTACTGGAGGAGGATGGAGCAGATCAGTTGGGCAGATCATGTGAGAAATGATGATGTGTTACGAGTCAAGGAGGGGAGGAATATCCTACAACAATAAAAACAGGACTGGTCACATCTTGCATATGAACTGTCTTATAAAAATATTATTAAAGAAAAGATGGAGAAAAGGATATAAGTGACAGGAAGACAAGGAAGAAGATGTAAGCAGCTACTGGATGACCTTAAGGAAAAGAGAGGATACTGGAAATTCAAAGAGGAAGAACCAGATTGCACTCTGTCAAGAACTCACTTTGGAAGAGGCTACTGACCTTTCTTAAGACAGAAAACAGAACATTACTTTTATTCTAATTCATCCCGTTGTGTGACATTGAATACAAAGGAAGTATCACACTCAAACACAACTCTTTAATATATGTCATCAATAACACACGTTTCAGTTCAATGAATGATCATCACAAAAATTTTAAAAACATGAGTACATATGCCATATGCATTGTCAGTTAGTGAGACTTCACAAATGTACAGATATTTATAAACATAATAAATATATCATGTGCTTGTAGCATAACATAAAATCCAGTCTTTGTTCTATATAAAACCTCTTCATTGTTGTGTTTTCTATTTAGATTATATGTTAGCTCAAGTAAAATAAAACTGTATAGTTTTGTTTTGTTTTTCATGCCCCCCTCATATTTAGTGAAAGAAATTTCATTTGATACGGTTCTTCTTAAAAAGCCTGTAACAAACAAGTATTTCTAAAATTGGCGAAACTTTTATGTCATTAATTCACCTCACCACTGAAGTGAAGGGTGATTTTGAATTCAAGAAGTGAAGAGTTGTTTGCTTACAGTTCCCTATTACATGATGCATATATTTATAGGAATTTTATATGTGTTTTAGATGACTGTGTACTATTTATTTATTCCTACATGCTTAAGCAAATTCTGTCCTGTAAACAAAACATATTTTCAGTGAATAATGATTCGTATGTTTTGTAACTACAGTATACCTAGGTAAGTTCTGTTAGCCTTACAATTTACACTCAGTGCTGCGCTTGTGTGATGTTGTTAATATGTCAGGTAACTGAATGCTAACGGAATGTAAGTGAAGCCAGGACAGGGTGAATCAAGTTTATCATCCCTGACTGGCGTCACCCGTTATGATCGCGTCAAACGAGGTACCATTCAAAACATACATTTGTCATTAGTTTATAATTTTTTTCTCAATATAGATATGAAATCTTTCTAAAATATTCATATGCCATCCCTGTTGTTACATGAATGTCGTTCATGATATTGTCAATAGTGCACATGGAATGATTTTCAACTAGATGCCTTTCACGCACTATTACCTGTTTTACAGGACAAATTAAACACATTACTTAAATATTTAGAAAACCCAATCTAAAAGCGTACAAATAAACTAGGAACACTGTTGAAAATTCATTACAACCTAAACCCAAAACCGAGGCAAGTATTTAAAGCCAGTTTTGTATCAGCTTTGGTGCCTAGATTGCTGTTAAGCAATACATGGGGCAAACGGCCAGTTCATTCTACCACTGACATACAGAACATTTTGAAATTTAAAACAGGTAACAGTAGGTCAAACACCATGGCATGGCGCGTCCTCAGGTTGCGGATAGAGGAATGGCCTCCGATAAGGAGGGTA
>Ga0123357_10004668_pt1 | contig 16179 bp, 7 predicted proteins | sample TergutEmb28metaG_FD_89873 | JGI IMG/M metagenome (GOLD analysis project Ga0123357, IMG submission 89873) | Embiratermes neotenicus P4 segment gut microbial communities from Petit-Saut dam, French Guiana - Emb289 P4 | ecosystem: Host-associated > Arthropoda: Insects > Digestive system > Gut ... | reverse complement strand
TACAAGATTCTGTTCTTTTAGAGAGCGAGTTAACTAAACAGAAGACTTCGAAAAAAAAGTGAAATTATATCGGTGTGTTAACCAAAATAATCGGATACTTCAAATAACAGGAACTAGCTTACTGTTCTAAAATTGCTGAAATAAAATTTCGTTTTATAAATTTTCCGATCGTTTTCGATTGTCTGTAATAACAAGGACCATATTCAATGCATGAAGAGAGATTTAAACTGCCAAAGAATTTCACGCTTAACTTTTTTCATGGGGTGCAATTTAACCAAAGAATGCAATTACATACGAACCTCTCAGTGGAGATGTGGGAGTTTCATCATCTTTTATGCTACCAGGATGAAGAAGTAGACCACAATTCCAAATCGTTGATCAGGTGTATTAAAGACCAAGGAAATACTCCCCTTCTTCATTTACTTACGCCTAACGTGTTTCAATTCCCATTAGAGACTGAATCAATATAAAGATGGCTGTAAATATGCATAGATTCATGGAGCCTGAATTCCAAGAAATTCCACAATTTTATACTGAATATTAAACAATGATACAAAAGATTATCTCTATGTAAAGAAAGTACTTCTATTAACATTATATGTAATGTATTTTAAAATAACGACAGAATAATAAATTTGAAAATTTAACTGTTATTGTCAAAATTACTAAATCCAAGAAAAATGCGGCGGAATACATGTCCGAAACACATGGTTATATATATATATATATATATATATATATATGTATGGGGAACATTTGCCAAAAACCAAATAAGAATAATAGTTATAATTCTAATAAATGGAGTTAAGTATTGAGGACAGTTTGTAGCAATAAGAAGAATTTACAAGGATTTTTTTTTTTAATTTTTGGAACTGAAGTGGGAAGTAATTCGTCGAATACTTGGTACCACTGAAGTTTCCAATGACCAGCTTTCAAATTTCCAGTACTGCTCAGAGTCTCTGAGATTATCCCAATACCACTGTCACTAGTCAACTAATGGGTGAATACACAAAGTTGCGACAAGAGATAATTTGCTTCAAAATGTAAGTTTATCTGTCCGCCCGCATGGAACAAATCGCTATCACTGGATGGGTTTTTAAGAAACTTTATGCTTAGACTTGAAAAATATATGTCAAGGAAACTGGTTTTGTTGAAATCAAACAATTTTATGAGACCTCTACAAGTTGACGCTAATTTGTTCAGGATAATAATTCGCCGAATTCTTCCCAAAATAAAATCTGTTTCTGAGAAAACCTGTAAAAAAATGAATACACACCTTTCGTATTAGTAACATTTGTAGTCCGAAAATCATGAAGTTCTACGAGATAATTACGAAAATGAGACAGAACCAGACTTCATAAAACAAAATATGAAGCCGAAAAAAGAACCTCGACTTGCATAATGTGTGATTAAGGCTTCATATGCGTGATTTCAAACTTCCGCCGCAATGTAAATAGGATCTTTGCTCTGCTGGACATATATTGGTAGGTAGCAACTGATGTTTCGGGACGACTTATCAGTCCCTTAATGAAATCGTTCAAGAAGATTTGTTGGGCGGCTTGACCCTTGAAGGTGAAAGTAGCAACAAATGTATGCTGTGTAACATTCCAGAAGCGTGTAGATCTCATAGGTAGAAATATGTAGAGTGAGAGTTCGAATTATTTTCTTCTTCGACCGAAAGAAATTTTAGGTTAAAATGGATTTTGCAAGAAGGAATTTGAAAGCAAGAACACAATCATAACATTTGATAATTAGTGTTTTACACTTGGTTATAATTACAGGAAAATATTTTGTCGTACAGTGGAGATTAAATTTGTTGTGGTGTTACGTAATAATAATTGACGTGGACTTTGTCTGGGACGTAACGTACGTATTAAAATATATCTACTCTTTATTTTTCCCTACAAAAGTCATGGTTAAGTAAAATAAAACACATACATACACACAATTTAAGGTTTCTTGTTCATTTTGGAATTTAGAGTTTGATAAACGGATAGATTATGAAAACATCAGAACTTCATCGAAAATATTGTTTTCAAGTCAGACATTACAAAGTATTTCGTTAGGCTGGAGATTTGACATTACGTAAAACCGATAAATGTAAAAAAATAACATTTGCATATAATAATTTTTAAAAGAAATATAATAACGTCCACTGATAATATTATCAATTTCTTTGTAATAAACTTTTATTCTGCAAGCGAAAACTAAATTGTACACTTGAATAAATGCAGTGAACGCTTGAGATAAGACGGGGATGCAATGATCCGATCACACCTCACATTCTCTCTTGTTTAGAAACTTCATTCTACTTTGGGTCAATCATTTTTACAACCTGAAGTACCTTGGGTAGCCAATGTGCCCCAGAAGTCTAATTTATAGGGATTTGATTATCCGGCCCATTATCTAAAATAATAAAAGCAAATTAACAAATGTCAAAAACACAACATTATAAAGAATAAGTTTGGTTATATTTGGATGTATAAGTCAGAAAATAATGTAGTGTTTACAGAGTCACTCAAAAAGCTAGTGTTATAAAGTAAATATTAAATTTCGCTTGCTTTAACCGAGCTTGTTAATGTACCCACAGCGCATTCGCTTGAATTCAATCCTTGCAAATATGTTACAATTCGCCCGAATATTGGGTGGCTTTCTGTTAGTCCAGAAATAATATATTGTGAGAGGGGCTTGTAAGCCTCCTGTCCGGGTTCCTCTAAATGCATATTCTTGCTACACTGTAGCTACGCCCATGACCGATATGAGGTTCGTCACTGGCTGCTCTCTTCCACCTCATTCAACTTCATGTCTTTTATTCTCAGTCTTTGTCAGCATAATGAAATAAACGGATAAATAAATTCTCCGTGCCCTCTGTAATCAAAACTATTAATTTTAAAAAGAAATCCAACTTTACGCTACACTATAAATGTGTGTCAAACAATAATCTGTACAAAACTACGGTTAAAATAACAATAATATCCTTTTAAATACCGAAGATCTACTAGCAAATACGGCCTTGCAAAAATAATTCTTTGTTCGAAAGTTATGACTCAGCTTCTCTGATCCAAACATTACGCTGCACTCTGATGTGACACATATAACAAAAGACGGCTATTCGCTTCCTTGAATATCTAGGTCGGCCATTCTCTCACCACTAATATTCTACATTGTCGCATACCTTACCGCTCTTCCATAATGTAAAACATAGGGAGACAGTAAAGTTCATGTTGTGTGGCGCAAAGATCATTCCGTATAAACTAGATGCCTTCCAGATTGCTCAGCGTTTCGAAAGCCATTGGTTGAGTAGAAGGATTTCTAACCTTTCAGGAACCCAGGTCATTACGATGAGACCAGTTGTGTATGGTACGTTGTTCGAACAAAACAGGAATGACGACGACGTAAAGAAAACAGTTTATTGTTCTCCTTCTTCCTCCCCTCCCTTCTCTAGCAAAATCCTTCTTTTCTTCTTCTTCATCTTTTTCGTCCACTTCTTAAAGGCATTCAATGCCTGTCATCATCATTACTGTGCCCCAAATGTAGTTTTTCCGCTTTCATTCCTTCTCTTTCGACTTCAGTGTTATTCCTCTTTTCATCTTCTCTTTATTGCTCTCCTTCTTCGTATCACTCATCTATTTTCTCCCTTCTTTAATCAGCCTTATTTTTATCAACCTCACCTCAGCTGTCTTTAAATTTCAAAAAGTTATATTCCAACACGAAATCGGGAGGTTGATACAGGTCAGAAAGTTAGACATGATAGAATTAGCAGTCGGTAACAAATCTCTTACAGCCTAGTGTGTGTGTGTATATATATATATATATATATATATATATCACCTGCTACAATATTCGGTAAATTTGTACTTTACCGCACAGAAAATTACGTGCGTTCATTATTTATTTTATGTTCCGAGATAGCCTTAACAAAAATTGACAAAAATATTTCCTCTTGAAATAAGAACTCAAATTTATAAATACACGTACTCTTCTTCTTCTTCCATTGGCGCTACAGCCCACTGTGGGCTTTGACCTATCGAACATTGTCCTGCCATTTTTTCCTATCTGCAACCAACTCTCTCCATCTTCCCACTCCCAGCACTTGAAGATCTCTTTCTACGAATTTCCTGCACAGCAACTACATCCACTCTCACTTTGCCTTTCTTCCAGGTTTTAGCATGGTTTGTGCGTTCCATGTAGCTAGGGTTATTTCTGTATATCTAGTCTTCTTCCGTCCGTCATCATTTAATCTATCCAGCTTTTTCCTTTGCTCGACCTTCGTAACAATAATTTTTTTTTACTGGGTGGTGTTGTTAGCCCCACGCCAAATCCCCAACCTGGAGGACCAGGGTGTCCCTTTTTGTCTGGGTCATCACCTTTGAACTGTCTGGCATGGGAGGCCTTACCAGGAGCAGAAGCTACGGCCAGCATAGCTCTCAGGATCATGTGACCGCACAAGCTCCAACACTACGTCAAAGTAGGGATACTTTCGGGGGGATTTTTTAAATATTGGCTATATAACTGTAATTCTTTATAAGACAGAAATATTTCAATTCTCTGTAAGATGATGCATTAACTTATTAGTCGGTTATACCCGGCATATTTTTTGAAGTTACATAACTGACTTCAAGAACTTTAACCTAAAATCATACTATTGTACACACACACACACACACACACACACACACACACACACAGAAATAGAGTTTCTATAAGATTCGAATTTTTTTCTGAAGCAGTAATATTTTAGGCATACAGTCGGCAGGCAGATTCTGTCTATTGTGACAGATAGCTTCACCAAAATACCTTGCACTGTTGTAGGCCCATACATTGCATCGAGCGCTTTAGGAATGGCTGAGTTGTATGCATAATTCTAACACATTTCCATATCTTATTAACTCTGTCACCCCGAAGGCAAAGCGTCTGTTTAACAGCAATCTGCATAGTGCAATTTTAACATGACCTACTCCACCAGATTATTTACTAAATCAAGATTACTTCTGGTCGGGCTGCTTAAGTCCCTAAGGTGGTAAAATCTTATATTATACAATAAACTTGATCCTCTAAAATATGGAGCTCCGTTAAATTAGTGTTATAAGCATAACTACTGTTCTTCGAATTACAAATCACGTTAAGAAACTGCGTACTCTAAAATTAAATTTCATCGCCTGCTTGTAGTATAAGATTTGTATTCACTTAGACGCTTAGAACAGAACTGCGTTCTTCAGTGTTATGCAGGAGTAGTGGCAATTTCTTACCGACGTTTAGGGACAGCACATCGATCCCATTTTCAAGGGTCAAAAATTAAAAAACAAATTCGGCTGCCCCAGTACGGAGCTTATATAGAGAAGAATGTGGGCGGTTATAAGTTATCAGAATCGTGGTGCCAGCCAATAGAGTTGATGCAAGTGTGGATGCTTGTGAAGAGGGCAGTGTAGTCGCCAGTGCTGTGGTGAGGTGAAACGTTCCGTGAGAGAAGAAATTCTAACATCTACATGAGCAAAGTGGTAGAAAACAAAAGGAAAGAAGTGCAATATATGATTAACGAATAGGTAAATCCAAAAAAATAAAATAAAATAAAATAAGAGGGTGGGGGGGGGGGAGAAAGTCTAGTCCAACGCTAATCCATTATAAGAAAAAACGCGTGCAAAGGTGGAGACAATGGAACAGAAATTTGCAGTAAAGACAGGGACAAATTGAACGAGGAAGGAGATTAGAAAACAGGGACAAATAAATAAGTAAAAATCAGTCCAAAGTGATAATAAATATAAAAATGCAAAACAAAAATAGGAGGGGTAAAATTCTTGGTCCAGCGCTACTAAATGGTAAAATTACCACATGCAGAGCCGGGAGAATAAAGGAACATAACAATGTGGAATGAAGGACGGGGGAAAAGAGGAAGGGGATTAGAAGACTAGAACAATGAAATTGTAAGTAACACTGAAAACGAGAGGGGGGAATGTAGTATCTCGGTACTAAACCGAGGTGAAGAGGGACGGGAGGAGGGGTACCTGTGTAGTTAAGTAACAGCCGAAACAGAACCTATATGAAATAGCAGGAAACAAAGAAAGGGAAAAGAAGAAGCAGGAGAAGAAGTAGGTAAATAAAAGAAGAAAAGTAAAGCGGAGGAACAAACCGAAGGTGGGCAAAGAATTGAAGTGGAGGAAGGCGGAAAAAGAAGGAAGACACAAGGAAAAAACGGTGAGGAATGCTATCAGGGCCCAGGAGGAAAAAATATATCTCATGGAGTCCTACCGTAGTATGGTGTTGGATAATGGAACCGCCTTAGAGCGTGGGGAATAAGGATAGATTTTGGGGCCCCTAGAATAGCTGTAAGCTTGTCACCGCTAATGTGGGGGCCGTCTACTCTCACTCGCGAGGCGAAAGAGATATTTCTTTGGGCCGCTCAAAGTCGGGCCATTCTCCTTGTTCATGTTGTTAGGATGGATTCTTGACCCTTCTAATTGAGACCGATAGGTTGTCTCGAAACGTCGGTAGGAATTACTACTTCTCGCTGCGTAATAACCCAGAAGAGTACAGTTATCATACACTTCGCGGCGGGAGCCTGAAATCACGTATCTCAAGAATGTGATTTCACATGGAGTCACCTTCGGATTTTGTCGGATAAATGACTTCAATTCAACGGATCGATAGTGACAAAATAGAAGTTACAGTTAACTCAGACAAGAAAAGATTCCGCAAAGCAAAATTTTATTCTATCGTAGTAATGAGCAAAGTCATGCAAATATAACTGTAATTCTTAAAATAAATTTAGAAATTCCGAATAATGTAATTATGGAAATTAGTTCTACAATCTGGATGATATAACAAGACCCTTTACGTGTGAATGTAACATTGAGTCATGTACTTATAACCATTGGTGTCGCGATAAAACAAGTATTACATAATCTGAGTATGTGTCTGTAGTCTTAGTTACCCGGCATGCAATATGCACCCACCATATTGCTTTCTGTGGTCTCTTTGGCTCTACAATATTTTCCCACATTATCTCTTAAAAGGCAAGATTTTCATAAAAATTTTTTATTAAACATAAAGTGTGACTTTGTGTCCACAAATTCGTCTAAAATATTTCTCATTCTCAGAAGAATTGAGCGAGATATTGTCATAAACGTACGTAGGTGTCCATGTGAAATACTCGTCATTTTTATGAGATATTACGCGTAATGAACTTGAAAATTCTCGACAGATTTAAAAAAAAATACTCAAATATGAAATTCCATGGAAATCCATCCAGTGGGAGCCGACCTATTCCATGCGGATCGACGGATGGACGGACAGACGGACAGTCAGATATGACGAAGCTAATAGTCGCTTTACCTAATTTTGCGAACGCGCCTAAACAGTATAAAAATTTCTTAAATTTCCGTAAGATTGTCATGCACATGTGTAGTGCAACCGAACAAAATCAAAGCGGTCAGAGTGTATTTCACGTTGCTTTACTAACGAAGGAAAAATTCCTGGTTACATTGTTTTGTCAATTTGCTTGCACGAAACGTGTAGGCAGATACAGCTCTTCTCCTCTGTTTACAATTTGACACAAAACATAAAATTTTGGTTGCTATACAATTAGAATGATGTACATCTTCCTGTACACAATATTTTGGTTCAATTTGGATTTTTATTAGATAATGGCTGAGGCACATTGGACTTGGAATTGAGGGAGAAACTAGTGAATTACTACATTTGGAGCATAGCTTTATATGGTGCTGAAACTTTGACACTTCAGGCAGTAGATCAGAAACACCTAGAAAGTTTTGAAGTGTGGTGTTGGAGAAGGATGAAGAAGATCAATTGGACTGATCATGTGAGAAATGAAGAAGCATTACATATAGTCAATAAACAGAGGAATATCCTACATGAAATAAGTAAACGGAAGGCCAACTGGTTTGGTCACATTCTGGGTAGAAACTGCCTTCTACAACAGGTTATTGAAGGAAAGATAAAAGGGGGGATAGAAGTGACTGGAAGACAAGGAAGAAGACGTAGGAAGCTACTGGATGACCTTAAGGAAAGGAGAGGATATTCTCATTTGAAGGAGGAAGCTCTAGATCGCACTATGTGGAGAGATCGCTTTGGAAGAGGTTTTGGACATGTCGTAAGACAGACTACTGAATGCATGAACTGGCTGAGAACTATTGGTGCATTGCAAGACGCAACCCGACGCACATTCTCTCAAAAATTAATTATGGATTTAACCCTTTAAACGCCGAATTAAATACCATCTGCCACTTGTTGGCATTATTAGAAGCTCACCATATTCTCCAAATTAGAAGGATAAGGGTTAATAAACTGCGCATCTAACAATGTTCCCTGTCCTTCCAATGTGAGGTAAGTGTCCAAGAAGAGTTATTGTGATTCAGAAAATCGTATCTGTTAATATCTGGGAATTTTGGTACAATAAATTATTGCAAATAAGCATTCCGAAATTTCTCTCTGAAAATAATGTCCGTGAATTTATAGGAACGAGAAAAAGCAGGTCCTTGTTTAGCTTGTGTTTAATCACAGCACAGTTTTCGAAGCAGAGCAGACTTGTGGTAAGTGACACAGCTTGCAGTACATGTACATTGAAAAGTACAAAAATATGTTGAAGACAATACAGCGGTTCAGTGCACTAGTAGGGCACCTTCCCAAACGTTTAAAAATTAAATTCATTTTAGTTAAACATAATGTGTATCCGGAAATCAACACACAGTAAATCTGCTAAGTAATATACAGCACATCACCACTGTAGAGCGTGTGAAGCCACATGCTCTAAAGAAACGGGACTACAGGGTTCTCCATCGGTCTTACCGTTTTGGAATTTTCTTTTGCCGAGGATAGCTTACGAATATGAGTAATGATTTGAATTATATAAACAAAATATTCTGTATTCGAGATTTTATATTCTGTTAGTTGTGGTGTGGTATGTTCAAGCCACCAGGGATGTTATATTGTGGATTGGATGTTAATTTTCCCGACGTTTGAATTATATCAGCGCTTCATCTTCGGAGTCAAAGATTTGCGAGAATAACGACCTCGTGGAATGTTTGACACTCATATGGCTAATATCCCAGAAGACCTGAAACTCCCTAAGGAAAAATGGACTTATCTCAAAGCCCAGTTTTGAGAAAATGGAAGTTGTATATGTCGCTTCTAATACTGATGTTTTACGGTTACTCTGTTATCAGTTTATATAAGCATTATCTCAGGGAATATTTCTTGTATAGGCTACTTCAGTCGGACCTGCAGTACCTTGCAGTTCAGCCAATCACACAATACAACACAGGTTAAAATTTTTACGTTTTGCTGACCGTGCATCTCAGGTAAATTACTGAGATAAAAACACAGGTTCAGTTTAATTCAATATATTTCACGGTTAGACTAAAAGACATGTTTGGCAATATTATCATTATACTTACAATTATTTTTCTCCTTCTTCTTCTTCGTTCTGTCTGACACTATATCCCTCGTTGTAAAAGAAACTCAACTGAACATATTTGTTATAGTGTGTGGTGTACTTACCCATGCCCAACCCTCAATCTGGAGGACTAGGATATGCCTTTTTGTCTGAGTCGTCACCTTAGTCTTGTTTTGCAGTAGCTACACTACCGCCAGCGTAGCTCTCAGGACAATTGGCCAAAGAAACCCCACCATATTCCGCTTATACACTTTGCCAAACAGCAAGCATTTATATCACAGCAGTTGCTTTTTAATTTTCAAATTTCTCAGCCTAGACTCCCCAAAACACAGCATACGAGTGATGCTTCTGACTCGTTTGATACCGAGAACGCTACTAATTCGCAGTTTCCTCTCCATTATGAAGGAAAAATTTTGTACAAAAAGCAAATACGTTAATAGGCACGCTGTATAATTATTAGACACATCTACCTACCATTTTTTCACAACTGCTTTCAATCAATATGCATTTGTGTAAAAAAAATTGTGGCAGTGAATAAGTCTCCTGCTGTTCTGTGATCACGTGGTGTTTTCATTTGATGCCTGCCCGCTGCCGGTCTTTGCCTTGTTCACCGCCGTTCTGTTTCACTTGCGTTCCGCATCGCTGCTACTGGCTGACATTGGCACTTCGTCTGTGGTCCGCTGTCTGATACTCGTGGGGATGTGCCCCTTTTTCTTCCCCGACTGGTGTCCTAGTGTTTTTTCTGAACGTATGCATTACTTATTTGTCTTCCACATTTCCTCTTTCCCCTGGCGGCGTTCCACGAATCTTCGTTTTTTCGCGCCGAGTTTGCTTTAATCTTGGTTTGCATTTGACTAGTTTTGTTATAGTTGAACTGTGTCGTGGTCGGCCTTTTATTCTGCGCTTTACTGCACCAAATTTCACTCCTTTTCGCGCCCCACGTTTGGTTGCCACTCACCACTACGAACTTAAATTTGCTCAGTTCCCTGGGTGTTTTTTCCTGACGTGAAAGACAAAGTAGCTCAATTTCAGTTCTCATAAACTTATTCAAAAAATATTTGAAATTAGGCTACTTCAGTCGGACTTGCATTACCTCTCGCTAGAGCCACTCATACAATAAAACACAGAAATTTATGTGTTCCATATCCGTGCATTAAGGAACATTTTATGCTTATATGGTAATCTAAAATATGATTATGTTGGAAAAGTTGAATATTATAGTTCTCTAAAGTATTCATGCGTCTGCATCTGTGTGCCAATAATTGATTTACCATCCGCAACTACACCATGCATGCATCTAATACGCGCTCGTATAGCCTCAAGCTTATCGCTCCTACGTATCTAGCTACACTCCATACACCAGTCACAAGCGATCCCTTCTAGCTCACAAGACTTCACATATTCTAACCCTGTAGTACCCTAGTTCTGGTCTCCTGCTAGGAACGTATAATGGATTTTGTTCCCTAGGCGATTGGATCCGAACCTCAGGTTAAGGCTTCGGAGAAGTGGTAACGGAGCCCAATGAATCTTGCAAGAAGAGGTTTTTGCGTGTTGCAGTGGGTTACAGGGAATGAGTAGACCAGGAGATCGCCGGCTAGAAACAGCTCGTGCGCACGGCAGCCCGATAGTACGTGTCTGAAACCAAGCTACTTTCGAAGTAGAGTGACCATCTGAAAAACAGCTCTCAGTGAAACGTAAAGATAAGATATCTAGTTGTCCAACAGTTTCTAGCACTCCTAAGACCTGCGGTCCGGCCTTTGTACCACTTGTGATTCTACCGGTGACAAACTATCACGTGTCTGGACTAGAATCCGGTTGACAAGGGCCGACGTACCTCAAGAGTGTACAAAAATATAGGGATGTGGAAAATGTAACATACAATAAAACATTAACAAATTTCATACATGGAACTATAAAATAAACATGTACGCAATTACAGCGAAAACGGTTTTACCAAATATAAAATTGTTACATATATTATATTGGTAAGATAATATCTAAAGTTTGTTACTTTTATTAAAAAGCGTAAATCAGCTATACAACCCAATAAAAAATATAAACACGCCATATTTTATTGCATTTTAACTACAACATAATTTGACTTTTTATGGCCATAGCGACAGTACAGAAAAATCAAGTGTAATACTAAATGGTTTTATCCTACAATTTTGTACAATTATTTGTATACTAATTGTACTCTTGTTGTACGACAACCTGATGAAAGTCACAGGAGTGACCGAAACTTGTTGGTGAAGGAAAAGAATATGTGACTGATTATATTTACAAAAGTGCATTTGTTGGTTTATCATATAAGTGTAGAATAAAACGTAGGTATAATGTAATTGACTGCAGTTCATAGTTAATGTGAACAACATTATTAAGGAAATTATTATTCCGCTTACATACTTTGTTGAACGGAAAGCTGTTAAGTCATAGCCATTGTTACTTAACTTTAAAATTTCTCACGGTAGATTTTTCCAAGTGTGCAGTACACGAGTGATACTTCACACTCCTTTGAAACCGGCAACTCTTCTACTTTCCCCTTCATCCAAATATCCAACCGTCTTACACGGAACCCTCCACGATATTTTGAAAATCTAACCACTGTCCAAACGTTATAACCGGAAATTATTTTATGTATATATATATTCCTAAGATTGTAAGACTGCTGGCCGTAAGTTACGGGCGGTCTGAAATGATGAGTATACAACAGAAAAATTCAAGTGCCGTGCAGATTCTTCCTTTCAATTCCGTCGTAAAATTTACAAAAAAAAAATTTTCTTTCAAGAAAAGTCACATAACTACATACATTTCGCGCTCCGCAAATTTTGTAATTTTCGAACCCCCGATGGAGCAATTGCCAAAGAACTAACATTGAAGCTCCATTAATTATAAGATGATTATGACAAACTGAAGTATCCTACTCGTAATGCACGATGCCATGCAAAGGTATTTTCCGAAATCACTAAGCCTCGAACCCTATTCAAATGTGACACTCATTAGTTACATTGTAAAATATTATGAATTGGTAATTGCAGTACCACTCTAGTACACACTGCAATGAGCTATACTCCAGTCATTCCGAATGCAAGTACAGAAAACATAATACAACATTTATTAGTTTCCCAAAGATCGTATTTGAAGACAGAGATGTGAAACAGATTTGGTTTAAGAATCTTCAGCATTTCTGTGCAATTACAATTAAAGGCGACGCGGCTTATGTGGCGTCGCAGTACAACGATAGAGTAACTGCCATCACAAGGAGGGGCACACAGATATACTGGTCTAACTCTAACACATATTTCGTGGTGTCACTTTACACAAATTTGGCACTTAATATAATCAACGCTAACAGGATATTGTCCCAAATTTACTCCACAAAACCCACAAGGAACACATTCATCAGCATCCATTACCTCTCTCTCTTCTGCTTTAAAACTGTGCAATAGGAAAAGCTTGCGTACCTTTGCCGCGTTTCTACTTTTTCAGTCGGTTGGATAATTGTATCTTTCCGTTTTTAGTCTACTTTTCGTCTTCCTTGCAGCAGTGAAGAAATTTCTAAAATAAGACTTCGTAATGGACATGTTTGGGTTGTGGTTAACGAATGTAATCGCATCTTTATATCAAAGGATCATTAGCGATTTAAACAGTGCAGTCCAATGGCTAAACGTTACTTGTCTTTCGAGCAGGAAAACACAAAGTTCGATATAATTTTCACGGTACAAATTTGAGTACAGTTTTAGTCTTGAGATTCTTCACCAACTAGAACAAGCAGACATTTTCTAGGAGATCCAATTTCCTGAAAATATCTAGTTCTAAGAAAGAAGTTCTGATTGTTATATCTGGAATCGCACAAGCATGCTACACATTTTGGCGTCAAATCACTTTTCTTTGCTTGTCTAATCCTAGCACTAATGCATATAACAAAAAGCGGCATGCATGCTCCACTGGCACTAAAACAGGCAACCACTGTAACATTCTCAACACGGTCAGCTTAGTAAACTTGTCCATTTCTCTTCCTGCCTTTCCACTTACAGTTCTTACTGGTTTGTATTTTAAACAGAACACTGCTTCTTTTGCATTATATATTACACGTAGTAACTCAGTGAATCCGAGCACTGCAAAGAGTTTAAACTTAACCTTGTTGTACGTATAAACAAATGCTTCATTCAGTATTCCAACTCTTGTTTTAGAGTTTCTTTCAGGTGTCCTCAGCGATGACGGAGAATATCTGTCCATAAAATTACTGAAAGAGCTGATAAACTGTCAGTATTATTTAAAAGAACGCCGACTTCTTATCTTTCTAAAAAGTATAATTTGCTCTCGCCTGTTGCAGTACTGTCAGACTGCAGCCTGTGTATTTTTACATTCAGTATGCTCATACATAATCCATGTACGACGTCAACAGCCAGTACATTGGGACGCCTTAAATTTTTCTGAATATTTTATTCATGTGCTTCTGATACATACCGAAGAAGGAGATTTGCAATTAGATTTTGAAGCTTTGTGTAAGTCACTTTGAAAATAGCGGCAGCTTTTCGAATCTCTTTAAGTCCCTCGTCTGACCATTTGTTCTTCTACAACACATGGTGACATTTAAAAAAATAAGAATAAAAATATTTTGTACCGCATCTTTTCCCTGCTAATATGATCGGACCAATTCCGTCTCTGATGTTTTGGAAGTGACGGATGAATTGCCAGTGCAATTGGAAGTAAAGCAAGAACAATGCTGTCTGTAGTCAGGAAGGTTAACTGCGAATTTTGGGTACATGCTTTAGTATTTATTCGTTAACATACTTTATATAACTTTACTAGTATCAGACGTTATTGTAAAGCGATAATGTGGAAGGCGCAACTTAGCTTTCTGTAACAACACTGCTCTGATGACAAGGAAGTTAACAGTGAAGGAATAAATTCCCAGTACAGAGACATAAAATCAAATGCTTCTGTACTGACGCGAAAATAACGACTATTGCGAAAAGGATCAGAGTGGTAAGGGCTTCTTATTTTAATCGAAATAACCCTGTCCTACCTTATAATACCCACATATATATATATATATATACTTACTTACTTACTTAATTACTTACTCCATGGTGCAGAGTCTTTCTTGAGAAGCTAACTGGTTTGCAGCTAGTCAAGAAATTCCCCGTATTTCACGGAACCCGAAGGTTCATTACCGCACTCACAATCGTCCGCCACCTGTCTCTATCCTGGGCCAGCTCAATCCAGTCCATATACCCATATCGCGCCTCCTGGAGATCCATCCTATATATATATATATATGTGTGTGTGTGTGTGTAAATGTATATATCCACACAAAATTTTCGTTAAATATTCGAAGACGGATCATATCTCCCACTGAATGCAATAGTGTCACAATCGAATAATTGTCCTTTTGGAGTTAATACTACGATGAAGTTGAAAATAACAATGAAATGTGACAATACCGACATCCAGCGGGGTATGGTTTGACTACGAAATATGCCGGTATTGTCGGATATAATTGCTATATTTTTTAGCTAAATGTTAGTAATGAGTAAAAGTGGCAATTTTGGAGTTGTGCCAGTATTGCATTCAGTGAGTATTATTATTATTATTATTATTATTATTATTATTCAATATTTGCAACCGTGTAAGTATTGTTTAAAAAGGATTTTTTTTTTGTGTAAGATTTGTTTTTTTTTTCAGATTTATGGAGAAAGAAATTCGGAGAACGAAAAATTGTAAGGATTTAAAAGGGGTTTGTGTCATAAAGTTCTGGTTTGTTGGTACTCCGGTCCTCAAAATAAACAGCCTGGTGGTGTGAAAAACGGTTACATCATGTTCAAGCACATTACACCGTAGGTAGGAGGTACAGACGTAGTGGCATCGCCGAATTTCTCCTACTCAGATATATTGCAGTCGGTTACACCGCCACATAGAACCAAGTCACTACAAGAGAAATAAATGTTCTTTCCTTCTTCTTTCAATACGTACCACCATCAGATTACAGACCTGAAAGAGGAACATACATGTGCTACTGAATCCAGAGGTTAAAGAAAGAACTCATTTGAAACAGAGAAAATAGGATCTTTCATTTACGAAAGTACGTCTTGAGAAGTTTCTGTGAATCTGGGTAAAATATTCACCGTCTTCTCTTTCTGGTTCTCGAGTGTACAGTGAGAATAACATTTTGGATTTATTTGCCTATTTGTTGAGAAGGAAACTTTGACGAAACAAACTTTCACTTTCCATACCTCTAACATATGATCACAGTATATAGGGATTTACTTTCTTTTGATACTAACTTTGGGGTAGGATTATTTTCTAACTAATACGTCATGAGTTTTACTGTTGTGGGAAAGTAAATTATTTGTAAACAGAAAGATAAATATGTGTACTGACTTATATCATTCATCATTAATTTCGAGCACTTGAGCAGTGGAGAAAATGGATTACAAATCTGCCACTTTCGCTGTTAAGTATAGCCATAATTCTCATCAGACTTCACACATATCACTATAGAATCAAAAAGAAAACAAACCAGTGTTTAATTCTAACTGTTTATGTTGTTAATTCCTTAAATTAATTTTGTGAAAATTTCGTATTACAAAAATATTTACTGTTCAAAATTATCTTCAAATGATATCAGTCTAAGCATTAAAAAATTTGGATTGGAAAGCACATATATATATATATATGCGACGATAATGGACAAATATTAGTATTTATATTAGAACACAATATCGTGACATTAGTTAAACAATTGTTACTGGAGTAACTTCTTT
>Ga0123357_10004667_pt1 | contig 16180 bp, 6 predicted proteins | sample TergutEmb28metaG_FD_89873 | JGI IMG/M metagenome (GOLD analysis project Ga0123357, IMG submission 89873) | Embiratermes neotenicus P4 segment gut microbial communities from Petit-Saut dam, French Guiana - Emb289 P4 | ecosystem: Host-associated > Arthropoda: Insects > Digestive system > Gut ... | reverse complement strand
CAGTAGGTAGGACTTCTCTGGACGAGTGATCAGCCCGTCGCAGAGACCTCTACCTGACAACACACAACACCCAACACAGACATCCATGCCCTCGGCGGGATTCGAACCCACAATCCCAGCAAGCGAATGGCCGTAGATCCACGCCTTAGACCGCGCGGCCACTGAAATCGGATAATAATAATAATAATAATAATAATGGAGAAATGGAACACAAGGCTTATTTTAAGAACAAAGCCACACAACACAAAACAAAGTCACACCCCATTCAGTTACGAAGAGGAATATTTCAAAGGGACTCTCTTTCGCCATTACTATTTTGCATCGTACTCATTCCATTAACAAACGAGCCGAACAGAACTGATTGTGGATATCAAGTACACGGAACTGAGAGGAAAATGAGTCACTTATTGTATATGGATGACTTGAAACTGCTAGGTAGAAATGAGAATGATTTGAAGAATGAAATGAAAGTTGTGCAAACAATTAGCAAAAATATGAATATGAATTTTGGTTTAGAAAAATGTGCAAGAATATGTTTAAAAAGAGGTAGTGTTCGAAACAAAATGCATATAGGAAGCACATTTGAGAACGATATTAAAGAACTGGACCCGAGAAACGCATATAAGTATTTGGGCATAGGAGAGAGTTTTGACATACAGCATAAGAATGAAAAAGAAAAGCTGAAGAAGGAATCCTTGAGGAGATTGAGACTAATTTTGAGTACAGAATTAAGTGCAAAGAATAAAATTCAAGCAATTGGCTCATTAGCAGTACCAGTACTTAGAAACTGTTTTGGAATTGTTAACTGGCACCAAGGAGAACTGCAAAACTAGATCGGAAAACAAGGAAACTACTAACCATTTATGGACAGCATCACCCAAAAGCAGATGTAGATCGCTTGTATGTTCCCAGAAAACAGGGATAAAGGGGCTTGATACAGTTAGAAGCAGCCTGTGCAGTAGAAATTACAAAATTGGTGGAATCTGTAGACAGGAGGGAAGACCCACTAATACTTGTTGTCAGAACACACTAACACAACACCAACTCAGCAGTGTTACAGACAGCTAGATGCCTCAAGACAGAAGTGCAGAAAGATAAGAAAAATGAATGACAGCATAGCGGAGAGAGAAAACAAAAGAAAGATGGCACGGGAAGAGGATGCATGGATAATTGCCACGTAATCTAGATGAAATCTGGTGACATCAAGGGAGAAACAGAGAGTAAAATAGTGGCAGCTCAAGACCAAGCAATTAGTAAAAAGTATTTTAAGAATAAAATTTTGAAGGAAGAGATTGAGAGTAAATGCCGGTTATGTAAGCAACATGAAGAAACTGTTGACCACTTAACCTCGGGATGCGCCATTCTGGCGAAGAACGAATATTTAATGAGACACGATAAAATTTGTATACATTTGCACTACTCAATATGCAAAGCCTTAGGTATTGAAAACACAAACAAATGGTACATACACATGCCCAGGCCAGTGTATGAAGAGGGAGATGTCACAGTGTTGTGGAATCGAGCAGTACACACAGACAGAGAAGTTACAGCAAATAGGCCAGATATAATAATTAAAAACAAGAAAGAGAAAGCATGCACACTGATAGATGTGGCAATATCCGCAGAGAGAAACGTTGTACAAAAAGAAGTTAAAATACAAGAGTTTATTTATAGAGATACAACGGATGTGAAACCTGAAATTTACAATTGTACCAGTAATAATTGGAGCTACTGGAATAGTAACGAGAAGCTTAAGGAAAAATTTGGAAGCTGTACCAGGAAGATATTCGATAGATTCACTACAAAAGACAACTATAGTTGGAACATCACACATAATACGGAAAGTACTGCAGTGTGAAGCGTGAAGCCTGAGCGGTGGGGATCACCGCTGGTTCAAGAGAAGTACCAGGAAGAAAAGGCATGTGACAAGGGACGTCCATATCGAATAATAATAATAATAATAATAATATAGCTTACGTATTTTTACACTCTCAGTACTGTTAACCATTGTTATCTAACGTTAATCCTTTCCTGAAAGTGGACCGTGATAGCGTAGTTGGTATAGTGACTCGCTACGGGCTGGACGGTCCGCGGATTGAATTCCGGTGGGGGTGAGATTTTCCGCGCCCATCCAGACCAGCCCTGGGGCTCACCAGACTCCTATACAGTGGATACCGGGGCAGTCCTGGAAGTAAAGTGGCCGGGGCGTGGCTTTGACCATCCACCCCTATCTAGCATCGAGGTTAAAGAAAGAGTAGAGCTATATCTCTACTCCCCCTCTGGCCGTTCGTGGCCTCTTCTAGGGTGAACGTTACCTCTTAAACGTGTCTGATAGCGAAAAACCGGGTAGTAGGATCTTATTTGACATTATTTTAAACGGGAAAGATAATAATGTGTTCCCAGCCCATCCCAAAATTATCAAACAAGCTCCCTACGTACTGCCAAAAAAACTCTTGAAGGCTTATAAAGAATGTTCGTTTTTAAACAATGTCCTTGTTGGACTGCTTTTTTTAAAAAAAAAAAAGCACTCCAACAATTATTTATACATGGTATTAAATGTACAGAAGAAGAGTCACGTAATTAATATACAGTGAATAGGTCAAAAAATGTTTAGTGTATTTGCTGATTGAAGAGAACAGTGCGAGCGAGTTGAAGTGGCAGAGGAGGGAGAGCGGTGTCCGAGTCATTGTTCTTGGATGGTGGGTGAAAGTAGGTGAGACTGTTAATGTGAAGAGGTAACGGAGGGGTTTTATACGTTCCATATCCGTGCATTAAAGAATAGTTGTTTACTTACGGAACAAACCAACAAATACAAATCGATAAACACGTTTTATCATATATTATTATTTGCCCTCATGTGTCGGTCACTTCTGCCGAGATCACTTGCGACATCTAAGCGATCTGCACTAGGGTACGCATCTTTACTTAACTAACAGGGTGTGTATCGACTATGTACACCAAAGAAACAGCACATACACACAATTTTACCTGTTTTTAACGACAACATAATTTGCCATTTTAGTACCACAGGGGGCGCTTATACTATGAACTATACTGCAGGGTGATTTAAATTAGACATTTTATGCAATTGTTTGTGTATTGCTCTTTTCTTGTTTGACACCCTGATGCGACCGAAACATGCTGGTAAATAATAATGTATGATAAAACATATGGGCCGGGTAGCTCAGTCGGTATAGCAACTGACAACAGGCTGGACGGTTCGGGATCGAATCCCGGTTCGGACGAGATTTTCCACCCGTCCAGACCTGGGGCCTACCCAGACTCTTGTACGATGGGCACCGGGTTTTTCCCGGGGGCAAAATGCCCCCTTCTAGTTTCTCGTAGGTTTTTCTTTTGTGCATTCTTTCAATCATGCAACGTGAGCTAAAAAAGTATTTTCCTATAACAGACAAAGCAAAATTGAGGCAAGACATGAAATATGAAACCCAACCGTGCGTTGTATAGACTTTTTCTTATCAACATTCATTTTCTGTAGACGTATAAAAAAAATTTGTAAATTATCGACGAATTTCATAGAAAACAAAAGTTAAACACAAATATAACGTTGTGGGCAGATCTCTTATTCCGGACTTCACCCATATTCTGACAACAAATGCGAAACATTCAAACAGGAAGTAATTTACCTTTCTGAGAGAAGTATGGCTTTCACTGCGTTGATTTGCACGAAACTCACAACCGCTGGCGGGAGTTACCTAGAGATACCACTCTTGACAAATTCCGACCAAATCTTTCAAGAAGTATGCAAGGAAATTGTAAAGAGCCATTTACGCACTTAATAAAAGTACGTCTCTCAATGAGCCGATTTTCACAGAACTCACACTGGTATTATATTGCTTTCTAAAGAATTGTTTCACCAAATTACGTGAAAATCCGACAAACGATTTAGTCGCTAATAGTGGGTCAATGAGAGACGGAAGGAGCTGTTCTTCACAGAAGGCGTTCTTTCCCCACCATGTACAGAACGCCTAAATAATGTATACACAGAAAAATCATTTCCAGTGAATATCACTGTTTTCTTAACCTAATTTTAAATTTTGAGTATAAACTTCCTGTAACCGAAAAAGTACAGACAGACGTCAAAAGTAAATATTCTCGTCCCCTTTAAAGCTCTCCCTTCCTGGCGAAGGATTTCTTCTGCGATGAGACGCTAAATAATTAGGCAAGTAGTTACGAACGTTTAGAATGACAGCGTTGCCTTCGAAACACGGGAAAATATTCACCTAAAAACAAAACTCGAACTTAATCCATTTCCAGCTACTTGTTTATAAAACTATGTCGAACCCTCAGTTGGTGTTACTGTATATGTATGTATGTCCTGTGCTGTTCGGTATGAATAAAATCGCACCTGCGATATTGACCATATAATAATAGAAAAGCCAGTAACTCCTTGTGTACAGTGGCAGAGTATAATAGTGTAGATTCTTTGCCGTTGCGCTAATGGGCATGCTGCATTATAAAGCACGATCACTGACGAGAATGTGTGCGTCCTTTATTTCATGTAGTGGATGACCTGAAATTGTGTGAAATGTTGTTACGTCGATCTTACTCTTTGTTACTTCTTTCACAGGAAGCTTTACGCCGGAGGCCTTCAAATATTTTCGCAAATGGCCTCAAATATTATTGTGGACTGGTTAAAATTAACAATAGTTGTTATACCTAACCATCCAATATATTGTATAATTGTTATGGTATTCATATCCGTGCATTAATGAATACTAGGTACTGTGTTATAGAGTACTGTTTAATGTTTATATATACACAAGCAGTTGCAAATGTAACTTCGGATCGCGGGTTGTGTACCGCTTCTTTATTCAATTTATGACAATGGAGAAGGGCAACAACATAGAAATTTGGAGGAAGAGTTCAATATTGCTGTCGTGGTGGAGTTATTTCCGAAAGACAGCTCAGCGTACGTGAAATTTGTAATGATTGTGGCACACCTCAGTCATTGGTGACGTGGATCTCTTCCAAGCACCTGATTTTTAAAGCACCTTATCTGCCGCATAATTTACGAGTATATAAGGACATCTGAAGTTCTCCTGATACTCCCGATTCTGCTTGGTGACATTATTGTCGATTTTATACATGGGCTGAGAACGATATCTTTCACTGCTTAGAGAATCCAAACTCAAGGAAAGTATACTAGGTGTAAAACGTACAGTCAGTTCATTCAAAATGAAGATATTTAGCGAAGATTAAATGAAGTAAGCATTTCAATTAACATTTTGAATAAATAAGCAATTTACGATAATAAAAATGGAATATCAGAAGGTGCAGAAATCTGACAGCACATGATGGTACAGTGTGTAATGTTCCTACCACAGCCGCAAGCCTCGCGTTTGAACTATTAATGTTGTTCTTATTGGATTGCAGTCTGGACGCACGGGGTCACTCGCTGGATCAGGCGACGCACTGGGCGGACGAGCATGCCCTGGGGGGTCGCGCCTTCTTCCGCGTGACGGAAACCGACCTGCCGGCAGGAACCCACCTTGCGGTCGAGAATGTACGCGATATGGACGCAGGTTCCTACAGGTGCCGCGTCGATTTCCAAGGCTCACCCACACGAAACTCCTTGGTTAACTTGACGGTAATTGGTAAGTAACGACGATGAATTCGAAAAGGGAACCAGATTCAATATCTTGCTATTAGCTTCCATATATTCATGGTACACGTTACTATGTATAGGGTTTACGTCTTCTAAGAGAGTTCTAGAGTTAAGTCTACCAAAAATGTGACAATAGTGTGTTACTTTTGTCAACATTTGTTTTTTATCTAAATGACCGATGAGAGTAGGTTTCATAGTTTATTTTATTTTACCGCATGACGAAAGCAAAGCCAGCTACCGAAAATTATGGGCTGGGCACAGGAACGAGTTGATGAACAAAGTCAAAGATAAATGATACTTCAGTTTTTTGTTATTGCTTTATCTGTTTATCAGGTATCCAATTATTCTTTATAATGTGACATTTAAAACGTAACGTTTTTCTTCCCAATTGATGAATGCTTATATTCGTAGTTCTTTACACAATGTCTTACCGACAAAAATCTGTTTTGGAAATTGTCAGCATAACTGACTGTTACTGAACTTTGAATCTACAAATTAGTATCAACATTATTGTGTGGATTTTAGGTTTTGGACTGGAATGTACGTGTCAACAAGGATTTCCGGGTAGAATACTAAGGCGTATACCTTCTTCCGATGGAAGGAATATTATGTCTCTGCGGTATTCATTATTATGTGTGAGAACTACATAGCAATATTGAATAACGTTCTTGTTTTCTGAGAATATATTACACTGTGTTTAGGATGAGTTTTTCTAGAAGTGTCGAAGGATTGTGGTCTTTAGTGTAGCACAGTCCAAGGAGAGTCTACTCTCCTTGGACTGCTTGAACGAAAGATGACGGTAATATGATTCTCCGAAATATCGGTAACTATTTGCCTAACGACGCGTCTTCCCATCTCAGAAGACTTGAATCAGCAGCAACGCGCAGTGAGGAGCTCAAGTCTCGATACATGCAATAATGTACCTTCACGGTAAATAATTACATGGCAGTCCGTAACGAGTTTAGGCCTGCACCTCAATTTCCCCACATGTTTCGGTCTCAAAACGCCGCCTTCAGGAAAAAAATAGTATAGCAGTGTGACATTAGTGAAGGTTTGGACATTAACGGAATACATTCTTCCACATGTCGAAAATATTGCTGTTATATGCTAGCTGTCTAAGTTGGAAGAATTATTCTTAAAATGCAAATTTTCTTAAAAATTGTTATTGTTACAAGCAAATGTCGTGTTGTTAATATTAAGCTTAAGTAATTTAAGTTTATAGTCCTTGTCTTATTTATTAGCAAATTGAATTTATGGGCAAATGAAGAGAGGGAAGAAGCAGGTGCGAATGACTGTTTGTGTGCTTTCAATTGGACAGATTTGTATGACGTATTAGTTTATGTTACGGAATTATGCAATAGTCATTACTATGTTCTTAAAATGCAGATTTTTACGAGGCAACTGTTATCGTGTATAACATAAAATTTATGACAGTCATTATTACTGTGGTATATGTAATGCGGCTCAGATTTATAAAATTGTGTTCCAAATGTACTGACAATAGGAAAGGTTATATTGATAAAGTAAATGCTAAATCTTGACGCTGAGCAATGGATATGGTCTGACAGAGATAAGAGAAGTACACAGACGTCAGAAATTAGACGTTTAAAGACGCACATTTATAAAAGTACTGAAGTAGGTGAGATGCTTAGGGACGAGAATGTGCTCTGAAGAGATCGGATTAGTTGAAAAGATCATTTCACAAAAGGTGGAGTAGATTACCGTTGAATTTAAAGCTACGTGGCGAAGAGTGCGAGGGTGAAGAAAGGAACTCTGGAAATAGGATTTTCGGCAGGTACGAGAAATAAGTTTCGTAATCTGCGAAGACAAGTAGAGGACGAAAAAGAGGGAGAAGAATCAGCCAGCTGTGGACTGCTATACTGAAGAAAAATTAACTGCTGTATTTTAATGTAAATATGTCACGACAATAACACAAAGCAAACACTTTCTGTAAAAAAGAAATGATCGAAAGAGAAAACACGTTAATACGAATATTACGTGTCAGCTTTCTACCATTATATTCACTGGTCGAAACGATGTCTTCCTGAGAAGTGTGCTTGCAATCATAAAACTATCCTACGTGATGTAAGATTATTTAGCGAAGGGGTTATAAATTCTTTGAGATATTATAGTGCCTGGAATACAGAGGCACGGAGATATTGTACTATAGTGCCTACTGGGAAGAAGAAGCCGATTTCTTGAAATCTTCTTCCATGAACGTCGTGCTTCTATCGGTTTACTGTAGTGTTATGCGGAACTCCTTTATGTGAACCGGTCATATCTGCAGCAATACCATAAAAGGGGTGAATAAACAACTTTATGGTGTTCTACATACGAGTAATATTGCTATATCTTTATGGAACACAGTTATTAATCGATGTTTTTGTATTGTGTAGAAGGTTGGGAAATGCAGTTTCTTCGGTTCAACTTTTTTGGCTTTTTTTTCCCCCTGTGGCTCTGCGGCCCAACGCGGGCCATGACCTCCTTATTCTTGAGGTTTCTAGATCACACACAACGACGGACCAGAGTCGGTAGTACTCCTCTGGACGCTTGATCAGTGTGTCGCAGAGACCTCTACCTGACAACGCACAACACTCACAACAGACAGACATCCACGCCCCCGGTGGGATTCGAACCCACAATCTCAGCAGGCGAGCGGCTGTATACCTACGCCTGAGACGGCGCGGTCACTTGGACCGGCAACTTCTTTGGCTAGGGAAGTTTAATTCCGTTCGCGTTGCATTTTGTACGGTGTGCAAGAAAAATGCCCGGTGACTTCCTGCGAAAAATTCGTTAATCTTGGGGTTGTTCTCAGTCAGATGTGTCGTATTAACTTAATTCCTATTCTCAAAGGTTGCGAAGCTATCGGTGCTTCGTAGGCGCAATTTAAAAAGATATTAACAGGAATAATTGAGCCTTTATGGTGGACATCCTGGTAGATATACATAGGACGATAGGGAAATTAGAGAGTAAATCAAAACTATGTTTGTAATAATTTACTGTATATTGCAACATGTTTCGGCTGTATTTAAACGCCGTCATCAGGCAGTGTAAAATACTTAAAGAAAGAAAAGCTATTACATACAGCACAGTACGATGTTTCTTTTTCTTGTAGTTGAGATTTTATCTACAAGTCAAGTGTGTATTATTTCTTGAATAACTGAGAAACTGTTAGCTTTTCAAGAAGCGCTGTGTTCCTTAGAGTCACTTATTATTAATTTTAAACTATAAGTCAGCTTATGATTTCAGAGGGATTTTATTGTGGTTTTCGAAGTATTAAATGATGGCACTCTATTTCATTGTAATATGATAACAGTGTTGCACATTCCTGGCCTCAGGAAGCATTACGTTACGACTGTTGCTCCGAACATACGCACTTGAGCTTGAATTGTTCTGTGAAAACAACTACATTTGTACTAAGATAGGCTATCCAATTTGATACAACTAGAATTTGCACTGTTATGTGCCCATTTGCTATCATTTTTCTGCAATATTGAATAAAGCAGCACTGATTCAAGCACTTTTCTACCGCCGTTTTTTGCTCCTGTATTCAGCTCCTCTGTACTGCCACAAATGCTGATCGCTGAAAGGCATAACTACGGCACAGTAAATCTTGAAACTTTGTACGTAATTAAGGATACGCTGTGTTAGACTGTCGATGCAGATGGAACCACATACAGTATCACAAAATCCTCAATTTATGTTTGTGTGTATTAATCCTTATTCAAAATTCTTATTCATTCTGCTTTCACTGTATTGCATGCAAAATAAAATACGTTCTCTTGCGTGCGGTTTTATCTGGAATGAATGTTATAATGGAATATCCCGACACGAGACGCAACTAATGCTTGAAGCGAAGGGAAAGTGGGGCTCGTAGGAACAAATAAGGATACGAAATTGTAATTAATTCTGTGAAGACCTAAAATTACGTTCATAATCTGTAACTTTCTCTTCTCCGTTGAGTCAGCCATGTTAGAGTAATCTTACTGTCACAGGAACATGTAAATGCTCGTGTTAATGACAATAGATATAGGCCTACTGTACGTTTAATTAGACCTACAGAACTTTTACTAACACTACATATCACGTGTTCATCCATATATTAACTTGATGTGTCTATCGAATTTTTTAACGTCAGATAATAGACGTTAATAAACATTTACCAGGAATTTACAATAAAAATCTGTATTGAAATTTATGGCTTGAAAAGTTAAGGAAATTATAAACAATTTTACTCAATCCTTCGACGCTAACTCGACATTATTTTATTGTTATCACAGATCTCCACTTAGAAGCTTAAGAATTTCTGTAATGATATTACTGATGCCGCACACCCAATTACTGTGACATTTTATTACGCTGTACAGAATTGTCTTTAAAAAAACTTGATTAACGTTTTTAACTGACGTTGTGTCATTCAACAATATAAATTAATATAACTTCGCCCTCCCATTTTTATCTTTCACGCCTATCTCTCTCTCTCTCTCTCTCTCGCTTTATTATCAGTTGTAGCTAATACTTAAAGCAATGTATGCCGACCGCCGCATCATCGGTAACAAATACGTATCATCTGATGCATAGCGAGATGTGTGCACTGCCGATTTGCAAGCAGGTATATCAGGCCACTCACTCCAAAAGCAGCAGGAAGAAGCGGGCGTGTGATGAAAGTTTTACCTGGTGACTTGTATTTAAGCATGTGAGAATAATACATTGTAAATAATGTAAGATAGTTTGATACAGTATTTTATCCTGAGATACACCTGTCTCTCTAGATTGCTGTGTGGGTATTTCCTTGAAATATCCAAAACGGTCATAATCTGAATCTTCATGCATTCACATTTAATAAACATCATCTTTCCATCCTACTGAGCTCTATAGAAATGTTTCTGCGTAATTCGCCTCGATAACTTGTGAAGCCCAATACTTACTTTAAGTACCACCAGCTTTAACATTCAGAAATTCTGTGTTCTGCCCACAATGCATTTATGTTTTTTGGTTGGATCTCAGAATAAACAGCGATATTTTTTCTCTATACAGCAATAACTTGTCCGTTTTTATAACCGAGGCAGAAAGTGTTTGCTGAGAAGTACAAACTGGGCCTTTAGATCGGATGGCTTTAGTTTCGTCTTTGAAGGGTAAAACCTTACTCTGCTTTAGTAAGTTCTCTTATGAACCGCACCTCTATCGCAGCAATGTGTGTCGTCCCCGTACATATCGTCGAAATATTTCGAATGATACTAATCTTCAACACCAAGTTACATTATATGCAAAATGGATTTCACGTTATCCTCTATGGATGTACATTATTCAGTATCCTCTAACACCTTCTTTAAAATTAAGCGTATGTAGAATTGGAAATGAGTCCCCTTGATGATGAGGCTGGATGTGATTATGTTTCTTTAAACATTCAATTCCGAAAGGGTAAATTCATTTTGAAACAAGCTTGTCCTGTCTTGCAGAACATACAAGTTCATAAAAGGAAACATCTGTGAAGGCTGAACGGGACTGTTATTCTTCCGCGCATATCCTATTGGCAGAAGCACGTTTGTCAGATGCCTCTGCATCGTAAAATAAAGGAAGCTTAAATCCATCCTTTGCTTCAAGGAGACTTCTGCAGCAGCTGTAACACTGAATACACGTAATTAACATTCTGGGCGAGACTTCAGCCACAAAGATATTAAAGGGTTTATTCTACTGAGAAAGAAAAGCAACCAGCGTGGCTTATTTTCAGAGCTAAGATTACTACACAGTTGTTGGGCAGTTTTCTGTACAGCGATTTGCAAACATATGAAACCTTTGTTAAAGCCAACTAAATGTACTTATTTGATGATTCACGTGTGTAATATCAAGTAAATGTATTACTTGGTTTTTAGGCGTGTTTGCAGAATTGCGAAAAGCGACTATTACTTTCGTCATGACTGTCCGTTTCTTTGTCTGTCTGTCCGTTCGTCAGCATGGAACAACTGGGCTCCCAAAAGACGGAGTTCATGAAATTTGATATTTGAGTATATTTCGACAGTCTTCAAGAAAAGTGAAGTTTCATTAAAATCTGACAAGAATAACGGGTAATTTACATGAAGACCAATGTAAATTTTGAGCACCTCTTGCTCATTTCTTCTTAGAAGGAGAAATGTTTCAGACAAAAGTTGTAGAATACATCCAAACACACATTTTGTTTTCAATAACCGTTTTCGAAATTCGTGCCGTTTATAAGATAATGTGGAAAAACATTTTAGAGCGGGGCATGCCGCAGTTGACAATATGGCGCATGCGCCTCGCTTGCTGGACAACTAAGGCTACAAACATACACTCATAATATAATACTTATTCCTTTTTTTACTGCAACAATAGTTGCAAGAACGCGCCTCACTGTTAGGTTAAGCGTACAGTGGCAATCTTGTTCATACATCATACATGGTAGAACATACATGGTGATCACTGGTTAATATTGTACAAAACCCATCAACGTTGATAAGTAACATTCATTATCAACACAATTTCAGCAAGCTGGGTAATATACATAAACATTGTCAGATACTACTTTAATGGATGAGGAAAATGATCTCGGAAGAGTAAATGGAAATTGAGAAATTTGAAGTTCAATGTGGTGAAATTTTTAGATATATTTTCTTTGTGATTTCATTCTATAAAATTTCTTGTTCATACTTTTTATTCTTGGCTGAGGTTTTTTCCATTATAGAGGGAGGAAGGACAATTATTTTTACTCTGAGGCCATATCCTGCTGTTTAAAATTGAAATACAGGCATGTTGCTTTACGGGCAAAATTACGTAAATTAGACATTGCTGTAGCTAATGATTACTTTCAGCCTTCACTGAAATTTAGGATACACCAAATTACATAAAACAACACCACTGATGGTTGAAGCGTATTAAATTTTTTTCAGGTGTTAGCAGAAAATTTAATTTTCTTACGCAGTTGTAGATATTAAAAAAAATAAATTGTTTATGGATGACAACAGAAAACGAATTTATTTAAAAGTCTGAAATTTTGTGATTTGGATTCTTTCCGTATATTTTGTACTGAGAGGTAAAATTTAATAAATTGCTATATTGCTGAGAGTATGTGAATATCATCACTCATGACTTCATTTTCCAAGTCTTACTATTGGCGGATGGTGTGATAGTACTGAGAAAGGAGCTGCGGCTGCCTTCATCCCAATTGTAGCTAATAATTAATGGCTAGTGCGCACATAATTGGGCGCTGATTAAACTTTTCAGCTGATAGAGTGTCTGAGTAAGCTTCACCTCAATGTCTTGTTGTATGCAGCTCAGAATTTGCATACGAGTTCCAGGAGCAGACAACTCTACACGATCACCCTTCGTAACTTTGTTGTCCCGACGCGCTCAATCTAGTAGGTGATCCTCTTTCGGGCAACGGGTGTGGTTCACCGAATCACATTTAGTTTTAATTATTTTTTTACTTGATTTATTCACTCAATTTATTGTGGATATAAAATAATGGAGCACTATGTCCAGTAAAACAACTAGATCATTTCTAGGAAACCGACAGTCACTTTTCTGTAATCTTACCTACCACACTCGTACGCGACTGACTTTCTTACTGGACTACTAGCGTCCGTTATCAGCTCCTAACCTTTTCTTATTTAAATCCCTCCTCTCCTTCCTATCGCCAACGGTCTCGAATGCACGTTGACAGATTAACTTAAAATGCATGCCATGAACCGTCCGTAACTGACGCCAGCAATCCTAAGAAACAATTATACTAAAAACAGATTATGAGGGAAGGTTAATGCGCATGTGTCTGTGTATTAGGTAGATTTATACAAATATATATTTCATATAAAAGATTTACTGAGAAAGTGATTCTAATAAATACCTCTGTCAGTATATAAGACAGGTTTCTTCACTTTGGAAACTCCTTCAGGAGCCACTTTAATTTCTTTGATTCCGCAGTTTTTCTGTGGGTTAAGTTACTTTAGTGTTTATTTTAGTACTGGTGGTAGTTCTTAAGGGCTTAGAAAAAGGATAGATATTTTGTAGAAACTGTTTCTCGGCATTTGTTCATTGTCTTTTTAAGCCCTGTTCCTCGCTCCGTGTCTGTGAGGTAGCCTTCTCCAGTATGTTGGTACAATCGGAAGTATAGAAGGGAAAACAATATATTTATGCCGAGAAATGTGAAACAAATACACACAGACATCTAAAATACTACAGCATGAATTTTTATATATAAAAATTGAGGAGAATACACACTGTAAATTGCATTAAACCTGAACTCGTACAAATCTTCCTCACAATCGCTAATAATTAGGTCGGTGTCTGTACTCGTACTAGTTTATCTAAAATCTAAAACGCTCACAGAGACCAAGTGCTGGCTCTTTGAAGAAGGAAAAATGCCCAAAGGACAATTAGAGTGGGGGGGGGATATTTTTTCGGAAGTTCATAAAATGTAAGATGTTTAACTTCATAAAGTTTCGTGTTTGTGTTGACTTATTTTCAATATAAACGTTCTTCTTTAAAACAAATTTACGCAGTCTTAATTAAGTATTTCATATTACAAGATGGCAAGTCTTCTTGTTTGTTTGTGTTATTCTTAGAATATTAATTTTTTATATATAAGAATTTAAAGGGATTTTATGTAGTGTTAATTTCTATTGTTTATGTGGTTCCATTAGCTGATCTACACACAATTCTGAATACCGAGCTTAGTACACCAACTAACAGAGCGAACTTAACGGTACACTAACAAGCACTCGGAATATATATTCGAAAGGTCCCGGGTTTGAAATGTTAGCTCCGAAAACTTCACCCTGGCTGCTTATGTACTTTTCCTCCGCCACTGCAGACAAATGCTAGGATCGTACAGCTGGTATGTACGTTAGTCGCAAGGGTTTGTTTGTTTCCACACATTTTTTTAGTTTATACATTATCAGCATTCAACTATATTTTTCTGAGTAATTTAAAATTGTTAAATAAACAAAAAAAAACAAGACAGGCAATGCACGTATGACGTCACATCGAGATTCCTTCATGCAACCATTTTTGCAGTGGAAAAGCAATAAGCATTACACAATCTTTGTGTGTGTGTGTGTGTGTGTCTGTAGACAGTTATTCCTAGCGCAATGAGCCTCCGTCATGACATCTATAGCCTGCCCGGGTCTGTAGTATTTTTTCACATTATCTCATAAACGGCGCGATTTTAGAAAAAGCGTTATTGAGCTTAAAATTTTTGTTTTGACTTTATCTAAAACCTTTGCCTGGAATATTTCGCATTTTAAAAATAATTGTGTCATATATGATAAATATGTGTAGTGTTCTTCATGTAACGTACTAATAATTCCTGTCAGATTTTAAGGAAATCTGAATTTTCTCGGCAGATTTTCTAAAAATACTGAAATATCTAATTTCATGAAAATCCGTTCAGTGGTAACGGAGTTGTCTCATGCGGACGGATGGAAGGACGGAGAGACGGGCAGGCGGACAGACGCACAGACTGACAAGACGAAACTAATAGTCGCTTTCCGCAATTTTGCGAACGCGCCTAAAAATGAATTCTGCTGACGTCGGGAACAATTTGTATATAATTTTGCCCTAACTGTTATCAACGCGCTGATATCTGTTTTACTGTTTCCAGTCTCTTAATACCACGACGATGTCTGTGTGCTTTTGCCTGGTTCTTTTCGGTCCGTTGTGTACGTAATACTGTCCTGTCTCCTTATTAGCACGGTACCATCTCAGATCATGTCAGATCTGTTATGAACACAACTACGAGCCCTCCATAGAATGTGAGAATTTCTCGATTTTCTGAGAGCCGTTTGGCTTCCCAAGAAATGTCCTGATCCGTGCAGGTGGTCAGCATGCTATGGACTGTGCCACGTGGGATTCAACTACATTTTTCTTCGAAATCCTATTAACAAACGAAATATCAAGCTACATTTGCCACAGAAATTTAGAATAAAACTTCTTTGTAAAATTTAAGAAACTATCATTAACTATCAGCTTACGGACATACATACGGTGTTTTCAACTGCCGCAAAATTCAAACCTTGACCATAGCATAGCACTGCATTTTCTGTGGTTGAAATACTATCACGGCTGGTATTTTTCCAGATGATTTATATGTTATGGCTGCAGTATTGACCTGCGCCATATTGCTTTGCGTTCCGTTGTTATTGGAACCAACTGATCTCAGAAGTTCGGCCTGTACGTGATTCTGGATTCTAATTTTAACTGTTCCAATATATCTGAACTCTGGCGGAAATAATATACTAATGGAAACGTCACATGACCTGCGTGTTATAAACGTGTGGTTTCCTGGAGAAACTGGAATCGTTCTCCAAAGAGAAAGACATATTAGGACTTTCAGTTTCACACTCAAAATAAAATCCGTAGGATTTAATTTCGACATTTTCACTTCCATATTATGTTGTTCTGCAGTTTAGGTACACAGTTGTGCGAACAATTTCTTTTACATTTTTCGAATTTATTGACCCGTTATTACCTTCTCTATCCAAAAAATCTAATATTAGGAAATATGGCGTACGGTACATGCTATTTATATAAAATTATGTACTT
>Ga0123357_10004666_pt1 | contig 16183 bp, 6 predicted proteins | sample TergutEmb28metaG_FD_89873 | JGI IMG/M metagenome (GOLD analysis project Ga0123357, IMG submission 89873) | Embiratermes neotenicus P4 segment gut microbial communities from Petit-Saut dam, French Guiana - Emb289 P4 | ecosystem: Host-associated > Arthropoda: Insects > Digestive system > Gut ... | reverse complement strand
GGCCATTATCTCCGTAACCGTTCCGCTTTGGACTTAGGTGTTTTGGGTTATATCGGTATAGTTTAGCATAAGGAACACCCTCCCGAAGTCTGGCACATTCCTCCTGGGACACCCCGTATATACTATTCATAAGCCATTGACATAATCCTTCCGATCGCACTATGGCCCTGGGGTTGACTCAGCCTCTAACAGAAATGAGTACCAGGAGCATTTCCTGGGTGAAAAGGCGGCCGGTACGTAAGGCTGACAACCTTACCACCATCTTGTGCCGTTGTCATGTAATCTAGGAACCTCAACTTACTGGAACCCTCTGGGCCACTCCAGGCCTGTAATGGGATTCCTTTACCTTTATTATTTATAAACTCTTACAATAATATTACATACCACTGAAACCAGGTGTCAGGTGTGCCAAGCGTTTTGAGTAATGTTTGGGAGAATATTCAAGAGAAATGCCCTTCAAATGTTGTTCAAATATTTGTTCCCTTTCTTCTAAAGTTGGCAAGTCTATCAAAATGTGACGATCAAATCTTCCAGGCCTTAGCAGTGCCTAAGAAAGAAATCATAATTAATTGAACTCACTTATTTTATTGAACCGCTCTTGTTGCTAGCGACCCACAATGCAGCTGTAACACAACTGAAGAGGCATGAGAAAGGAAACAGCAGTAATAAAAACACAGTCCTTCTCAGATGGCATCAGCTTCACCACTGAACCTATATAAATTCTATTAAGTAAATCTAACATGCTGGAACAAGTACATTCTCAGACTAACACTATGTAAACAGCATGCACAGTCAACTGTATTGGCACCAAAAGCATTAAAATGAAAATCTGTACTAATCAAGTATGTTCCTCCATCACCACTATATTCAATTCACTCACTTTATCCAGAACATCAGCTCTATTGGTTGAAGCCAGCATAATAACGCCTTCCTTGGAAGCCATACCATCCATCTCAACAAGCAGCTGATTCAAGGTCTGTTCACCTTCCCCAGAGGCCCCATCAAACTGACCACTGCCTGCGCTACGTTTACGACCAATAGCATCAATCTCATCAATGTAGATAATACATGGTGATCGTTTTCGTCCCTCTTTAAATAAATCCCGAACTCTTGCAGCTCCAAGACCGCCTATCATCTCAATAAATTCTGAACCATTCATGGATAAGAAAGGAACATTAGCCTCAGTTGCAACAGCTTTAGCAAGCAGTGTCTTCCCACAGCCAGGTGGTCCAAGCAACAATGCTCCTTTTGGCACCTACAAACAGTGCAATCAATTATTCAAATAAAATGAACATTGCATCTGTGTTAAATATGTACTAATAACAGACAGAATATTAATTTATGTGAAAAGACCGTAATAGATGGAGAAATGGGTCCAAACAAAAATAAAGATTAAAAAAGATTTACTACACTTCTCCCTTCCTCCGTCGTCATCATTTTCTGTAACTACAGTTAATTCCAATCATTGTTACAGATTATGCACACAGAAAAACATCATATTTGCACAACAGTAAAAGTGGAGAAAAGCTGGATATGGAAATATAAAACAGTGCAATCCCCCTAAGACATTTTTGAAAAACAATTCAATAAATGAGAATTATTAAGTGGAAAAATGTCTTAAATGGGTAAGCTTGAAATATGTTATAATTTTGTGTTCTGCAGTAACTGTCATTCACTTTGTGAAATTTGAGATTTCCTCAGAAATGGCAATGACAATTCAGGTCATCTGGGTTGTTATGCTGTGTAGCAGGATTAACGATTCCGAGTGTTTTGGTGGAACATCCTACCTTCCAACCATCAGGAATAAGTCCACTACGCAGATTGACATTCAACTGACAAGACAGTAACAATTAATTTTAACTGGCAAACCACGTTTTAAGTCTTATTTTCTTCAGTGATTTCTACACATTCTTGAATGCAAGATAACAAGCACAACTGGTAGGTAAAGAAACCATTTTTTTTTTGCCCAACCATTTCAGAAGTACCAATTCCACATCCTCATATTTTGCTGATTTCATCTTCTCTGGCACAGCTGTTCACTTACAGACTTTTTAACTATTGTGTCTACATTTTGATACAACCAAATTTGAAGTTAAAACAGAATGCCATGCCATTTGGTGAGACACATTTGGAACAGCATCCACCTTGTTCCTAATGTTCGGCTTTTTTTAATTGGCAGCAGGTTATTTTCTGTGCCAGTCTGAACTAGCAGAGATTCTGATCATGTATTTAGCAATTATATGGTACACAGGATGAAATATGCATACATACAAGCATTGTGAAGAGACTGCAAAAGATATGTAACTTATGCCACAGAAGACCCTAAATTATTTAAATTAGAGGAAACAGTTATTATTTAAATTAGAGGAAACAGTTACACAGTCATAAGATGCTCTATTAAACCCACACTTCTTCACCTTGCAGACTGCCCATGTGCCTTGAGCTTGCGTCTCTCAGATTTTCTGTTGTGTTGAAATGCACTAACAATGTTCTACACCTGAATTCCCTTACTAGTTGAAAGGAATAACACAAAAGTAATGACAGAGGCTTTACTATCACAATGATCTGTTATAAGCCTGGAAACAATAACTGGTCTCCAACACTAGCAGGCTTCACAAACATGGTTTGTTCAGTGACCAATGTGACAAATCACACACGTTGTAAAGAAGCAATATATGTCACACAATGTGAAATGTGTGTAACTGGAAATGACCATGGAGATCAACCTTCAGGAAATGGAAGCATCATTTTTTCCACTGCAAATTTGAAAGAAACTGAACTTGAGAAAATGTTCTAAGAATTTAATGCGAACAACTGTTGAAATTAAGACACTGATGGAATTATAAAGTTTTCATGCTTCTCAAGCAGTAAATCCTTCTTAAGTGGGGAACATATTAAATGGACAATGTACAAGTTAATCACATGGAAAAAGCTTGTTACATCTTCTAATAATTTATGTAGGCCCTTCTGGGCCTCAGTATATGTATCTCTGAATTCAAGAAACACAATGAATCATCTAGGAATAAAGTGCAAATAACTGTAAACAAAAGTATATCACATTTAATGGAAATAAGACACTGTGTAGAAAAAATATGTCTGCAGGGGTTAGTGCAAGTTAACAAGTTCTAAATGACATTTTCAGTACCTAATATCTGAAGTACACTGCATTCAAGATAACAGTAACTGTAATACAATGATCTGTTACCTTTGCTCCCAAACTTTTGTAACGTTCTGGGTGTTTGAGATAGTCGACAAATTCTGTAACCTCTTGCTTGGCCTCTTTTAAACCAGCAACGTCAGAGAAATGGACACCTTTTCCTGGGCCAGTAAGTGGATCAACCAAGGTAAACTTTGCTCGACCAAGCTGTGTCTAAGAAATAAACCACAGTTATTTCCAGGAATACAATTATGATACAACTTAGTATCTTAATGTCTTATTTCAATTTCACACTAAAACAAACGTTAATGACACTTTATTCTGAGAAGAAAGCTCAGTCTACAAACTTTATCTTTGTGGGCATGAATTCACTAATTTGGATTTTTGCATCTTAACACACTTTCTCTGGAAAGGTGTTTCCTGCTTCTGTGACTCAAAAATTATCCGATGGAGTACAGGGTACTCATTTTTGGGCCAAACAAAACTGAGAGATCATACGTCATTACTTCTTTGTAGATTTCAGTGCTTCCTGGTTGTAGAGAGAGCTGAAATGTTAGACAGTACAATATTCATAGTATTATCTCAGTACTTTGAAAAGGAACAAAGAAAGGAAGTTCGAAAACAGAACTTTTCACACACTAATAAATGAGATCTGTGAACTGGACAAATGAGACAGAAGGATCAATTTCATCCTCAGAATGGGCCATAATCACCAAAATCTTGTTTCAAAGAGGAAGACAAAACTTGTTTCAACTTTCTGAACACTACAGCATTCAAGACAGCAGGTCTATCCACATAAAAGATAAGGAATAACTCGATCTCATTCTCTCAGACACTGCTCAGATGGAATTTCAGGATTAATGATGGAATCTTAACAGAATATTCCAGGCAGTGTGCACATCATTTCTTTCATAAAAACTTTATATTCAAACTGACCCTACCGCAGACACCAAGATACCTGGTTTCAACACACTAATAAACAGACTGTCCGATAAGCCACAAAAAAAAAATAAGTAAATTAAAGTTTCCAGTCATGTTACAGTCAGTGATAATCATATGGCAAATGCTTTTCTGAGCAATCAGCCGTGTAAATGTGTCTTTGACGTCCAATGTTTCAGCAACCAATGACTGTCCCCATCTGAGGTTGTTATAGAGACATGGCCACATGCTATCTATATACCCAACGATCTTGGAGCTGGGTCTCCTGTAACTGGTACAGACTACTTAGGAAACAGTGGGAGCAGCCAGGTAAACAGAAGTCACATTCCATTCTGCTTAACCATGTGTACTTCAGTATGAATATAGGCACTGCTTCATCACATCAACACCTGATGATTGCAAGCAGCAGTCTCTGAAACATTGGACAGGAACCCCATATTCACATGGCTGACCACCTAAGAAGACTCCAATGCAGCAACAATTATGCTGACTATAAGAAGAAATGTTACAGTACCTTAACTGGCATGCTTCTGCAGCACAGAATGTGAACATACTGTAAGTCTCCTGAGAGGTCCTATGTTTATAAATTTGGTAAAAAGGTAAAATCCACCCTACAACAAACCCTAAGAAGGAACAGAGGAATAGCTCTACTCTTTCTTTCACCCTGGCACTAGATGAGGGTGGATGGTCAATGCCATATCCTGGCTGCTTTATGCTCAGGAAAGAGACACGGTACCTGCTGTACAGGAAGCTCGGTGGGCTCTAGGCCTGTGGAAAATCTCGCCTCAACTAAGATTCGATCCCCAGACTTTCCAGCACATAGCGAGTTACTGTACTGACCATGGTAACCCAACCCACATAAATTTGGTGCTCAAACTATTCAAAGTGTTTTCTGAATAACCGTGTCAAGTAAAAAATGTAACTGAGAAGAGACATCATAGTTTGTTTAACTAAACATACGAAGCTTTGAAAAGTGGTTTAATGCTCTAATAGGATTAGACATGCCTGTACTGGAACAATATGGATTGAATGAAATTTCCCTGACAACTATTAGAACAAAAACAATGCGAGATTCTAAATAAATGTGGTAAGTTGTTCTGAATATTACAAAAGTAAATGTACTCACTATGAACTTTTGGGCAAACAATATACAAGTAAAACTGAAATGCACAACATATGACTAGACAGTAAAATGTATTTCATGTTGTGGTTATGATTCACACTTTCTCCGTCTAATGATGGATGACAAAGAACTTTCAGACAGAAAAGGTGCTAACCTTATCGGAGTCTCAAATGAACAAACTACTGTATCTTGGTTTGGACATGGCACCTGTAAATGACCAAGCTCATTCATGTGAGCATACGTGTTAATAAAAAATAAGATTTGTAAAATGACATGATACTCTTAGCACCATACTCAAATGTCTGAACACTGTATTTTTAAAATTCCAATGAACATACAAACATATCCATGTTGATTGGAGGCCTGATGGATTTTGTGCGTGTCAGCAAAGATACCAATAAACCAACAACAATAAGTGAGGCCAGTATCTTGCCAGCTGTGTCAGAACTTCTTTCATAAATGATGGGAACTCCATTATCAACGGTGATGCCCAAATTCCTTTCAGCTTCTCGCAGTTTCTCCTCAAATCTCTTTATATCCACTATGTTCATGTGAAATGTTTTAATGTCCATCTGTGTAAGAAATCAGAACATAATTATTATAACCCCTTCTGCCCTTAATTACCAATCATCTTCCACTGGGCATGACAGTAATCTGGATAAGTACTGGTTACTATCAGCCAAGTTCAGAGAAAATACTGAAGTAAAAAAGTTACATTTGTACAGTTGCATAACAGTGACATCAGGTTACACTTACATACATGTTGTACGGTTAATGTAAGGCAGATTTAATGACACTAAATATCACCTGCAAACAGTCGTTGAAAGTAACACTACTCACTATTGACTTTGGGTAAGTGAAACTTCTTGTGATATGTAAATAAAAGGCAGAGTTGTCCCTGGGCATGCCACAAAGGCATAAGAGGGAGTGACAGAATAGCTCCACCCATTTTTAACCTGAGCACTACATACAGGAAAGTGGTCACACCCAGCCCACTTTACCTGGTACATGTAAGTATGAAACCTAACTAAACCTATGAGGTTCTGGTGAGGTGTGACAGAGAACATTACAATACCTCCACTAAGCGGGCTTTTGCTCAGTGCTCAGTATAATCAAAAAAGCTTCAAACAATGCAGCACCCTGGGTTCAGAGAGCCTTGTATTCTAATTTTATTGTAATCTGAAATATGCACTTAATTCTGATTTGTTCGGAACCAGTACTGTTCAGTCTTTAAATCACAACATGGCTGCTGACGTCTGCAGTCACTTTCAGTTTTACATGTAATGGGACACAGGTGTCTGAATTGGCTGATAAAGGTGAAACATGTATTTTGCATGTAACAAAAATTTCTCTGCTGCTGCAATATACCATTTGTGCTTTACAGGAAATTCTGTTTCAGAGCTGCCCACTACAAGGATTTTCACTTATTTCTGGACTGTGCTACTAACAAATTCTAACCACAGTTAAAACACACATTTAATATAGGACTATGGCATCTTTTTTGTGAAATAAGAAGCATCGAGTTTGATCAGTATGGGAATAAATCATGACAGATCAAAGTTATGTATCAGTCATTGCCATAAAATAATTTGGCAGAGAGTATGATCATTCTTTACTAAGTTTTATAGTCACAATCAATTTACTGCACCTATAAGGCAACAAAGTACACTATATGCATTTCTTATTTAACCAGAAAAATTTCATTGCATACTAGCAAGTCAGTAAAAATGGAAAATAAATTCCAGTAAGATCTGACATACTATTTTTGACAACACTAACATGAAGCTGAAAGGAAATAGCAAATGTTTAATTATTAAAATATTCTAAATGCACTATATTTCTTACCCGCTTTCCTTTTATAACTGCCCCGTCATGCAGAATGATGGTTACAATATCAACATCAGGTCTCACTATAACTTCCTCCACTTCTCCTTTTGCCAACATATGATGGACAAATTCATTCCAAGATACATAACGAATAACCTGAAATAAAGAACAGAATTAACAACACTACAGCAGAATTTTCCTAATATTTTGATTTCAGAACCTTTTTTATCATGAAAAGAACTGGTGGAAGTGAAAATTACAACAAAAAATAGCAGTTATATAAGAATGTAATAAAACCCCAAGTTTTGGGTATCATTCATACAGCCTACCTTCCAATTATGAAGGTTTCAAATATGTTGTGTTGCTAATACCATATTTAGGTAATATTAATTTACAAACCAACAACAGAAATGTTATTTAGCTCACAAAATTGTGTGCAGATGGTCAAATACTGAAATCCTAGTCAGCTTAGAATATTCATGCATTTCTCATGTTGCCCATGTGCCATATGTATCATCACCATAACCCTTGATCTGGGCAGTATTATCATATTTGGTGTTCTGTTCTTATGGCACGACACAAAGTGTCACCCCATATCATAAACATTTTTATGTTCTACATAACTTTTATTCAGCAGCAAGATGTTGTACAGAAAACTACACACTATTAACTGATAGTTGCATGCAGTTCACCTCTGGTTGATTGCTGCTGGGAAACAGAAGTGAGACAGTAGCTATAAGCATATATGCAGTCAGCATCCATAAGAATGCTTTAGCAAGCAATGATGAAATTTTACTATCATCTTCATCATCCTTATTTGGTTTCTTGTCATCATCATTTGGGGGTTGCTGATGTTGTTGAGGAGATGATGCTGTAGAATGTATACCTCTTGTACACAGGCAATTTGCAAGCTGCTGTGTAGACCTCAGGCCAGAGCGATGTAGCAGACTGCACACTGCTTGATATTCTTGTCTTATGTGTTTGTAAACCTTTATGAGAATTACAAAAACAGTAAAAGTAAATGTATGTTATTTTCTATTAGTTAATATATAAAAATCAAAACAAACAACTTAAAAAATCACCTCTAATCAAGACTTTCAGGAGAAATGTCATAAGAAACCACTATAAGTGGAAAGAATGGAATGAGAATTACAGCACGATTATGAACGGTGACTTTAGATGAAAACAAAACACTTATGGCCTATTTTAAAGTTATACTGCGGCATTTGCCTTTAAAGATTAGGCGATATCCCAGAAAATGTCCATCAGAATAGTTGCTCCCTAATCAGGATGCAACCTACAGTTTGCTACCACTATTGTTTTCCTACAGTGCCCTCAACCTAATTACAGGGATTACGATTTTATTACACTTAATATACAGTGACCATTAATTATCTACTCATATAATTATAAAATTATAACTTATTACACTTATGCTGCAAATCTTTTACATGTGTTATGTGTATAATATAATATTACCTACAACGAAGTTTGAGATCTGAAACTATAAATTGTAGCAGTAAACCTTCCTTTTTCATTTCTTTGTATTCAGTCTGATGATGGCTACTTTAGCTAGCTGATACACATACCTGTGTTTGACCTTTAAGAATAAAGCTGTGTTTAAGAGGAATACAGTTATATTATAATTGTGGTAACGTAAACACAACATGGATGAACCATCGTAAGATTACAGGTTATGTTACATAATAATTTTGGTTCAGATTAGGGTTACATTAGACTCCTGCAAAAATATGTCACTGCCAGGGACTTTCACCATGCAATGTTCAGCAGAAATAAAGGAGATGTGATGTTAGAATTTGCACTTGGTTCCTACCCTATATGGAGCTTAAGATAACTTTGAGGCAACACAGATAATCTTGCCAATATGTAACGAAAAACAGTGCATATGACAATGGATCAGAATTTTTTCAACACTGAAACTAAGTTTGACACAGAACATGAACTTCTAAATTAACTTACTTTTGGATTGCACCTCGAACTCCCCACAGACTGATGCAACTTTTCACCGCAAGGCTTGATAATAGAAGTACCATCATACAATTCACTTTTTGATCTATTAAAGCTGCGCCTTCCGTAGACACTGAATACTTCATTACAACACACAAACCGTCTAATGAAGCTATCTACTAGGCGTCTTGTCTTAACAAAATACATAGTGGGAGACTTGTTCGAATCTTACGCAAGTTACGAATTACGACTGGTAACAACTGCTCCTGCCTTCAACATAACACAGTAAAGAGTGGCCACACCAGGGAACTTGTAACAGAAAAACGGAAGATATATTCATTATGCTGTTGGTAAGTGATCCACTGTCACTTCGCGGTAACATATAAAGTAAATAACTTATAATGTAAAATTACACCTCACCAACACCAGCCATATTTGTTGCGCTCAGTATTGCCAACACAACGCACACTGATCACAAATGTGTGAAACCAAAAACCGGTCTGTAATAAATAACACAAAGATATTTAATGGAATCACATTAAAAGAGCTGGATGATTTACAAATTACTTAATGACGTTCTATCAATGTAACGCTTACACGCAGTGTCCAATGAGGTGCGAGCTAGAACACGAACGACAAGTCTTGTAAAAATATGATATAATGTATAAATAATAAAGAAAAGCCAAAGTAGCTGTCGCTTTCCATGCCATGACAGTATACAGTGGAAACAAAAGGTATAGAAGCTCCTCTCATACTTAAACACTGGCGCTAAATGGAGCTTCTAGCTCCGGCCACTGTACAGTACAGTACATACGGGAAAGAGCCCCGGTACCCTATGAACAGTGAATAGGAAAGTGGGTGGGACCCAGACCCAACCTGGACGTTTCGGGGAAGAGAAAAAACTCTTGTCTCTACCACGAATCGAACCTCGGATCGTTTAGCCCGTGTCAAAGTCACCATAGTCACTACGCTAAACTGGTTCCAACTGTACACACAGAATAGAAAGCCAAAGGTCCAGAATAACGGCTGATGAGTGTATCACTGCATGGTACAGACCTTCTCGGTTAAATGAAAAATTGCGAAACTACTTAATTCTAGACTCTACGGTTCCGGCCGTGACTGAAATTTTGGACTCTGTCTATCTTCTGTGGCTAAAAAACGCCCAACGTTTCGGATGCTTGATATGCCTCCATTTTCAAGTGTCTATGATTATGAATCTGCTAGTGTCACAGGCAAAGAAATGGTTTATATTTGGCATGAACAAATTAGAAGCAATTCCTGAGTAGATCTTAAAAATTGTACAGGCTTACTCTTCACCTGACATCATTGGTGTAGCGGTCGAGGGGAGGGGGTTGGAAGAGGGGGTTGGAAGAGTAGGTTGTTGCGGTCGGTAGGGTCCAAGGGGTAGCAAAACGCGCGGCAAATTAAAAAAAAAATCTATTTTTCGCTCGTAACACATTTTAAGTTTTTCAGCCAAATATAAGGAGATAAGATGGTTATGATATTAATATCTCTTATATATCAGTTTTCAAGCCGTTCACCGATAAATGGTTTTCAGTCATCGTAGTTGCCAGTTTACTGCATTGTCGGACCTCATTGTGATATTTCTAAATTGTATAATTTATGTTAGCTACCGTCTTTGTAATTATGTACCAAAAACCCAGCTACGCTACTGTTTGACACCGAACTAGGCTTATTTCACTGACGTTCTACTAGGCTTTACAATCCTGAAGAAAGGTGTGACTTTGGACACGAAATTACATCGTAGAGTCACTGATTCTGAAATATAAATGCATCTCAGAATCTCACTTTAAAAACTACTACAAAACAGTTAAGAAGCTGATGCGGATTTGTATGAATTGAGCGACGAATTACTGCATTCGACAAGAGTAATCTTCTCACAAACCTGCCTGCCTGTATTATATCACAGACCTTAAACGCATTTTTTTTGTATGCAATGACTTCAAATCCGTACAGAATGTACTGCACTTATTTCAGTTTGTGCTACTAAAAGTGGTGCACGTTAAGGTCCTGTTGTACAGAAATATTTTCACGCTTCTTTCAAGTTTCCTACTTCCTACAGCGAAGTTTATAACCTTTTAGATTCTAGTTCAGTGTTTCTGAACCGGTATTTCGCGAGACTTTGAATAGAAGAATGATGTGGCTCTACGTAGTTGTACAAAATCAAATAAGCAAATTAAACTTTTAAAAATGACAAACTGATAAACGCGTTCCTTACACTTGCACTTACACACACACACACACACAAACACACACACACACACACACACGCACAAATTTAAGAAGGGGGATGGAGGTCTAGAAAACGCCACATTTACGTAAGCGTTCTAAATTGAAATTAGCACCAAAACAATCTTTCTGCTTCGTGAACATTTTGTTTTTAATGTCATTATTTAATAATGGGTGTAACATATAATGAACTTCAATCCTGTATTCTATTTCTTGTGTGCCTTGTGCACCAAAAGGCAGAGAACCACTGGCCTAGTGGCTACTATACGTACCGCCAAGTTTAACTACATTTGGTCCATACAGTACCTTTATGTGTTGTTCATTTTTCTTACGGCAAATGCTACCCTATACGGCATTCAAAGATTGGTCTTTCTAATGCAAGCAGGCAGTGTTCTTTGTGGGATACTAACTGAAGATTTACATAAAATGTGGAAAATTAGTTTTAGCCTTCAAAGTGATAACAAAGAACTTTTATCCATGTAAATGAGTTTATTGAAAGGAAGAGGGAAATAAGATAACACAACAGGAAATTTCCTAAACTAAATGTTCAAATGAAACGGTTTATCAAGTCTAAAATTTCTAATAATAAAGTAATTTATTCAGTCAATAACACAATATGTATTATATTATCAATACCATATTATAAACTTGGCGATATGTTTCGGTTCACTGAACCATCCTCAGGCGAATTCTTACAACAACGTAAAGGTATATTCAGCGACTGCGCACACTGTGGGATCCCATACTGTTTGCAGATCATACTGACGTTAAAGATCATGTTAAATTCTGTTGGCCGATGTATTATTTGAAATATATATAAAAACCCCTGTCAGTATATCTTTGGCTCCTATCAAAACTCAAATGTCTAGTTTTTGCGTTAATTTAGACACAATCACATACATATAACGTACATTGTTTTAATTATAAACATCAATTTTACTTGCGGTTTAAGAACTTATTATACTCGTAAAAGTATTTTAAATTTTACATAAGAGATATTCCTACCAAATTAGAGGGCTTTTGATTTGTTTAGCCCACTTTTCTTCCTAAAAAAGGGGAAAAGGTAAGCGACTGACATCTTCATTATGTTTTCTGTGTGTCCCAAGGTATCCCATATGTAACCTTATTTACACTCTCTGTCGGATATCACCATTATCACAAGTAATATTTAAAATATGTTCATGTTTATTACTGCATATTACTCATAAACAAATGTAAGATCCTGCAGTTTACCTGTCACATAACTACAGTAGTGAATCCCGAAAGCCCGAAAGTCCTCGAATTCCAACCAAATATAAACAAAATATGTTAAGGAAAATTAAGGGCCTTTTAGATAAAATACTGACTGATAAATGCAGTAGGACTCAGTGACGCAACTGGAAACGTGATCGGAGCTTTACCAAACATTATACAAGAAATTAATGATCTAAACAACTCCTGGGGAAAGACACACCGGTAAGTGACGTTTATTCACACATCAAAGGGTTTCAAACAGAATATATGGCTTTGGAAACACAGACGAGAAAAAGCAAAGCCTCCGGCTTGCCTACGTTGAAAAACAATATAAACACTGGGCAACATTTCTTATGTATGACTGTGTCAGAACTTGGTGGACCTGTTACTTCAAGAAGAATGCCATTGCAGATGTGACTAAGAACAGGGAACACTTTTGCATAATCTATTTCCAGTTTTGTATTCAAAAGGCTAGATCTGGGAAATTTTGCTGAAGTCACGGAATTATAAAATGCTCAATGAACACCTCCCTCCAACTACGTGTAATCGTATGTGTAAGAAGTATGAATTTTTTTGGCGGATCTTGAGAGTGAAAATGACGAGAAGACAGACCTTCAAAAAGCTGAAAAAAATCTGGATTTAAGAACATTAGTTTGGCAATTAATCAATGACAGTTTACTGTAAAAATAATGCAGGTACTACTGCTACTTCTGCTACTACTACTACTACCACTACTACCACCACCAACACCACAAAACTATTAATGTAATAATAATAATAATAATAATGACGTCAGCGACCACGAAGGTGACTGTGACCACAACAACAGCAGCAGCAGCAGCGACTTTTACTTCAGAATTAAGTGCTTCTCTTACACAAATAATACCAGGTAGGAAACCGTAACCATAACACTAAGGAAACTGAAGTTTGGCATCAAACTGCACAGCCTGCAGAAATAAAATATCCTCTGGCTTGTTCCAAGTTTAGGAAATGTGACTGTTCTTATGGCAAAAGCTTTCTAACCTATTGAAGCGCTGGCCTAAAGCAGGTGTGATCAGGCATATGTCAATACCAGCTTAGTTTAGGAAATAGATCCTAATATATTTAACTCTAAAAAATTTACACTACATGACCCATAGTTCATTAGCCTATAAAATAAGAGAATTATGGAGTCTGTGAAAATATATTATTATTATTATTATTATTATTATTATTAAAGCAGGACAAAATCGAAATATTAAAATAGTTGATACATTCTTTGAACATGTGGCAAAGTTCAAATAAGCCCCATTTGAGAAATACACCAACAAAATAAAATTTAATGCGTGAGGTACTTAAGAGCAAATTCGATTCAGAGGATGCCCGCTGCGTTTCGATCCAGAATCTTTTGTATTAAGGCGATGACTTTTCGGGGTCAGTAAGAGTGAATTCCTGTATTAATAGTTGTCCAACGAGATGCAACACAAAGCAGTCTATTTATTATTCTGCAAGTTCACTCTACGTGTTTCGGGTGTCAGCCACACCCATCTTCTGGACTACACAAAACTGTAACTACAGCGTCCGGTACTGGCCATATTTTTTGTGCAGTTACCTCCCTCCAACGTGGCCAAGCTCTTGGCCACGATGAAGGAAGGTAGCTGCACCAGTACCGGAGACTGTAGTTACAGTTTTGTGAATTCCTGATGATGGGTGTGATTGACACCCGAAACATGTAGAGTGAACTTGCAGAATAATAAATAGACTGCGTTGTGTTGCATCTCGTTGGACAATTATTAGTATAGATCAGCGATGCACGGAACCATAAACATAAAAGTGAATTCCTGTATCAGCTGTCATGCAGTATGCAGGCTTAAAAACGCAACGTTTCCTTTGCGTCGCTTAAATGTGAACAACTGGCTTAATCCCAGTTCCGTGCAACTTACAGCATATTTCCTTTGCTGAAAATGCCGCTCTGACGTCCCTCCAAATCCCAGGAAGCAGTTTCTTTGTCGGCATCGCAAGTTTTGGAGTCTCCACAAGTTTCTGCGGTAGATGTAAAAGGAACTCATTAGTCTCTTAATGCTTAAAGTTATACATATTCTGTACAGTTGTCTTATACACACCAGCTTTGGTTCCAAACATTACTCAAAGCTTATAACTTTCCGGTGATGATCACAACTGGTGGCCGAAACATGTAAGGGCGCAAAAAATGAGTTTCGTGCAGTAGTTGAAAATAAAGCTGGTGTGTAGGGCTCATTAGTTATTCAGAATCAAGACTATGCATTAAGTAAAGCTATTACAACAGAATTCTGACGGCTATACTGCGTGTTTTATGGACAGACTGATTCTTGTCATTTAATGGGTTTGTGTCTGTCGATAATGTTAAATGATAGGTACGAGAACTAGTAATTGCAAAATGGAAGGTACTGAGACGGGCATGTTCAAGACATTTTCAGACAGCCTTACCAACTGACAGCTGTCACTTGCAATTACGAGAACTGCTTTCAGTTTCGAAATAGTCTATATGCGTGTGTGTATATATATATATATATATATATATGTGTGTGTGTGTGTGTGTGTATGTGTGTGTGTTGCCGATCTCTGCTGACCGTGCGCTCTAAGGCGTAGTTCTGCAACAGCTTGATGCTGAATTGGCGGGTTCGAATCCTACTGACAGCATGGATGTTCGTCTCTTGCATTTATTGGTACGTAGCGGCCTCTGGTACGAACTGTCGCTCGTTCATAGAGTCCTACCGTGTTTGTGTATGTGTTTGTGTGTGTGTGTGTGTGTGTGTGTGCGCGCGCGCGCGCACGCCATCTACAAACCTCAACGTGGCGGTCAAGGCCCGAGTTGGGTTGTTGCGCCGCCGAAAAAGAGTATCTATACCTTGAATTTATAGTCCTTGGGACATGAATCACATACTCTTAAAATACAAGTTATAAGCCATATGATGGAACTGATCTGTTGTTTGAATGCGAATATTTAATGTCAAGACTTCAGTAATTTATACTCATCACAGTGAATAACCATTTGGATTCCAGGCAGCACTCTGACAGCAAATTTATTATAAATAATCTAATAATCCAGTCTTCTGGAATGTTACACCACATATACATACGATATTTACCGACGTTTCGAAAAGCATAATGCCTTCGTGTTCGAGAGTCCCACAGTCGTCTGGGGTCAAGCAGTCCAAGAAGGCTACTTGACTGCTGGACTGATTGACCCTTAATGTAGAGGCGCTACACTCTTTCGAAACGTCGGTAACGTCGACAGGCGTAACTTCCCAGAATACATGAATCTTTCATACTCACGTGACAATTTCAAATCTCACACATATTTTCAAAATTGTATTGTGGATCTTCCGCAAGTATTTCTCGTTTGCTGTGACGACAGGTTGATCGAGATCGTAAATTTTGGTTTATGGAAGGAAGCAAGGAAGAAAGAAAACAGACAGAAAGAAAGAAAGAACAAAGAGGGAGGAAAAAAGGGATTTATTATGAATTTCATGTCCCTGACGGACATCTCAACTCAAGAATCCAAGGTCGTCTAACCTGCGCGAACTTCTAGAATTTATGTAGTTACTAAAACTAAACTAAACTCCGTGGCTTTAGTCCGCGAGCGAACCATACCGACAGAGCGGCCGCCGCCGGTAGGCGAAGTTAGTGCCAACTTTTGCAGATAGAGGGGTGTCACGTGGTTAGCG
>Ga0123357_10004665_pt1 | contig 16183 bp, 13 predicted proteins | sample TergutEmb28metaG_FD_89873 | JGI IMG/M metagenome (GOLD analysis project Ga0123357, IMG submission 89873) | Embiratermes neotenicus P4 segment gut microbial communities from Petit-Saut dam, French Guiana - Emb289 P4 | ecosystem: Host-associated > Arthropoda: Insects > Digestive system > Gut ... | reverse complement strand
TATAATTTTTTTTTGAGCCTCATTGATATGTTTCAGTGTTATTTCGAGGTAGTTATATGTTCAGGCATTCTGAAATAGTTTCTTGTTCATGTGTTATTTTGCATATTGTGCCTCGTCTTCATGTGTTTGTGGTTTCATCTGTGTCTCTTTCTAGACTAATTTCTTTGTTGAACTGTGGATGAATTTCAGCATTACTCTTACTGGTATTTATATTCTATCCAACAAATTAACATCATTGGCTTAAATATTCTTATCTGATTTAATTATCTGTGCACGAGTCTGTTAACCTAAAGTGAATGAAACAGTTTCAGTATACCTGTAAATTACATCAGTAAACATGATATATGCCTTTCCTGTCTGCTTACATGTCTTCTGACCCAATTCTTTTGGTTGCATATGTGACATTGCTTTGCCCATTTTCTGAACATCCTTGCCTGTCCTCACGTTTCTCCTTTGTATTTAAAGTACACTCCAGGTCAGTGTTGTTAGGGTTTTTTGTGCCATAAGATTGGCAGTTGTGTTTGTTTTTGTGTTGCTGTACAGGACTGAGGATGAAATTGGTCAAGACAACCTTCGTGACATTGACGTTCCTCCTGATCTTCATGACAAGTTCCAAAAAATGGATGAAGATTTTGTTAAGGATTGAATTTGATTGTTATTTCGTAAGTTTGATAACAATTGATGGTAATGCCTGAGTGAACTACTGCTGTCATGAGCTGAAAAATAATACCAGTCATTGGTTTGGATTTGTACACCATTTCTGGTAGTGTAAGGTTGTGTGATTGGTCAGGGTTTAATCCATTAATTTGCAGGTAATAATAATAATAATAGCACTGATGTTGAGTGATACATTAGTGATATCTGTTAAAGGACAGGTTTAGTGTCTGCAGTTGTGTAATTTCAATGCTATGCCGAGTGGTGCTACCATTGACTTTTTATGAGTTTGCACTTTGGGCAGAAATGCTGGGTGCCTATTCCATCTAGTCCAGGCAACCCAAAATCTGTAACTTCTCGGAACAGGAGCATAGTACGTGAAACTCATTGTAGTCTTGCAGAAATTGCATGTCTGTGCACTGAACATTTATGGAGTGTTATATATTTTTTGAAGAAATGTGATTGCTGCCATATTGAACTTCCAATTATCAAGTTATGGTAGAACACTTCTGTCAATTTTGTTTTCCCATTGTGTCATGTGATCAGTGTTTATCCCCTGTGGTATACATAAAACACATGACAATTGTTGCTATGTTTATTACACTTAATTTATAATACACAGGTATTTGCTTACTTCTAAAACAGGCAATTATAATGGGGGGAAATATATGTAACCAGTTTGTCATTTTGTGCACCCTTTTAAATATGAATTTCTTCAATATCTTTCCCTAAGTGTTTAGGCAAATTAAATATATCCACAACAATAAATTATAATACATATTACATTCATATGTGAAGAAATTCAATACTTGCTTATTTCATGTGCGAGGAACATTATTGTCCTTTACAATGACAGGATACTTGCCATTGTTGTTGTGTTTTTTAATGATATACATATGTATATTATTTAGCTAGTACGTTGTTACTGTCACGATCTTGCACACTGATGATGAGCAGCTTGCCTGAACAGTACAATAATTTTCAAAAATGTATTAAATGTAGATATATAGAAAGGTGAAGGTATAATTGGAGTTTTGTTTGAGGATTAGTGCATTGGAACACAACACTGAGGAGATTCTTCAACAGAGGAAATTTAACACTTGGATTAATTGCCAGGGTTCGTTGATGTTCACCATTAAGCGAGAGAAAATTTGAAGTTAGTGGACATCGAAGGGGGACCTTACAGCTTAAAATAAAGAGAAATTTTTGTGCTCATAATACATACTTATGGGTAGGACACAGTAGAACCGAGCATTAAGTGTTGGGTTCACAGTCAATACAGTGTTTTCCAGATCACAGTTCACTGCTGTTCTGGCATTCTAACTATATTTGAAAAATGTGGTCTCTTTGCAACCCATACATAGAAAATGTTTAAACTGACTAATAGTGTAATGGTGTTAGAATTCCAGTGTAATTCTGGCTGGAGTGTAACTTACTACATGGCAGGTTAGGTTAGGCCATCTTCAGGTAAAGCGCGTTCGGAATCTGATGGCACACGGTGACGCACGAGAGGGGAAGTGAAGGGGAAAGATGTGAATGGAGTGGGTAGCCAGCAGCCTTCCACTGTATGACGGAACACGGTCTATACAATTGCTGTCCGCAGATCCGCACTCCTCGTCTGCCAGCAGTCGACTGAACTGACGCCCCTGCTGATTTAAATGGACTCGTCCATTTCGCTGAAAGACCAAATCTGGTTTCTGTGTGTGTGCCATCACGTTTCGAACGTGCTGTAACTTGTTATGTTTCTTGTTACCTATGGCATCCTAATAGAGGTCACCCAAAAAATGTGTCAAATTTATTCCACACTCTTGTCAATATGTACAGTAACCGGGCTGTTAACATGATTTGCAAGCACTATGATAGAGTTTTTGGATGCAGTTGGAATCCTCAATTCCTATATTTTTTAAAATTAAATAAATAATTTATTTCTATCAGTGTCTTTCCTTCTTTAAGATTTTATCTGCTGTGCATTGCAATGTTGGCAAGGAAGCACCCAAATCTAGGACAAAGAATGGGTACTGGTTATTGTAAAACAGATAGTCTTTTTGTTTAGGGTGCAGCGTTTCATCAGATGTCACATTAGTAACAAAATACCGGCATGTTGTTTAGAGTTTGGTCATGTTTTGGGTGTAGTGTTATGTCTGTAACCACATAGGTTGTGTTTAGGGTGCAGCAGCACATGAGTAACAACATGTGAGCCATATGACATTATTATATCACATAGGAACATCAAGGCCAAACCAATTCATCCAGTGTTAGGTTGGGAGTAACAGATGAAGTGTGGTCTTCCTGAATGGAGTCTATGAAAATTACTTTATTTGGAACATGGTATTATGTCAGAATTTCAAAGTTTGTTGCTAGTTCATAAATCGTCACATTGATATTTTGTGTTAGTTGTTACCAGTTGGTACAGATGTGAATTGTATTGTGTTACATGTCATTTTCTGTCATGTGAGAGAATGGCCATTTATTTGACCAGTACTGCACCTTGAACATGTTAGTACAGCCTTACAATGGGATAGCCTTATATTGTGCAAACATGTTAACATCCAGCATGCTATCCATAAGTTCTGATGTCTTTTTCCCTGGACTAAAGCAGTTGGAGAGTGTACTAGTGCTGAGGTTAAGAGTGAATGGAGCTGTACCTCTTTTCCATATGTAGGCCTTCACGGTACTCAAAGGGACGGCTTTACTTTTTTGTTATATTGCATACCTGCATTGCACGTAAAATGCAAGAAAAGTTGGGACCACAGGAGATTCAGTTTTTTAATATTTCAAACCATTTGCATTTACTCTAAAGTTGGTGAGAAAAAGAAAGTAACAATTTAAAGTTATCTCTGGCTTAAAAAGAAACTAAGTTCATGAATTTTAAAATGAGGCAAGCTTTAACGTCGGCATTTTGAAACTTTCTGGCCCGCTGTGTGAACATTTAAATGGCCTGCTACTATGCTTCATGTCATTTAAATCGTCACCATTGCTCTTTGAATGCTTCGTATTCTTGGAAGTTGTGTGCTAGGAAAACAAATATATAAATTTGTTATACTTCCACTTGTATTGTATTGAACTCCTTGATAATAGTCCACATGGGCCAGGACACATGGAGGTCAGCAGCAACGTATGTGGTTGGTCTTATGTTTATTGGACCGTCCATCGTTGTGACAGTTGAAGAATAAAAGACCAACTTGATATCACTTGCTATTTTATTTCACTTCTTATGTGCTCAACATGTTTCAGACATTAATATATCCATCATCAGGAGCTTGCGACTATTCTGTTGAGTTACCACATTGGTCGTATTTTTCTTGGTTCAATGTGTGTTGGAGTTTCGGTATGGTTGGGTTGGAGTGGTATCTGTGTTGCAGGCTGAAGCTGAAGTTTCAGCCTGCAACACGGATACCACTCTAACCCAACCACACCGGAACTCCAACACACATCGAACCAAGAACAACACGACCAATGTGGTATCTCAACAGAATAGTCACAAGCTCCTGATGATGGATATATTAATGTCCGAAACATGTTGAGCACATAAGAAGTGAAATAAAATAGCAAGTGACATCAAGTTGGTCTTTTATTCTTCAAGTATGTGGTTGGTGTTAATTTATGGTTGATAAAGGGTACACAGGGTAGGTTTGCATCGTAACATGATCATTTGTCCAATTATGTCACTTAAGTGTGAAGCTGTAGGAATGTGGAACTGAGAGAAATTGAGATCAATTACTGAAATGTTTAGTTTCCTCAGGAAGGAAGTGTAGCTGTTCACCAATGCGTTGAAATCAGTTACCTTGACAGCGCAACGTACCAGTTGTGCGGATTCGTTACACTTATTAATAACCAGGTCTGTCCTCTCACTCATATTTTGTTGCTCATATTTTCTTTTTTATCTTAATTAAAAACCTCGTTTGAGAAGTTGTACACTTGTGTTGTCTAATATGAAGGAAATAATGAGGAGAAATTAGCAGCTCATGCAGAAGCTTCTTATACCTTGTTTCTTAACAGTCATAAGCCTGTATAACATTTGAGGGTTTGTTGGCACTGAAGATTTATATTGTGGTCTTGCATCATGTGACACCAAGTAAGGTACCCGAAAATGGAGGTAGTGTGTTCTTCTGAACCATTGGTAGCCACTTTCAATACTGTGTAATGTCATAACACAGCAGGCAATATGTGGCCATTTCATTCAGCTGGATACTGATGTAACATTTTTAAGAGACCCTGGCCTTTCATTTAATGAGACTAACCTCAACGTACGTTTCTTGTGATTTCTGTAACTTTAAACTTTAGAAATTACTTATTTCTCATATACAAATTAATATATATTTTTTAATCTGCTACGAAGCACGGTAAATTTTCTAGAATGATTTCTTAACACTGCAGTAGGTCATGTTTTAGGATACATTGAAGTTGAATCTAGCTGGCATGAAAGATACTTGATATCTGCCTTAGATTACTTTCTAGTATGTTACTGTATTATATATTCTTTATTCTTGCTGTGACGTGTTTGATGTATCCTGATGCAAGTGCTCTAACTACTGTGTGATGTGTGGGTGATATCTCACGCCACAGTGTGATGAACCGTGTTTTACAAGAGGAAGTCATAGTCTAATAAATATTCTAGAATGCCCTATAGTTCTTATGGGAGGTACCCAAGTGAATTCTCTAGACCACTTCCCATGGAATTCCTATTATTTCTTGTTTTTGATGTCAGGAAGTAGTCAGCAGGTTCTAAAGTGTTGTAGAAAACTTCTCCTGATTTGCTGGTGGAGCTCATATTTGTCGTGCTCTTTGGAACAGTGTCAGCTGTCTGGATTAACTTTACGTCGGAAAATAAAGCCGCAATTTCCGCGGACTTCTTGACAGACAGTGCTTCGGATGCTGCTGATGTAGACCCGACATTGCCCTTACATTTTTGCTGCTTCTTCCCGCTGGCGTAAGGTGGTGCACCAGTTAGTGAAGAAGGCTGCCTTTGTTTGCTGCGAGAATGAAGTCTGTCACCACTACGACATGATGCTCCCATATATATGACTCGTCCTCTTGGATCCCTCGCAGAAACGACCAGAACTTTCCGTTGGGGCGTCTGTGGAATTGGCTCTTCATCTTCTGATTTTGAGCTAGTTGTAAAGAGGTCATAATCAAGAGCAAGATTATCAGAGCTGTAACTTCTTCTTTGTGGACTACACTGTGTAGTGGGATGGCTGTGTTGGTAGGACTGTCTTCTTGGTAGCTGGTCATACACATCCATTCTTCGACTTGACCCACGATCTGATCTTCTGGTACCACAAATTGATGAATACTGTGGGCGAAATGATGGTGGATTGTCGTTCTGAAGGAAATCTAAACTCTTAGATGATTTGTTGGCGTATATATCTTTCTTTTTAGAGTATGCCACATGCTTTTCGTTTCTCCTCCAAGCTGTTGTTGGTGATGCTGCTCTTGAGAGACTGGATTCTGAAGCTACAAACCCACTTTGATGTATTTTTTGAAATACACAGTCGTTTCTAGGAGTTCTGAAGTGGTTAGGTTTGAGGTTAGTCGGATGAGAATCTGGAATTGCTCTGATGCAGTGTTTCTGCTGTGGATGGTGGTGTACTTTGTTGATGCCTTTATGGTAAGTGCAGGCACAGTAACATTTATCGCTGTCAATACAGCTGTCTGTGTCGCAGCCACATGACGACATTGAGAGGTCTTTTGCAGTTGGTGATGGGTGTTTCTTGGCATCCCCCAAAGAGCAGTAACATTTGTCAGCTGAAGTACATGTGCAGGATTCACTGTCGTAACTACATTCGCTGCATGAAAAATAACCGCTAGATGACATATTTGGACCTCTTCTGCTAGAATTAATGGTTGTTGCACCTCCTGTAGTACTATTTATGCCGTTGTTGCTGCATCTTACCATGCTGAAGAAGTCGGAATCCTCAGAGGTGCTGGTCATGGGAGGCGGTCTGTGGGTTAGACTTGTGGTGCTAATGTCACGCTGTGACCGTCGCCGACTGCTGCTGGATTTTCTCTGTAGCCGAAGGCCACCACCACCTGAAAGACTGCCTTTATTGAAGCTTGGTTGTCGCGGTAGTTTGAAAGTTCTGACGGAATATGACGAAGTTGATGTAGATGAAGTTTCTAAATTCGTAATTTTCTTATTGGCTTTCTTTGTGCTTCTGATAGAATCTGATGGAAACAAAACTGATGTGAATTCGAAATTGTTGAAACGAGATTTTGTCGGCTTTAATTTGTTTACCGACCGCCTGAACACTCTCTTCAGGCCGCCGCCACCGACCACGAACGTCTTCTTCCGTTTATAACAGCTGTTTCTACGACCAAGTTTCTTTTTCTGCCTTCGCATAATGCTCTTGCTTCTCTGATATAGCTCGTCTTTTGTAAGAGTTACTGCTAATTTCATAAGAAATTCTTTATAAATTGGTTTCAAATCATTAAACGACATCCCTTCAGGATCTATTATTGCGTCTAGGATGTCATCCATGCTGTTCAGTCCTTCTTGGAGTCGGAACTCGGTGAAGAGTTCGTTAAACCCTAGAGGACTGCTTCCTGTGCCCCCACTGTTGTTTGCGCAAGGCACTCCACTGCCATGTCTCCTGTTGTACCTTGTGAGAGGCCCCCCTGCGTTTAAGAAACTCCGACTGCGTGGTATTGCCACTTTGGTCAGTATGTCGCCGCCTTCTGGATTGTCACTGGGTAACTGTATACTGCTATAGTTCTGGCGGTCTGAAACAGTTCTTCTGACTCCTGGAGTTGCTGGAGCCATATTTACAGTTCCTAATGTCATGGTTTTGTCGCTAGCTGTAAGTACGGCCGTACTTAGTCGAGAAGTGTTGTCATTTCTTATGTATGTCATATTTGTTGGTTCAACAGCGATAGCCTTTTCTGGAGATTTATTTTGTGTTACAAAATCTTCTCCATCATCACTTGCAGACGATACTGAGGATTTCTTAATTCTCCTCGGGGGTTTCACGGGTACGGGAGGTGGAACTTTTGTCACTGTGGGACGTTTCTTGTCTTCCCCGTTTTCTTTAGCGTCTTCTGCTATAACAGCGACGGCCTTGGAGATACTCCGCACGCCTTCATTGCTCACAGCCTCTGACCGACTTTTGCCGGTCTCCCCTGTCATATTGGTGTCTCCTGCCGCACGCACATAATCTACGATATTTTGATGTGTTGGGCGGTTTCGTTGTGTTTTGGAGCTTTTGCTTCCATTGTTACTACCCCCTTTGTGCATGTTGTTCATCAGCGCTTGATATAAATTAGCCGCTATAACAATGGCGTCTTCAGAGCATGCACAGACGAACCCGTGACACTCCAATTGCTTGGAAACTCCCATTTTTCTCATCACAACTGCGAACATAGGCGAATGGTGGTTGTATGGTGTTTCAGTGCCATGCTTTTGTGTTGTTGACACAATTGTCTTTTCGTCTATAGCGTTTAACGGTTGAAACAATGCCCCTTTATCAATGGCATCAGGATCTGCTATCAGTGGTAGGAACGCGTACTCCATGCCGTTACGTGACCCAGGGACACGACACACGAATTTTACAGCCGCCCATACAGCGATTGTAGGGAATGGATTCAGTTGTTCGAGTTCACCCTTATCGTGTCCTATATGATGCACTTTCAAACCACTTGAATTAATTTCTAACGTACCCCTCATTCTGAGATCACTGTCTATACGATCATGCTGTGTCTCCATAGCACGGCGATATGCAAAATATAAATCTTTTAAAGGTTCTTGGAGGCCGTGAAGTGTAGTCACTTTGTCTGGAAGAGGAACCGATCCGAGATAATCCACTGGGAAACTGCTGTTCGAGGGCGGCCGTTGGGTAGGTGACGGCGATGCGTTGCTGGACGGTTTCCTGGCTACAGTTTCCTTTGTTGTACCCGCACCGCCGGTTTGAGCCATTTCGGCGAACATCTTCTCTATCCTCGCCTGCACTGTGTTGTTGATTCTCTTCTGTTTCCCCTCTTCATCGTCACTGGTTCCCAGCAGAGGCAGAATCTTTTCCAGTCTGATGCTGCCACTGGTCCCCCCGTAACATGACATTTGTGACCTAGTTTCATCAAACATCGAATCTATACGCTGTTTGTACGTCGAGTACGCACTGATGGATGTCACAGTGTCCCTCTCTTTATCCCTGACACTCCTCGCCTCTCCGTGGGTTTGTTCCTGAAGACGGAATTCGTAAGAACTCGCATGGCTACTAGTACGACCACTCGCACCGTTCTTTCTGCTAGTCTCGGGTACTATAATATGCTCTGAAGTCAGCTGTCCGTTGTCCGCTACCTGAACCGCTGGAGCACCTTCTTCCACGTTGCACTTTACCATGGCTGTTACGAGGTGACGTCTCTAATTGTTTACCTTCGGCGTTGATGCTGTCTTCATCTTAGTTGGACCTTTACCCGTTTCTGAAAAGAGAAAAAACATGTATTAGCTGTATTTGCTTGGAGAAGGTGGATATGGGTCACTTGAAACCGATGTTTGTGTTATGTTTTAGGTCAGCGGTTTGTGAAGTTTGGTAGAAGCACCGTTGTTAGTACGTCAGAACTCCATATCTTTGTGTTGTTTGTTCAATGACGGCTATTGAACTGTACAGCTAACGCAACATCGGGTTGCATAACGTTAATGAGTGACCATGCGGAACGGTTTCGCAAGATGCTTTGCTGCTTATTTTATCACTTTGAAGACTGAAGTTTGTATAAATTAGGTATACAAATTCAGACCACACCTCACAGGGAACACACCTTGGGACTATTACAAAACAGAGGTGTTTAGGGAAATAGTAACTCTTTATTGTAAGAATCCTATGGACCTCATAAATATACTGTGTGGGCAAAACGCAGGGATTATTAACGTTGCAACAGGCGGTACATATAATTACTACAGAACGTTGGACTGTTAAGGTACTGTCACAAAATTTGCCTCGGAAGTTTGTAGAAAACCTGGAGCTGAGATTCTGGCCCCGGACTTTCGAATATGAAGAAGACTCAATGGAGCAAGTCTGTCTTGAAGAACTAATTGTTCCTCGCCCGTCAAGAAATTCGCCACATTTTGTGAAACGCGAAGGTTCATTACCATGTTCACAACAGCCCGCCATTCGTCCTGACCCTGAGCCAGATTAATCTAGTCATCGCCCTGGCAAGATGTAGTGAAGATCCATTTTAATAATGTCGTGCCATCTACGCCTAGATCGATCCGGGATACCGTAGTCGGTATAACGACTAGGCTACGGGCTGGGTCGTACGGGTTTCGAATCCCAGCAAGGACAAAAGATGTTTCTGCTCTCCAAAACGCCCAGACAGGTTCTGGAGCTCAACAAATCTCCTATTGAATTGATACCGGGGGCTCCCTCGGTGGGGGTAAAGCGGCTGGGGCGTGTGGTTAACGACTCACGTCCATCTTTTGCTGATGTTAAGTATGATTGGAGCTATGCCTCCACTCCCCCTGTATGCCTTCGTGAAGTGGTCAGTGACAACTTCAACCTTTACCTGCGCCTAGTTCTTCCAAGCGGGGTAATTTGCTCCGGTTTCTCGACCAAAACTTTGAATACATTTCGATTGTCCCACATTCATGCCACATGTCCCTCCCACCCATCTCCTCCTCCTTGATATGAACAGCCTGATAGTTGGCGGGAAGTGCATGTAATGAAGCTTAACTTTATACCGTTTTATCCGCCCTCCTGTTGCATCTTTCCCATGGGCCCAAATATTTTTCTCCACACCCTATTTTGCAGCACTCGCAGAACCCGTACTACCTTTGTTTCCGGGGTCACGTCTCGGTCTAGAGTAGACAACCTGAGCACCTTAAAATAACGTACAGTCGTTTCCAATTGCGAAAATCTATCGGCCTCGTAACGCAGGTGGTTAGCTGCTGGCCTTGCGCCAGGGAAGTTTGGGTTCAGTTACATGTTTTTCCACGTGAGGTTTGTAATTGAAAAAGTTGCACTTGAAGACATTTTTCTCAGGGTATTTGGGTTTTCCTCTGCCCGTATTATTCCACCGATGCTCATTCGTTGATATGTCACATACACTGTACACTGATGATAAATAACAGACATGCAACCTTTTATTTCAGTTAGAGCTCGTTCTGAACGACGGCGAAGTTAATGTAGCGTCGAATGGGAGGATTATTCAAATCGGTGAGCTGGGAAGGATGTGCAGGGGTGGACGTGGATTATTTTAAAGGCACTGTCCAAGTGTGTTCTTGGAGGCGGTAAGAAATCCCGTAGAAACCCGAAAAGAATAACGTTTCTTAGGAACGAGGATGTATCTGGGTGCGTCGCGAATACACGGCACTGGATCTGTTCGCTAAACTGCCACTTTAGTGGTCTAGACATCCAGTTAGCGCAACTGCCGCGTGTTAATGGGCAAGAGTAACCTCTGATCTTTTCAGTAAACAATTACAACGGGCTTGTTGACAACTGCAGCTTTCCGACATGTCATTCTGAACTGTAAAATTACTCCAAAACAACTCAGGCGTTAAACACAGACCGCCTGACCACCGGTACCCACATTACGTATTACCGCAAACAAACAATAAATCGACAAATGTCATGTTAACTGTATTCATGCATCATGTGTAGTGCATTTACCTTTGCACTGTGTATGTCTATTCAGGCACAGAACTTCCCGTCTGAACTCTTTTATGTGTTACTGACAGAAACATGTTTTTTTTTTTTTTTGTGGGCCGGGCTAGCTCGGTGTAGCTACTCGCTACGGGCTGGTTGGTCCGGGGATCGAACCCCGGCGCGGGCGAGATTTTCCTCACCCGTCCAGACCGCCCCTGGAGCCCACCCAGCCTCCTGTACAATGGATTCAGGGTCTTTCCCGGGGATAAAGCGGCCGGGCTGTGACTTTGACCACCAACCCCAGCTAGCACCGAGGTTAAAAGAAAGAGCAGAGCTGTGCCAGACCTTCTTGGCCTTTTCGAGGGCGAACATTATCTTTTACCTTACATATCATTTTTATGTATCATTCCCCCGACTTACGACATTTTTCTGTCGTCTGCATCGTTTTATCCCAGGCCCAAAATAGTAGGGCGAGCGCGCAGAATCCTACGTGCCGTGATGAAGGAGTCCTCCAGTTGCTGAACGTTCATGATCAGGAAATGACACCCGCGATGTTGTTGAAATTCGGAGTTAAAGTGCCCTTGAAGAAGCTGAGGAACCTGGGCCTGAGTCTAAGGAGACGACCATGACATTGTGAAGTTGGCTGAGGGGCTTGTACTGACTGAAGCTGGAAGCAATAGCTGGACAAGGATTTATGAGTGTGCTTGCTTGCTATAAGGAGATAGTGAAGGGGCAGAAGATGTCTTTGTTTCACCAGACTTCATTGTTTGATTTTTTTCAAGATATCATCAGGGACTCGTGCATCGCCACCTGGACTGTCGGACATTGGAGATGATCATCCAGCTGATCGGCCTACAGTTCAAGTGGAAGTACCTCCTCCTTAGTGTGTATTGTTTGTCAGACTTCACTCATTTTTTCCGTAAGTATGAATGTATCGTGGTGAAAAATTGCGTGGAACTGCCCTCACCATTTTGACATTGCCTTTGTGGGAAAAAACTGTCTCGACGGACCGACTACGACGTAACATTGAGGGACGAGTATGTCAGGGGTACGTGTTTTCGTCAAGACACTGAATACCGATCACAATAATTGTCGTTGCGCATCGTTTGCTAACTTGTTTAATGGCGATGTGTTTATGTCAGACTTTATAGCGGGGAATGAAGTGATGAAAGTGTATAGTGAACTGGAAAAGATGTTGAAGTTAATCGGTTGTCTGATTTGCGGTATTGACCTGGAATTAAGTCGAAGACACTGAGGAATACCACGAAAATTTGTTGGAGTAGCCGGTATATATGTCTGTATTCGACCATCAGGGTTTATATTCGGCAGTATGATAATCTGAGTGCGCTGAAATAGGTTATATATGAACAGACTGCGAACTTTTGGACAAAACTTGCCTGTATCAAGATTCGGTTTAGAGGTGGGGTTTTATGAATACGGCGACGAACAGGGATTCGGGTATTGTGGCATTTGACGTGTTTTTTTTTTGGGTGATGGACTTCCGACTTTTCATCTTCACCTTGACCACAAATACCCAGCACCCGATACTTCGAAACGTCGGATTGCACTCACCAAAGGACGCCGTCACACCTGTGAAGACTCGAATCCTCCGCAACACCGCTGTGAGATGAGAACCGTATGAATTTTCAGAGAGGCGATTCAGTCCTGAAGGAACTGCTTGATTGACCCTTGAAGATGGGTCCGATAGGTTGCCCCGAAACGGCCGTAAATAAGTACCAATCTGCGCCGCGTAACATCTCAGAAGAACGAAGATCTGAACTATAAAATATATAGGTGAAATGAGGTCAAACACAACTTATTTAATGTTGTTTATTATTAAGATGTATTCTTACAATAACGATAGCATTGCTAATTGTATGGTTTACTTTGCTAAGAAAAAAATGATCGACCTGAAGATGGCTCATAGCTAAAGCCGAAACATGTATTTGAAAGAAGCAATGTAAGAACATCTTATTAATTAAAAACATTAACTATATTTCACCTGTATATTTTATGATTCTATACAACACAATGGTGGGCCGGGTAGCTCAGTCGGTATAGCGACTGACTACGGGCTGGACGATCCGGGATCGAATCCCGGTGGAGACGAGATTTTCCGCCCGTCCAGACCGACCCTGGGGCGCACCCAGCCTCCGGTAAAATGGGTACCGGGTCTTTCCCGGGGGTAAAGTGCGGCCGGAGCGTACTGCTGACCACTCACCCCTTTCTAGTGCCGCGGTCATGGAAGAGTAGAGCTATACCTCTACCCACCCTGTGGGCCACACCGGGCCTGTAACGGGATCACTTTACCTTTTTTATACAACACAAAGGGGATGTCTCACCTGAAAGAAGATCTGAACGTTCGGAGGGCTATAAAGCAGGACATTTATTGACCGTCTGATTAATAAAGGAAGATTTGAGGAACAACGGAGAGCCGGACTTATCAGAGAGGTATGTTAGTGGTTGGTGGCTGTTGGGGCTGACCGGATGCAAGAAGGATGGGGAACCTGGAACGCATGTTCTTGTTACGTAGTCGGACAGTTAACGGGTTCTTGTGATAGCCCTGGTCCATGAAACTGTATCAGCTGCCCTGCGGCCCTTCTCAGACTATACGCACACACGCATTCTCGTCCAGAGCCGCTCACGTGTTGTTATTAAAGAATGTAGCAGTCTAGATAATACATGGTTTCAGGCTTTCGCCGCAATGTGAATGAGATCCGCGCTGTTTAGGGATTTTGCGCAGCGTAGACTGGCGTTTCTTACAGACGTTTCGGGACAAACTGTCGGTCCCATCTTGCAGGGCCAAGAGGTCCAAGTCGTGAGTCAAGCATTCCAGGTCTTAGACTGCTTGGCCGCTGATAGTTTGTCCCGAAACGTCGGTAAGAATCCACCATTCTACTCTGCGTAATATCCGAAAAAATGGCGGATCTCAGCGCTGAACATTATTATTATTATTATTATTATTATTATTATTATAGTATTGCTATTACTGCAATTGAATTTTCACTCGGTGGCAGTGGTCCTAACACTAGTCTGAATTGTAAATGTATTTGCGGTCATCGTTGGCTGCATTGGTTGATTCTTCGCTGCGTTTCGCTAGCAAGCATCCACACACTAGCGATCAGTTTCAGTAGCACGTGTCCACACACTAGCGATCAGTTTCAGTAGCACGTGTCCACACCCTAGCGATCACAATCAAATGACAGTGCGGTCATGAACAGTTGTATTGAAATGGGGAAAATTATACTTTTCGCTGGTCGTGAGCGGACCTTGAGCGTACCCGTGGTGGGGATCGGGCCTGTATGTTACCATTTCCTAAACCTAAGGTTAGTGTTGTTTTAACTGGGAATCGTTTTTTGCTCCTCTAATGGTAATAAGGCCGCGTTCTTGTAACGGTTTCATAATTAACATGGGTGTGCTTCCACAAGCAGAAACATTTAGGCTTGGTAGCAGTGCGTTGTTCGTGTAGGCCTGATTTTATTTACATTAGGTTCGAGTCCTTACGGTCGCGATACACCTAGGCCTTACAGATGGGCCCTTTGTGCCCCATAACCTGATATCAGCTCGGGGGAGCACTGTCCATTTACCAAAGTTCCAGATGGTCCCCAGACCTGAAATCTCAATGTCCTCTGGGTCGAAGAAAGGAACCCAGATTTACTATCCTTTTCTGTCAAAAGTCCCGGCAAGTGAATCCCTCCCAAGTTCCCCACTGGGGCTCCTATGGAGAGAGACGCCCGTATTCAGAGCCTTTCTTAACATAGCTCCCAAGGTCCCCAATAAAGGAGCCCTCACCAGAGGTCCTCCGCACTGAGCCTCTTCAGAGAGAAACGCTCTATTCCTAGAGCCCCCTTCCTCCATCTCTCAAAGTCCCCGGTAGACGGGGCCCCTATGGAAAGAGATGCCCATCTCCAGATCCTTTTCTGTCTCTCCTCCAGGGTACCCAACAAGGGAGCCCTCCAGGTTCCCTTCTCAGAGTTCCCATAGAGAGAGACGCCCCACCTCCAGAGCCCCTTTCCGCCATCTCCCAAAGTCCCCAGTAGACAAGCCCACTCCAGGTTGCCCAGTCGAGCCCCCATGAAGAGAGATGCCCGTCTGCAGAGCCTTCCGTTCATAACCCAGGGTCTCCAGTAAAGGAGCCCTCCCTCGAGGCCCTCCAGTGAGCCTCTTCAGAGAGAGAGAGAGAGAGAGACAGACGCCTTTCCACTAGAGCCCCTTTCACCCATCTCTTAAAGTCCCCGTTCGCGTAGGCCTACTATTTGCCTTTTAATATCGGCGTATGTTCTAACACTCATTATTAACGAACCATATAATGAATACCTCAGACTGTTGCCACATATTAACCTTTTCCACGCTACTTACGAGATATCTCGTTTAACACATCGGTTCCGAAAAGAGTAGATTTATGTCGAGTTTCAAATTTCAGTGAGAAAAGTTTCTCTTGCTGTCTCTTTAACAGTTCGCGGTAAACGTTTGTGACTTCGCAAGAATAACGTTAGGGTATGCGACGCGTATGTCGTTGGGCAAGTAATTCCCGACGTTTCGGAAGATCGGCGATTCTTCCCGGGAACCTCTCACCCATCGACACAGCCTTGTATACCAGAAAACTTTAATCCCAAGAAACACCGCTGCGTGAGCCTTATATATCACGGAAGTAGAAGTGTCGTGGAGACACTTTAGCAAAAGGAAGTGACTTCCCCCCACCCCCCGTATTAATTGAGCATCGCGCCTTTCAGACATATGGTTGAGTGGAGGCATAACTCCACACATTGTTGACCTCAGCGATAGACAGATGGGTGGTCACACCTGGACGGCTTTGCCCCCATGGAAAGAGCACCCGGTGACCTTGACCAGCCAGCCGGTTGGGGGGGGGGGGGGGGCCTGCCGCGGGGGGAAGATCAAAAATTTCTTTTCTGTTTTTTTTATTTTTTTATTTTTTTCCGTCCGAAGGGCCTCTCTTG
>Ga0123357_10004664_pt1 | contig 16185 bp, 9 predicted proteins | sample TergutEmb28metaG_FD_89873 | JGI IMG/M metagenome (GOLD analysis project Ga0123357, IMG submission 89873) | Embiratermes neotenicus P4 segment gut microbial communities from Petit-Saut dam, French Guiana - Emb289 P4 | ecosystem: Host-associated > Arthropoda: Insects > Digestive system > Gut ... | reverse complement strand
GGGAAAAAAAGGAAAAAAAAAAAAATGGGGGGGGAAGTGGGGAAAAAGGATTTGTTTAAAACCCACTTCCCCCTTTTTTTCCATCTTCCCCCTTTTTAAAAAAAAATTTTTTACCCCCCCCCCCCCCCCCCGTGTTATAAGCCTATGGATGACGGTTAGACGTCGAAAGAAAGCAGTTATTGTGAAAGTGATAGGTTTGCATAATGACAGCAGTTGTATCAAAGACAGTAGAGAACATAGGTCAGATTGAACATAACTTTGCTTTACTGTCACGCACTGAATGAATAAGAGGGAATGCTTGTCATCTGGCTTGAAATACGTCGTTATAAACTCATGGTCACGCAGCATACTGTAATTTTGGAGCTAGAAATCGTTGGACCTTGAGTTCCTTAACGACGCTTATCAACTGTAGAATTAATCTAGCTCCGAAGGTCATGTTAATGAGTTAGTGCAACAGGTGCAGGCACTTCTGAAGGTATTTTGCCGGCACGTTATAAGAGACGAAACAAAGGGAAGTACATGTGTTAATGTCTCAAACTTATTTGTGTAGGGTAGTCACGTGAGTCGCGGGGAAGAGACTGGAACAGCGTAGCCTAATTGTTGTGAATCGTCAGCAATAATTTTGAATGTCATGAATTCTTAATTCATCGGTGTGACAAAAAAAAAATAGAATTAGGGAACAACCAAATAAATGCAACAATAATAACTTTATTAACAATTTCAATCAGCTCAACTTCCATTTCCACCTCATCCTGGTCACCAGCAGGCAGCATCGTCGGTGCTTTATACCACAAGCTGTAAACACAGTCTAGTGCTCCTGAGAATGGGGGAAATTATCGCCCGAAACATGTTGAGCTGATTGAAATTGTTAATAAAATTATTATTGTTGCATCTAGTTGGCTGTTCTATTTTTGTATCAATGATGCACGGTTACACAGACATAACAAAATAAAATTAGGCTCATCAAGACAGAGTAAAATAACTCATAACTCAAGATAAAGCCTTAGTGGGGCAATTAAATGAACTAGGAAGTAATCATTTATATATCCCAACATATACACACAAATTTCGTAAATTTCCAAGTCATGCACAAAATTAAACCCTCCCACAGGTTTCATTGATAAATCGCCATCCTCATGAAACTAATATATAATATTAATACTTCAGTTTTACGTGTACAAATTTAAATTAAACATATAAATATAATATTATGGCCAGTATGATATTATCATATCCTTGGTTAAAATTCACTGACGTCTTATTGTTTACGATGTGTTTAGTTATACGTATACAGACATCTAATATCGATTTTTTCTATCTTGAAAGATCAAGACCTTTTGCCACCTATCGAAGTGCCCTGTATATGAGATGTTGTTTTGAACTGGTCAAGGATGCAGTTCAAAGCTTTGTTTGCAGTTCAATAAACATCATTTACTCCAGGCAGATTTTGTGCTAAGGAATTAACCCAGAGTGCCAGTGACTCGGAAATGAAGATAAAATTCAGTGCACTTTCACTTCTCTGGCCAGTTCTTTTGATGCAGATGCAGGAAATGTTGGTTCGAGAAATGTAGCGGTACGTGTATGTCCTAGAGCAGAGTAGTCGCATTACGGGGGTGAAAGGGTGAAAGCTGAGACTACCCTTGTACTTCATTTCTATTCATTCTGCGTCCTTACGTCGTGCCGTACAAGAAGAGTAGGCCTAAAACAGTCGTATTACTGAGTTGGCACAGATAAAAGTAACATAAAGAATTTCTGAACCAAAAGCAGGACATTCATCTGACTGTGCAAGTAACGCATACACATGCCGGGTAAGCAGTAAATGTTATGTGGCGCTTGTTGTGTATTATGTTAGATAATAACCTTATAGACTAATTAAGTCCACGGAGCAGAGACTTTATGAGAAGCCGATGGCTTATCTTTTGTACAAAAAAACCCACGTTTTTCTATAACCCAGATTTTTACTTTTTTTTCAAGCGTGTTCGTAAACTTGCAAAAAAAGGCTACTATTAAGTCCGTCATGTCTGTCTGTTTGTCTGTCTGGACTCCTGTATAAGAACGACACCAAGCAGGTGGATTTTCACGAAACTTAGTACTTCAGACTTGTACTAAAAATTTACCGACTAAATTAAAGTGCTTTCCGTTTCGGTTGAAAGTGACAGAAAATTGATAAAGACCGACATATTTTTATATTCTGTCGCCTTGCCTCGCCTTTATAAGTCTGTGTCTTCTTCTAAGTATTGTGAAAGACTGAAGAAAGGGTTGAGCGTCGAGTGTGAAAGATGAAGGACTGTAAATGTCGCGTATCAACGTTTAAGTCATACTGATTTTAAAGCTCTTCGTTTAGGATACGTCCAAGATGCTCATATCTAAATCTGGTACTGGAATACAGAGATATCTTATAATGTGTGTTACAAAAACCAGTGCATTTTGGAAACTGTTCGCGAATTTTAATATCTAGGGAATATAATGGAGCCAACGCGCCAGATGCTCCAATGTGACGGAGATTTTCCACCAACATACCGCAGCTGTCTGCTGGATGATATTCTGACACAAATCACTTTTGTTTCAGTCCGTTTCTTCGAGATTAATTAGACCTATGCCTTTCCTGCAACACTTCGGCCTCCCATGACATCTGTGTTTTCAGAGTTTTCTACTATACTCGTAATACTTTATGCCTTCAAATTTCTGTTAGCACTGATACATGTTTGTTCCATCCGTCCCTCATTTTATCACCCTGATAATATTTTTTAAACAGCACAAATTCCGAAGCCCATAAGTATGCAGTCTCATTCATGATTCTGTCAATTTCTTTCACCGGTGCCTAGGTATACTACTTTGCCTTTTGTTTTGGAGCCCCCTTGCCAACACGGATAAAGATGCGTTGCAGGTTTTCCGAAATAGCACTTGTTCAAGAGCTGTTAGAGAGCTGAAAAGAATGACAGAGAGTTGGTTGCACTTAAAGAAGCTGCAAACAAACTTGCAGGGAGATGACGACTCTTTTTAATTTGTATCTGATGAACTATTAACACACCATCAAATATTTCTTGATCTCAGAACGGTTGAATAAATGGAACCATTTGTGAGACTGATATGAACGTCTATAAGGAGGATAATATTACAATGAAACACAAAGAAACTTTTTGCGATCACTATTTAGCTTCAGTTTACTCAGATAAGAGTCTCGTAGGTAAGAATTTTCTGCTCTCCATAAAAGGTCGAAATACCTAGGAAGCCTTAGAGTGTCTGTGAGGTTTGTGAAAGGAGTTTATGGCGTTTGTATGCGACCTACATCACGCTTTTGGTCTTTCTTTATTCCAAACACAGATGGTTCATAAATTCTAGTTGTTAAGAGCTGGTAAGGTACACCGCAAGAACAACGTAAACAAGAAAAACTAATATTTATGCTTCAATCTACTCTCGGTTGGCGTCATTTATTTGATTTAAGAATACTGAACACATCGGGTGTCAAGATTGTATTTTCTAAAAAATTAAATAAGAAATATTTTACTAAATGTTCGGCCAAACTGAGGATATAAGACTTTGGGCACCCCACACGAAGGCGGTTTGAATAATAGCATTCTTAGTCAGGCACTGTAGTTTGTTTTTTGCGCGACAGCCCTCAGTGGGCCAGGGCCCACTGAGGGCTGTCGCGGTTTCTAGATCACACACAAAGACGCACCACAGTCGGTAGGAATCCTCTGGACGAGTGATCAGCTCGTCGCAGAGATCTGTACCTGACAACACACTACACTCACTACAGACAGACAGGATTCGAAACTACAAAGCCAGCAAGCGAGCGGCCGCAGACCTACGCCTTAGACCGCGGGGTCACTGGGACCGGCGGGCACTGTAGTGCTGATCCTTATTAATTAATTAATTAATGACAGCGTCATCACGTTAGAGAATTGAACTTTACAATGCCGCATTAAAATATCGAACTTGCAACCAATCGAACAGATTATTCCATTTACACTGTTTATAGAGGAAAATCGTGTAAATTATTCAGTGATTTTCATAATTAAAGCAGACATTTCAATCATTTCGTGTAATACATTAGTAAGTTCTGTGAAATATAGGTTAATACTGGGTGATTTGTATTTTGCTTGCATACAAATGTAGTAGTGCAAAAAATTATTGTAGCTGTCGCGTATTTTCTGGCAGGCTAAAAACATATCATATGGATGGCGCAGGCCAGCCTAACCACAATAGTGTCAGTATCGATTGCAAAGATGCATAACGTGTTAGCATCGGCCACCTCGATCATCTGTAGCTAACGTGTCCTCCATTTTGTTGCTATACACAGTTTTTTTTTTTGGTGATATTATCGAAAAACCTGCAGGCGTGAGAAGTGTAAATATTTTATACCAGAAAAAAAAGAAACAAAGTTTCTAATATCCTGCATTATACCGAGTAATTGTGCGACGGAAATAGTTACATAATGAAGAAATTTAAAAATCATCTTTACCTGATTTTTCAGGTAAAGATGATTTTTAAATCTGCAAGCATTTTACAGTATTGTTTTTCGAACTTTCCAGGGTCTTGAAGACTGATACTCGAGGTTTAACCAAATCTGTGATAATGACACATTAAACATTTCTCAGAGACGTAAGGCTCAATGAAAATAAATATTTAATTTTTGTGGTAAAATAAATTGATTTATTTTAAAGTCATCCGTGGGTAGAGATGTACTTCCACGCCCCCTATGTGCCTTCATGACATGTGGAAAAATCAGAAAGAGGGAGAGGGAGATAAGTCGATCTACAAGACTTTCCCTCCTCTCCTCTTATGAGGGGTTCATAATTTAATCTTACGCATATTTAGAGGTGTTTAGCGGACGCAGCCTTCTGTACTATTTGACTCGCCTAATAAGCATCTATTGTGATGTAATATTTACAGGTTTCGATTTGCGTCTTACCAAACAAGAAAGTAATCGCGACAAATTTTGAGGGAGTTTTATGCGTTGTAAACATTTCTTAGTTACATGAATTCCGTACAGAAAGTGAAAGAACTGGAATGTTACAGCGGAGACAGTTTCAACTTATTAGTGCGTTTTTTATGTTTCCAAAAATTTCCTTTTCATTTGGTACAGGAAATCTTCACTGAAACTCGCACATGTTTAATCTTTTAACATATGGGTACAATGTATTTATTTTATTTGCTCCTATGACAGTGCAGGATTTATGATACTGATTACGATTTTTATTGACATGACTATAAAAGAACCTTGTATTTAGACAAAAGTATTGTCAGACTCAGGAAAAATAGAAAAGAACAAAAGAGATAAGAAGCAGAAAAAATAATAATTAACCTAACCTTCCTCTCCATATTGGATTCCCGGCTTCGGTTACTAAGATTGTTCTGAAGTGTGTCATCCCCGTTGTGTGTAGAAAGACTAATGGTGAGGTAAATTTCAGCCATGAAACACAAATATGGAAGTATGCTTTATGATGGTATTTAATAGCAAAGAAATAACTACATGTTTCGGCCATACTAACCCACAAATCACGCACCCCCAACCCATATTGAAAACCATAGACAACACAACCTATTATCACGGGCCCAAACTAACCCTCCCCCCCCTGATGCCTACCCAAAAAACTCACATCCCACCAGTCATTGACCATTAGACATCTCACTAAATAAACTGACTGTAACGCGTAACCATGATGAGATCTCAGCATCACCTCGCAATATAGGCATATATATGATACTCTTTGAACAAAATAATAACCTGAAGATGGCCGCTATTGGCCGAAACATTTAGTTATTTCTTTGCTATTAAATACCATCATAAAACATACTACGAGAGTTATGTTTCATGACTGAAATTTACCTCACCATTAGTACTAAGACGGTATCTAGCGGTTCGCACGATACTTTCTCAGGGATGTTGTGGGGTTGTGTTGGTACATCTCTTGAGATTCCCAGCGTTTCTCGAATCAAGGACAAACACTTACTGTTTTTTAATAAATATTCCAAGTTTTTCTGCAGGCTTGCTACAGTTCATATACATTATAAGTTGATACAACTCACATACACAAATTTTGCTAACAGTTTCTAGTCATGGAGTGCTAATGCAAAGGCACTGATTGATACAGTCGCTACGCCTTGTTGTTGACTTGCTCACCTCATCTGCCCTCACTCTTTCCAGGTGCTGCCTCGTTCGCTGCAGCACTATGCTAATTACTACATCCCAACAAGAAAAGTGTGTCGGTGCACCCAGCGCATTTGCTCATACTGCTATGAAAAGGATCAAAAGACAGGTTTGTGCTATTCATTCCGTGCACTGATAAATAACTAATATTTTTAACAAACAACTAATCGCCTAATGCACTTGTTACCATTATTTACATTAAAAAAACTGACTCCGGCCTGTTTCGATCCCTACGGGATAATCATCAGAGAGTATACACATCAAGTAATTGTGTATAAAACAACGTCTGAAACTGTTGTAAACAGATGTATCTTTATTTCTTGCACACCATGCAGTAGAAGTATGTTGTAAACTGTTACTTGTGAGACTGGTATTTAGATACAGCCGTATGGAACACAGAATCTCGGAGATGGTTTGTGCTGTGTCGATGTTTTGCAATTTTTGTTGACGAAGTGGAATTCTGCAGACCATAGGAGCCCTTCTCTGAAATTTATTTCCGCCGGATGTGACATTTTGCCGTTAATTTAGCTAAACAAATTAACGATTGTTCTGGCGATTTCCTATGGGTTATTGTTTGGGCAACAAACGGTTATTTAAAGTGTGTTCAAAATGAAGTAACCGGGATTAAAATAATTCCCCATAAGCTGGGTCGGGTTTCTCCCACAGAACGAACGAGAAAAATTATAATCTTGATGAAAATGACAATCAAGTACAGCTAGATGTAGATTCAGCGAAAAAACAGCTCCATCACTAATAATTAGAGCAGATCATGTGGCTATTTGTTTTCCGTGTGAATAGTGTTCTAGTAATGTTGATTTTTACGCAGCCAATTGCGGCAGCAAGTGTTCAGATTTTGTAGTCTGGACTGAGTTGGTGTGGCTGGCCGTTTGCTCTCAAAACTCCGGCAATCCAACTCATGATGGAGAAACTAAATTGAATATTTTGGCAAAGGTTCCAGTTTATGTAGATTAGTATGGAAGTACATTTCGGGCATTTTAAGTTCCGCATCTTTAGTTAATTTAAATAAATCGAAATTATGTATTATTTCTGGCCCAGATCTGTGGAGACAGTTTTGAAGTTTGTCTTCTCAGTGCTTGGCCGGAGGAGCCGTGCTGGACATGAACAGTCACAACACGGCCACAAATTTCTTTTGTCTACCGAAAAGATAGTCTTCACCCGTGCTAAGCTTATTTGAGAGGACGAGTGACAATGGCTTCACTTGCAGCAGATGTACTGCAAAAGCGTAATGTTTTCCTTCCAGAATACCTTACGGGTTCGCAGTTGTTTCGGGCAACTAAAATATCTACTGGATTTCGAGTTTCGAGACAAGCTATGGAAAATACCTTTGTGTTCTCTTGTTTTTCCAAGCTTCCGGAAATTTATTGTCTGCTTGTTAGAGGAAACATTTGTATTTGGTCTCAGATATATATATATATAGATTTTTTTTTTCATTTATTGCACAGGAGAACAGTCGATCTTCTTATGTCTTATGCCGTTGTGTTCTTACAATGTATCAAAAGTAGCCTAATCCTTATTCCGTGAAAAATCAGTCGTTCTCGAGCGTCAACAACTATGTTGTCGGACATTAATCTAGGTCAACACAGCAGTCGGTATCCAGCGTCAACAACTGTGTTGTCGGACTTTGATTTAGACATTCTGTAGTAACGTTGTAATGCTGGGAAATTTCAACAGTGACCAACATACAATCATTGAGTTCTGCTGGTTATGAATAAGAAAATGTAGCTGGTTACTTCGCAAATGTTGTTTGCTGACATTATATAGTTAGTGTGGCAGCTGGGAACAAATCTTGGGAGTCGACTTGAAGATCTAATCCGCTTGATCCGTAGAATTAATGCATCTGCACCAAGAGGGTCAATTTAAGCAATGTCTAGATTGAACCCTTCCTATTGTACATACCGGTAGTAGGAGGAAACTACCCCGACCACAGTTGGAGTAAAATTCACTGCCATCAAATGCGGTGGGGCCTTGTAGGCAAACGTGTCGCTACAGGATATAGGATGATGTTTAGTGTGATTAACCCTTTGACACCTAACGACGACTATAGTGGTCGTACCACACCACTAACCTCCAAATGTTGCATTTTATATATTTATTCAACAAATATACGAGGTACTGAATATTTTAAACACGGTGTATACTCTCCGTTTTTTCCTCTTCAAAGTGCAGTTTGTTTCATAAATCTAACATATTTGGTTCCTGTATTATTCACATTTTATATACAGGGTGTGCTAAAATTTAAAAAAAATAATTCCGGCGCCAAAAGGTTAAGTTAAGAAGCCTGAGACGGAAACTGGGGAATGCTGACTGCAAATATATATAGGTTAATACAATTTTCTTTTCTTTTGTTGATAAGGCGCAAGATTGCTTTTGCTTTTGAAGTCCATTGTTTATTAATTTTAATTTTAAAAACATTTTTATTTTAATATTAATAATGTTTGTAAGTTGCAGGAGTAAGTCATTTTAAATGAAACGGCGTTAGAACTATGTTACAGTGGGTCGACAGCAAATGCCCGAAACGACTTAGTAATAAAGTAGAATTAACGTTTTCATTTACTTCCTATCGGATAGTTCAGGTCAGTATTAATTTTTTTTTCAGTTTAGATTTCGTCTGTTACATTTGTTAACGGTCGCTAAAATCGACTACAAACGCGGGCGTAAGGAACGTTTCATAAAGTCAATAAATACTTTTCAACTCTCTCGCTGTCTTTCAGATTTATTCGGCTGCACTGTATACTGTGCTGGTGTATCAGCGTAGCACGCAGGGGCCCTTTGTCACACAGTGTTATGTCGTCCTATCTTTCTGCGTCTGTTTCCCTTGGGGCCATTTTTCTTCATTTCGCTTTGAAGTTCGCGCAGATCCCGTTTCTGTTGCAGCTACTCAAAGTTCGTTATCCCACACCATCTTCCGCGCAACTTTTATTTATTCTTATTGGGGTTTCGAGTCGGTTTATTTTATATTTCTCGGTCCTCATTTCATATCCCTTCATATCATTCTAAAGTCAACACAGATGTGGGAAATGATGTCGCAGAATTGTTCAATAAATGAGGAGAGCGTTTAAGTAGGTTCACTGGATTAAGTATTTTAAGCTTCACTTTAAACAATGCCACTATTATTAAAGGCTGAAACTCTTCTTCATGCAAGGCACTATTGTAATGAACTATCACCGTGAAAGTTTTAAAGAAACCATTTTTTTTTAAATTTTCAAGTATATTTTCTTTATTTTTATTGGACCGTGCATCATCTTGATAGTTGAATAAAGAGAGACCAACTTGATGTCAATGAAATAATAAAGCTCTCTTTATTCGACTGGATTTTATTTGTTTATTTCAAAGTAAGTGCTTAATTGAAAAGTATATAGAATGAAACTGTTATGTTATGTTCATGTTTATGTTTACCTAAAGGAACTGAAGAAAAGAATGGGCATATTTAGTTACAGCAGTAAGTCTACGGCCCGGTATTCCCGCATTAAATGTTCATTTAATTTACAAGGAAAGTAACTGAGAGCGAAGTTTTGTGTTGTTGGCTTTGAGCGATAACAACATGTAGTCTGGCATAAGCTTACCAATGAGTGAGCCAAGTTGTGGAAGTGATTTGTGATATAGGGGGGTGAGGATAGACGGGTCACACATGAGAAGGGGGTAGGCGGGAGAAGCCCAGACAAGCCAGTGGAGAATAACGCGGAAGAAACCGCTTCAGAATGTTTTTGATAATTTACTGGTGAGGTGGGTATAAAGCTGCACTAATGCTCACGATCGGATTCTTCGCTTCAGCCGTCGGAGGTTGGATGGACCTCAGAATCGTACTGAACAGAATAGCGGAAACGATATTTGTTACTGGCTGAAATTAAAATATGGTTACAAATTCCGTGGCTGATAACTTTAGGGACAGTTTTCACAGTTTCGTTTTTTACAGGAACAAGGAATTTTTATTGCTGAAATTAAAATCGAAGCCATCGCTGGAGAGGAACATGGCATGGACAGTGACCGTGATAATTTACTGAGACGCCAATGACAAAATATAGAGGAAGTTCGTGGATTGTCGCATATAGAAATCATTTCGTTCGTTTGCGTTACCCAATAGGAACCAAGCAAATAAAATGCTATTTAAAACAGAATATCCCACACTTTTAATAATTTTTGACCCTTATAAATGAGACTGTGTGTAAGCCTGTGCTTACCCGCCTTTCCTTCTTTGTGTGCTTCTGTAATGCTTCGTATGTATGGTATATTAGCAGCCACCTTACGACGTACGGCCTGATAATCTAATATTATTTGTTGAAGAGCACAATTTATTTATTCTCTCCATTACACTATATTAATTCCCTACTATTTGATTTTGCTCCTATTCTCTTATTTGGAAATATTTTTCTTATTGCCTTCTTTTCAGCCCGTTTTATATTATTTTCTTTTCTTCCGGCAAAGAAGCGTAACAAGCAGACCCAAAGTTAAAAATATATGTATTTTTTTAATTTTTGGATTTTCAGGTAGTTCGGAGGAAGGTGAAATATTCAGAACTGAACGGTAGCAAGCATACCGAGAGTTTAATCTGCTCTTCATCTCTCGCATGATACATAACAATCCTAAATTAAATGTAAGCCAAATCTGATCTTTTTGCATTGTCACCCTGTGCCTGTTACAAATAATAAGTGAATAAAAGCAAATGCATTTGGCCTAGTGAATTAAGTATGGGACGAGCCAAATTGTTACGCTCTCCGACATGTTTCGGACTTTTAGGTCGAACACCACAGACCGATATACAGCATCGATAATTCCTAACCCTGCGAATACCTAGGAATAGATATCAGCAGGCACTGACGTTTAGAGGATTTCGTGGTATCGGTCAAGTATGTATAGAGAATGAAATATACATTGCCCAAGAACCATGACGATCGAGTATACACCACATACGGCACACCAAAAATATTTTGATATTTTTAATTTATTTGGAACTATTTTTACATTTACAGAATAGGTTAATACTGTTGTACATAGCTGAAGAATAAAAGACCAACTTGATGTCACTTGCTATTTTATTTCACTTCTTATGTGATCAATATGTTTCGGACATTAATATATCCATCATCAGGAACTTGCGACTATTCTGTTGAATTACCACATTGGTTGTATTGTTCTTAGTTCGATGTGTGTTGGAGTTTCGATGTGGTTGGGTTGGAGTGGTATCCGTGTTGCAGGCTGAAGCACAGAATTCAACAGAATAGTCGCAAGTTCCTGATGATGGCTATATTAATGTCCGAAACATGTTGAGCACATAAGAAGTGAAATAAAATAGCAAGTGACATCAAGTTTGTCTTTTATTCTTGAACTATCACAAAGATGCACGGTCCAATAAGCATAAGATTCACTGTTGTACATGTTTCCGATAATGCTGCTACCACTAGAAAGCAAATACTCATACATACACCCAAATGTTTTTATGTGGCTTGTAAAATTCCACCTGATGCAGTGATGTAACGTATCATAAATTCAGTAATTTCTAAGAGTATTAATTGTTCTTCCGAAAATGGGCCGGGAGGGCCGGAACAGGTAGAAGGGTGGAATAAGCTTTTTGTTCCAAATTTGTTATGTTGGTTTTAAATATATTATTTCTTAAATTGTTTGTTATAAGTCTGTTTATTCTATTTTAATAAATATTTCAATGGCCCTGATGAGAAATTGTCAACTGAATTTCTCATGGAACAAAAATACTTAGAACAGTATGCTAGGAAGATTATTTAGATCTGGAGGTTTCAGTAACTAAAGACTAAAGAAAATTACACAAAGAGAATCGTTTTGTGATTATATTCGTCTTCTGTTTTATCGCAAATGGAATGACAAGAAGTATCAATTTGACTTTGCCACTTTATGTTTGGAGGCATTTCCTGCAGTATCCAATGTATGGGAAGGTGTGTTGAACTGAAGGTTATGTTAGAAGTTTTGTACATAACATTATTATTATTGTATTTAACTATCTTATAATCACAAGAAGCCTAAAACGCACGAGGATCGGCAAGCAATTATGTTTTGCGTTGTATTTTTCAACTCCAATAAGAAAAAAATCACACATAGTTTTACTGTTACCGGCCATTTTCTTCACATAGTCCGCGTCGCTACTGCAGCTTTGACCGTATACTGAGACAAGCTCCCGTCTTTTCCATAGCCAGAAGTCCCTGTCCTCTGTTATCAGCCTGCCATCATGTCACACCTGTTTCCTTCTCGCGTCATCTTTAAATATATGACTGTCAAGATTTTTCTTCTGCGCTAGTAACAGATGATAATCGACGATATTCTTGGATATAAGGCTGCATATCTGACATTCGAACCCCAACCTTTCGAGGCAATTTAGCGTTATCATTTTCAAGGCTCGAGATTTCCGGAAAGAATATCTCAAGCCTTGAAGATGGCGACACTACGCTGCCTGGAAATGTTTGTATTCATGCACCCAGCGACAAGGAGATTTTATTGGAGTCACAAATGCATGGTTTTGTAGCGTAATGCGTGTAGTGCTGCGCCCACTAACACCAGGTCTTTTCTGTGCGCAGTTCATAAAACCTCATTAACTAGAATACATTTTGACGCAGCGTCACAACCCAGAAGAACGCAATCCTCAGCTATGTCAGAGGCTGAGTCAACCTCACAACTTGAGGAGATGACAGTCGCTTTACCTTGATACTACCCGTATGATCTGAGTCACAATTATGAATTTATAGGCCATTAAACTTATTTTATGATCGATCCTTTTATATGTATATAGATAAGTACCTTTATCGAGCGAACTACAAATTAAAGCTACGCAAACTTACGAAATAATAAGGAACGTATAATGTACGCAGGCTAATATTCTCTTCTCTTTCACGCACTGCAGGAGATCTTATCCGAAACGTAACCTCTTGGTAAAACTTTAATACTTTGATGAAAAGAAACCGATAGGGTATCGTTTCAAAGGTTGGGCTTTATTGCTGTAAGATGAGTTAAATCTACGCTTTCAGAAGTTGCAAATTTTGTTTTGCAAAGTAGTCCCAAGAAAATCCCAGTCCTCTTCTGGAAGTCACATGTTAGGTGCAGATCCTTCCTCCCAAGATTTCTACAATTCTATCCAAGGCACACAAAAGGTGCTCTCTGCTCCCGGTGTCTGAAAAACACGCACTTGTAGAATGTGTCTTTGCAGACGTAAGCACTAAAATTCCACCATTACAAAACACATTGAAATCTAAGTACCTAATTCCTGTTATATCACACGAATGTATTCATCTGCCAGATTTCTCTACACTGTATTTAATTATTTCTTTATTGCTTTGTTTCCATCATTCAATTTTCTTTTTTTCATTATTTTATTTGTCTGTCGAATAAGAGGATGATTGTGGATGATCAATTGAGAAAGTTTTTGAAGGAAGTAGTAGGAGTTCTTGTGAGATAATACGTCCAACATTAGAGGATGGGACAGTGCAGTCGATATACAGAGTGGCCCAAAAAATGTATACATTCGTTGCTCATTTTTCATGTCAAATATGTATACATTTTTTGGGGCCACTTTGTATAAAGTGTGACAGGGCTAAGAGCTGGACAACTGGTTCGATACCGTGCACAGGCAAGATAATTTTTTCTTCTCCAGACCTTCTCAACTGGTCTGCCTACATAAGAGAACGCGGGGTTCTTTCCCGAGTTATTAATCTGTTGGAATGTGATGGTTGCCACTACTCACACCCTTCTAGTGCTGAAGTTAGGTATAGTGGAGCTATTCTTCCAAAAATCCCACAGATGGCTCCACGACGCGTACCGGGCCGATATTTACCCCCATATATCCTGTAATATATGAATATTCCGGGCGTTAACCGTGTTCTGAAGTGTTTTGCATGTACGGCTGTCCCGGAAGTGGCTCTCCTTCCGTTTTAAACTGGCTAGTTGCTGTTAGAGAGAGGCGGACGCGTTCTTTGTGTTTTAATATTATGGCGATTGTTACCACAGGAACTTGGACTTGCTGAATGTTAGTTCACTGCACAAACTGATAGACCACCAGACCAATATTATAAACAAGTAATTTTATGACAGCGTAACGCCAACCAAGCAACTGAAGACAGTCGATTTTATGATCGATCCTTTTATATGTATATAGATAAGTACATTTAACGAGTGAACCACAAATAAAAGCTACGCACACCTACGAAATAATAAGTCGATTACCGACAAGTTCTTTTTTGTATCAAATACGCCCAAGTAAATAAATTATACCTAAGATAATAAACTTTCGTGAATCAGCCATTGTTACAAACCGCTAGAAAATCATTTTAGTGTGGGTACAGGCTAAAGGCACAAAATTGCAGTGAGAATATCCGGTGCTTTGACTCAAACCGAAGACCTGCTTCTTTACTGTAAACATAATTAGCTCTCACGTAAATAACCTAGTTGTTAGGCGCTGGTTCTTGAATTCTGTCCTTAGCAGGGCTTTTCATAATAACGCACGAGATAAAGGTGGAGAGACTTCGGGCAGTAGAGACATTATGAAGTGGGGAGCCTGGGTTAAAATTGGATTATGTCTCAGGGCGTGTGGTAGGTCATGCAAGATTAACCAGTGGCGTATGATGTTTTATTCTCTCTTTCTTTCCAAAAAATTAGGGTTCGGCGCCATGTTTTGTAAAAGAAGAGAGAGAAGAAGTAAGGGATTGGGTAGAAAAAAATGAGATGAAATTCGGAGTGTCTGTAAAAATGAGGTAGTACAATATTTTCAAATTCAGAAATATTTCATTTTCATATGTCCGGGTTTCAGTGTTTCTGCAATATTCTCTACTTGTTCTGGGCAGGCACATATTTTTAATCTTGTGTCCTTATCTGACATGCTGAATGGTATTTTTGATCGCATTTCTTAACAAGTACACGAATTTGTGGCAACCTGAACATACTTTTCAAAAGTGAATTACATTTGCTATTGAAAAAAACATGTCAAGCTACAAAGTGTATGTATGAATATATATTTTAAATCCAGTCTTACAAGAATTAAATTTAATGACATTTACGACGTCGTTAGGAGGATAATAGACAGTGATACGTCGATAGGTTTTAGTAGCTAAGCAGGAAAAGTGTAACAGGCTTGTATAATTTTTGTACTACCACTTTTGATATTGATGAGGAAAACTGAACAATTTTTCTTCGACAAAAACGCAGTATACTTTGTGTCAGGAAATGTTTAACACTGTCGTATGTTTTCAGTGAAAGAATTCGCTGACGTGTTATTGAATGTCAAATGCACAGTAAGGGAAACATTTTCATGGCAGGAGTTTTTATTGACAGGACAATATTTGCTTATCTGGTGAAGGTATTTCTCGCGTTTTCTGAAATCCGAATGTTAAATTTCGTGTCTATAAGAAACTGCCATATAACCCTGCCATGATACAGCGGAGCCTGTTCCGTAATCTCCCATCCTGTTCTTTTAGTGTCTATTTGAATGTTACAGTGCTGTTTAAACCTAGAACTCCCGACGTTCAGCTAGATGTAACAATAACAAAGTTTTATTGATAATTACAAACAGCTCAACATGTTTCGGCCGACAGTTGCGCCCGAAACATGTTGAGCTGATTGTAATTATCAATAAAATTTGTTATTGTTATATCTAGCTGGCTGTTTATTTATTGTGTCAATGATACAAGGTCACACAAACATCAAATTTTCGATTAAGGTTTTGCATGAAATTTTCTTCCTCCCGTGTGTGTATCCACTCCAGTGGTTCATCATCCATCATTCTGAAAAGAGAATAGGCCTGCAGTGAACAGCGGACCTGCTAGTTGTTAATCTATTCACTTACTTACTTAATTACTTACTTACTTACTTACTTACTTACTTACTCCATGGTGCAGAGTCCTTCTTGAGAAGCTAACTTGTTTCCAGCTAGTCAAGATATTCCCCGCATTTCACGGAACCCGAAGGTTCATTACCGCACTCACAAGCATCCGCCACCTGTCTCTATCCTGGGCCAGCCCAATCCAGTCCATATACCCACATCCCACCTCCTGGAGATCCAT
>Ga0123357_10004663_pt1 | contig 16185 bp, 8 predicted proteins | sample TergutEmb28metaG_FD_89873 | JGI IMG/M metagenome (GOLD analysis project Ga0123357, IMG submission 89873) | Embiratermes neotenicus P4 segment gut microbial communities from Petit-Saut dam, French Guiana - Emb289 P4 | ecosystem: Host-associated > Arthropoda: Insects > Digestive system > Gut ... | reverse complement strand
CATTGGACTGTCTATAATTTTATATTTGTACAGGTATGACTTAATATTGCCATGGCCTGTCACCATCATTGTAAGGTTCGGGGTCACACTAATTTTCAGTTTTAATCTATCTGCTACTTTAGGGAAATATAGTTTTGCAGTTACACCTTTAGTTGTGCAGTCCCATTCTATTTGCCATTTCGTTTCACTGTTTTCACGTAGTTCACTTTTCACTGCACTTTTTGGGATTCTGTCATAACAATTCTTAATATCGCTATTTGTTGCTGCCTCTTTTGCAAGTTCGTCTGCCAGCTCGTTCCCTTGGTGCCCTGCCTGTGCTTTGATCCAATTGAATTCTATTTTCCAGTTTTGCCTTTCCAGTTCAATTACTTTCCTTCTTATTTTTTCAATAAGGTGTTTATGACTCTTCTGGTTTTTGAGGGATTCCAGTGCTATTCGGCTGTCTGTATATATTTGTACTGTTTTGTCGTTGGTGTCCATGTTTTGTATGTTTTCAAGTGCTTTGAATATTGCTAATTGCTCAGCTTGGTTGTTCGAGCAGCGTCCACCTAATCTATATTTTTTTGTGTCTGTTATTTTGTCGTCTTTAAATATAGCAACTCCCGCTCCTACTCCGCGTTCACTTTTGCTGCCGTCTGTGTATACCTGAATGCTGTGTTTACTGTCTTCTTGGCCATCAGTTGTTTCATCAGTGTTGTCATTAACTTTAACTGTGTCCGCAGGGTGTAGCCAGTACTTTGGGTTCTCTTCTTTGTCTATTTGATATCTCTGGATGATTCTGCCTGTTGTTATATTATATAGTGCAACCGCTCCTTCAACCTTGATGTTTATCGGTGGTATCCCTGTTATAATGCAAAGTGCTTCATGCGAAATCGTGCATATGCCTTTGCTATTCTTAAGCTAATGAGTCTCCATACTCTGGTGTATTTTGCTTTGTTGTATTCCTTTTTCATAGAGTCTATCCACATTGGTGCTGCATGTAGCAATTGTGGTAATATTGCACCGTTGTGTATTATTTTCAGTGCTTCGTGGTTCAGTCCCCAGCTAATTCTTGCTGACTTGGACAGGGCGTTTATTAACTTAGTGCATTTATCAGTCATATATTGTACATGTTCATTAAATTTGAATTTGCTGTCTATAATAATGCCGAGGTATTTTAGCTAATCTACTTGTTCTAGTCGGTTATTGTTTAAGTATATGTCAATTTTTTTCCATTCTTTTCTCCTTCTTGATATCAGCAAGACTTTTGATTTTTGATCATTGAATAGCAATTTGTTCTCTTTAGACCATTTTATAATTTTTGACATTTCCATATTGGTATAGTTTTCTACTTCTGCTATAGTTGCCGCTCTTACAGCAATCAACATGTTGTCAGCATATGCTATCTCTTTTGTCCATTTTGCGTAGTTCAAGTTTAATAGGGAATTGTATTGGATGTTCCAGTACCCTGGTCTGCAGCAGGACCCTGGGGACAACCTTTATTTACTGCTGTCTCTTTTCTAATACTGTTTGTTGCTATAAACGCCGATCTGTCAGTAAAGTAGTTTTTAGTAAGGTTGTATAGGTTCCGGGGACAGTAAAAATCTTTCAATGCCTTTATTACACTTGGACACCATGCTGCATCGAAAGCACCCTTGACATCAAGGCTGACCAGCGCTACTGTTTGCCCTTTTGTAATTGCTTCATCTATAAAGTCTTTTGCCGCCATTGCCGCTTCTGTGGTGCTTTTTTGAGGCGTGAATCCAAATTGGTTTTGGTTCAGTAGGTCGTTGTTGTAGAGGAAGTGCATTATTCTGTTTATTAACAGTTTCTCGAGTACCTTCGCTCCAGTATTTAGCAGACTTATTGGCCGATATTTGGACGCATCGCTGCATTTTTCTTTACCTGGCTTTGTTAGGGGTATAATTCTGGCCCTCTTCCACCTTGTGGGGAAGCATCCTTTCTTTAGACAGCCATTGTATAATGATGTAACCAGTAAAGGAAATCTTTCAAATGTCCACGGTAGAACTTTGCTTGTTATACCATCCTCTCCCGTTGCTTTCTTGTAATCTATACTTTGTATTGTTTGTCTGGTTTCTTCTTCAGTAAAGTCCTTGTCGTCTTTTGTTTCCATTGGTTCCTCTATTAATTTCCTTATTTGTTTATGATATTCGGTTTCTTCTGACTTGTCATCTTTAGGGGTAAGGTACTCTAGTGCGCACTGTAATGTTTCAAGTAGACCATCTGTGTGTGTTCCATTTGTCTTTTGTAAAGTTGACATTATTTGATTATTGCCTATTTTCTGTGCAGCTAATTTGTATACTATGTTCCATGGGCTTGTGGATAACATCTTGTTACAGTATTGTTTCCACGACTGTGTTTTAGCATTTTTAATCTTTATTTGATATTGAGCTTTTTCTGCTTGATATTCCGTTTTACGTTGTTCGCGTATGTTGTTGTTTTTAGTCCTTTGATACTTTCTTCTGAACGCGTTCACTCGTTTTCTAGCTATTGTTAATTCTTCCGTCCACCAGGGCACCGTTTTGTGTTTATGTGTTTTCATATGTGTTCTGGCTTTCTTGAAGGATTTGTCACACGCCGCCGTCAGTGCGTCACTGAATTTACTTACTATGTCCTCCATGTTTTCTTTGTTAGCAATTTGTAAGGATATGTACTTGTCCAGTATTCTGTTGTCTTCTCCCCTTCTGGATCCACACATTTGTTTCACCATTTCTTGTGTTATTAATGTCTCGAATTTTCTTCGGTTCTCTTCCCTGACTACATATTTTATACTTTGGAATTTGCTTCCTGCTTGATGGGCATTATATTGCCCTATGTAGAATTGAATTATTTTATGATCTGAACAGCTTTCTTCATCGATAATCTTCCATTCCTGTATTTCTTTCAGTAGTTTGTTGTTACTTATTGTCAAGTCTGTATTGCTTGATCCTCTTGTGCTTTGAAACATTGTCATTTTGCTGTCTTCATTCATTATGAATAGTTGTTCAGATATTAGAAATTCTTCTAGTTTCTTGCCTCTACCGTTGGTAAGTTTGTCATGCCATGTCCTTGACCTTGAGTTGCTGGCCATCATTATAAGTAAGCCCCTCGTACCTGCTAGTTGTAGTATGTCATTTATCTGTTGAGTGGTTTTGTGTAGCTTTTCCGTAATATCCAAGTACATATTTACCGTGTAAAATTTTAGATTTCCAAGGGTTATTTCTACCACTACCATGTCTTTGTCTGTTGCTTCTCATTTGAGAAGGGCATCAATTTGATTATTGGTAATTACTGTAGCCGGCCGGCTTCTTCGTATGGTTGAAGTAAATGTTCTATACCGTTTTGTGATTCCTACTACTGTGTTGTGAATTATATATGGCTCTTGTATGAAGACCACATCTCTTTCTTCCTTTTCTATTAATTCCATTAGGTTATCTGTTGCTGTTTGGGAGTGTTGCAGGTTTATTTGATAGCACTTAATAATTGTTAGTGGTTTTTAAAGTGTTTGTTGTTTATTGCTGTCGTTCCTTTGTCGCACTTATTGGCTTTTGCCATGCTAGTAGTCTGTGTTTTGTTTATACTTCATTAATTGGGCTTGCAGGCTCAGGCACTGCTTGTCTAACGAAGAGTGGTTTACGCAGATTGTCTCGCTTGGGTTGTATTTGTTGTATGTCATACAATTTGTACATTTATAGTCCTTTTGCATTGATGTGTATTCCCTTGATTTATGTTTTCCTGTGCATAGGGGACATGTAATAAGTTATGTCGTCATACTCTTCACAGTATATTCATAACATAACTTCTCACTGGTCTATTAGATCCTCTCACAGACATCTACAGTGGCAAATTGTTGGCCATAATGGTGGTAGAGCTGAATTAGTCACAGAAACAGACTGCCGTATGTGGGGCAGGGTGGGATGGGTGACATGATTTTATTATATTTTCAATTTTTTTTTATTTTGGAATGTTATTAAAGGTTTGATAAATTTATAATTAAATAAAAATTGAGATACTAGGATTAAGAAAGTAAAGTAAATTACAGTAACATAACCTATAAAAATATAACATTATAATGAGTATTTTAGGTCAGCCATGTCCCTGCTTTCCACATTTGCACAAGGTGGACATTCTAGAGTAGTGTGAATTTGAAACAGTTTATGTGGCTCCGTGTGCAGCCCCTTACCTTACTCTGCGCTTCGCCTGTCCATTTTTTTTTAATTTGAATTACCTACTATTGTTTCATACCTTCAGTCAGTAACTACACTGACACAGGTATAAACATCATTTAAGAAGAACCATTCTTATGGGATACATTATTTATTGAATTTATGATATTCAGCTGTTCAGTATATTATATTTTTTGGAACACTGTACTACTTTGCAGTATTAACAGAATTTGACACTCACTTAGTGATCTGAGGGCCATATACACTTGAAGTGACATATACACTTCATCTGCAGAGAAACAGAAAGTACCAAAGTCACTCCAAGCCCTTCATAAACAATGTCCACACTTCATCTTAAGAGTAATGGTAGGTATCAAGGTCAGACAGTGCTGTTGATAAACATCAAACCTGCATCTTTAGAGGAACAGTCAATACTAATGTCAGACCTTGCTATTCTTAAAATGAAAGCTATCTTTCCCATGTAAAAGCACAATTTCTTGCTTTATTAGCAGACCACAATTAATTTTCCTTCAGAAAATGTTGGCAACATTTAAATGGAGGAACTTAACACTATTAGTGTTTGTGGCATGAACAACTCTTGGAAATTTCTTTTCTGATTTGTTTTAAGTAGCTCTAAGGTAGGTGGTATCAAAATATTAATGTGAAATATTACCGGATTAAATTCTAAATACTTTGCTTATCTCGGTAGAAATTTTGTGATTGTTTTCAGGCTGTCATAAATTTTTTTTTTAATATCATACATGTATTGTGAATGTGTGAAATCAGATGGGCTAATATCTTCATCATGACAGTCTGAAATCCTATGCTGTGGTTACAGAGGAGAAAAGTGAATGAATTTACTATGCTTCACTTTTTTCCTGATGGAAATGATCACTTTATCCTGATTACTTATAAAGTTTAATGTCAGATGTTCGCAACATTTGTTATGTACATTAAAAACTGGAAAGAAATGATAATTGGTATATTATACTCATCTGATAGCTTTGTGTATGCCATTACACCTCTTTAGAAGTAATCAGTTTTGGGTCATACCTACATGGACATCTGTATTTCCTGTTTGCCAAAATACTTCAATTATATTATTGATCTGTTCTTCATTATTTTGCTGGAACATAATATGTATTATTATGGAGTTTGAAATTTTATGTAGCATTTCATATATGTGATAGTTACTAAAAACAAATTTATATAAAGAGAAGTATTGTGTTGTAAAATACCACATATGTTTATTGTTTTGTATGATGTGCCGAGTGTAAAAGGCCTAGAAATAATCATAAGTTATTAACTGTCAAATGTATGGATTTACTTAATTTTAAATTTTGTACCATGTTAATATGTAATACAAGACTTATTTTGAGCTATACACTGAATTTATAGCTCTAGTAATCGTCTGGCTATTATTTTAAAAACTTTTATAAAACAAATTTGGAATAATATCCATTGTGGTGGATAGGTTGAATTGTCTAAGGTAGTTGGGACCAACAATGACTGAGTAAAACAGGATGACCATTTATGCTTGTAATGCAGTATTTATTTTAAATTGAATGATGGAATAGATTTTCAGCCAAATGATTTCTGGACTGTAGTATTGTCTTATGTGTTTAATTGCAGAACATCTACACACATTGATGTTTTATATATAAGCATTAAACAAATCATGATAGGGATTTGTAACAGTTTCATATCTTTTGTTGATGCAACTGCCCACATTCTGTCTGTTATATAGACACAGGTTTCTTAGGTGGAGTAAATAAGAAATAAATGAGATGTCATTCTTTCCAATAATTAATCATTATTTAACAGTAAATATTGGGTGGAAGTGCTGTGGGTCAAGTGAGCATTTCAGGTTTATCTCTTGTATTAATTCAACTTCCACATGTGTAATAATGCTTTCTAAATGTAAGTTGTCCATTGATGAAAACAAAACACCTTGTACTCTTCTTCAGTACAAAGCAACACAAATATCCAGTAACATCTTTCATTTATTTATAGTGTATTTGGATGAATGAAGTGAATAATACAGGATTGGTCATGTACATTTATTTATCCCTGTACATAATCCACTTCGTTAGAAGCTCCTGCAGGTGGATTGTTGAGATAATTGTCTAACTTCTGTTCCACAGACAAGTCAGTGGTTCTGCCATGAATTCTCTAACTGAATTTTTCTCTTTATTGCATGTCCATTACCTTTCTTGGGAACTATATCAGCTTTTGTGGGAAGGGTCAATTATATTCTTTTATTTGGTGCTGTAATCTGACTGTTCATCGAGCGGCATGCAAACCCATGGTAAGAAACAGAAAATGTAAATATCTGTGGTCAGTACAGCAGATGTGTGTTTATTATACTTGTGTAGTGCTGCATATAACTTTGCTTGTTCCTTGCTGATAGACTGAACTCTAGAATACAAGAAGTGATAATCCAATATTACTTGCCAATTGAACCCAATCCTGAAGGCTTACATTTCCTCTAACAACTTATATGATTAGGATTTTTGTTAATTGTAGGCATCCATCTTCATTGTGGTCATAGAAGTAGCTGCTTTCTAAGATTTCCTCACAGAACTGTTTCTAGTTTCTTGTGTGTGATATTTCTTTGACTTATACACAGAAATCACACTTACTTGCATGTAAACTATTCAGCAGTATTGCTAATAGTAGTGGTAAGTTTTTAACATTGTCAGTGATGTCCTAGCATAAAACATTATTTTCACACTTTGTGAGTAAATGAAAAAACATTCAGACAGCTTGAATCCTTTGAATAATATACATATAATTCATGTAGTGTCTCTTCTATTTCTAACATATAGTGCAGCTAGCAGCAACTTGGAATATAGAAATGAATTTTAATTGGTAGAGTATTCTTTATTTTTTCATCTACCCTGTACAAAATACACATTGAGTTGAATGATTTTAAGTTCCTTAACCTGTTAGTTGGCAAGTATTATTTAGGTGATGATCAAATCAGGGACGAGGAAATGGGCAGGGCATGTGGCACATATGGGGAAGAAAAGAAATACATTCAAGGTTTTGGTGGGGAAAGCTAAAGGAAACAGACAGCTTGTAAAACTTAGACATATATGGGAGGAGACAGCTAAAATTGATCTTAAAAAAAGCAGTAGCATAGTTTGGTATTGTGTGGACTGGATTCACTTAGCTTAGGATAGGGACAAGTGGTGGGCTGTAGTAGTCATTTGTATGGTTTGTAGAATATTAGTTTGCAGTGGGTCATGATGTATTATTGCCTATTTCTACCCAGCTGACACACTGCAATTAATTACACCAGCTGTAGTCACTGTGTGTGTGTCATAGATGTGGGGTATAAATTTAAAAACAGGAAATGATATATTTTGGTTTTCCATAATTTATGTTCAAATGCTGAGCGTCATTGATATCAAAGAACTTTGATGTAATGAGGAAAATGTTTATAAATATACCAACAATGAAACATTGCTTGGAAATGTACAAGGAAAGTTTGTTTTGTAACATTACATTAATAACAACTGCAGTATGTTATAGAGATGAAATGCCAGTAGTAGCAAAAAAAATAAATGTAAAAATAGCAAGTGGCATCTAGTTGGTTTTATTCTTCAGTTATTCGGAGGAAGTGTGTTTTACAAGGGCAGTGTCTGAATACAAACAGCTTGATCTTCAATATAATGCAGATAAGGAAGTGAAAATGGCTGCTTTTAACGCAAGGTTAAGGGAATGTCAAATAACAAGGTTCCAACATTTCTGAAGAACTTTGCTTATTCCAAAAATATTTTACGGACAGAAATCTGAAGATAAAATGAGACCTGGGACACGCAGAAATAAAGTGTATTGGTTCTGACACTTTCCAGTTGCAGAGTTCACGAATTTTAAAACAATCTGAATTAAATGCTTCTTATAATTTCATTCTAGCCTTCATGAGATGAATTTAAATGCCAATTGTATCTCTTGGTGGCCGAGTTTTTCTGGCTTAGCATGAATATAAAGTGTTATCAAACACACAGAGAACGACATACAGACTCGCAAGTTAGTAATGGTTAAAAATAATGCTGTTGTTACAAATTTGCTTTTCTTCTTCAAAATTAAAAATTGAAGGGAACAAATTCTCATGTTTAATGCTTATATATACTGGCTGTCACTGTTCAATGTAGTGGATGAAGAAATACAATCATGTTTTCATTTTACAAGTATGCTTCTATCTTTGAAGCAGCACACGTGAAGTGGATGTGTTAGTGACAACATTATTTATGGTGGTATATTTCTGGGCTTGGAAGGATGTACTTATCCATTGTCCAGTGGTAGTAACCTGTATTGTTATAAATTAGTCATTACTGTAAATATAATGTGCAGGTATACTGAAATATGCTGCACCGTCTGGGATAGTAGTTTTGATTGGAGTTCCTGACATTTATTTTTTTGTACTTGTAATGCAAGAAAACTGTTTAGTGTATATTTCCTATACATTTTTGACTTCATAATTAAGATTACAGAAAGCTTATACAGTATATTGTTTCATTTATATCAGGTACATAACAAGTTATGATCTAATAACATTATAACTCAAGACATTGTGATATCATTATCCACTGAGCAGTCTTTGCATCTGGCACATTTTGTATGCGCAGAGTTTTAAACTTAAATATACCTACATCTTTAGGCTTTTGATATTGTACTGTTTTATTTGTTACATTTTTCCATTTTTTGTGGCACTGGCTGCTAACTACTAGACTGTGCCTGGTTGGTCCAGTTTCAGATGCTGCCATGAATTGTGCAACAAATTGAACATAATACTGGCATGATATGAGAACCAAGCTCCTGAAGATTGGAGTAGGCGCAACATAATCATGTCTTAAAGACAACTGTCACAACTTTTCAGATCTTCAAAAACCATTTTGTTCACAGCATTGACATATGAGGTTTATACAAAATAGTTGTCTTGCATAGTAGCAATTTGTTGTTTTCAACATTTGTGTTTTCCTACTGATAATGTATTATTTATTTGGACATGAATTTGTACACTTTTGGATGTGATTTTAATAACCGTACCACCTGCATTGACAGTCTCAGAGAGATTTATAATTATTATATATAGGCCTATGAATGTTACTTTTTTATCATATTTTTTTTAATATTATGTACATTGGTTCTGGAATAGTCATCTTTTCCTTAACCCTAGATTCAAGGCTTTCAGAAGTCAGATGGGAAAACTTAAAAGGGCAATGTTTTAATAGTATTATGTCTTGTTCATATACTGAAGAGATCTCAGTTTCTTCCAGATCCCCAATTTATTTTCTGTGATGTAAAATACTGCACAGTGATGGTAAGACTTTACATTCTGTTACAGTCTTTATCTGTACATTGCATTATACTTTTGTGTGTTATTGCATCAGTAGTCAATTTAAAGCAATGTCTGTATCTAAATCTTCATAATCTACAGTATATTAACTTAGCACAGGTACAAAGAAATACAGAATGCCAGAAAAAATTACTGTATCAATTGTTAGTTACATTTCTTTTTGCTGACTAATGCAGTTAGATAAAACGTGTTAATCTGTTTTCTGTTGATCAAAACAGAATGGTCACATGGTGATGTTCTATCATATGCCAGACTTTAACTGGTCAGTTGATGTGAAGAAAGTCCAGAATACACACTTCAACTCAAAGGTATTTTTAACCATAAGTTGTAGCAGAATTAAAATGTGAATCATGACACAGTAATGATGTTCAGTCTTGTACCAGAATTTTCATGGCCACTGAAAGTACAGTAACATTACACTTTTGTTAAAGAATATAGAGTCAATTGAACTTTTCCTTACAGCTTGTAACAAAATTACAATAACCTTTGAACAAAGAAAATGTTGCTGTATAAAGAAATGTGGTATGATGAGACACCACCATGTGACAAATTCAAGGTATTGTCAAGTTCAATCTTTAGATTTCTTAAACATTATCCAGATTTTACAACTGAATGTGTGTAAATGGAGAGAGTGGAGATTTCATTCATCTAAGTAATTGGCGTGTTCCATTCCCTCAGAACACACAAGATGGTAATTTACCAATTTATTATGTTGTTACATTTTAATTTTTGGTTTCTTGTGTATGCATATCATTTTATCCTGCTTCTAGGTCATAATTTAAGTATTGTAGTGTCTCTCAGGTGCCAAAAGCAACAGAATTTGGTAACGTAATAATGGACATAAACTTAATTAAATGTATACAGCTGGAACTCATTTCTCTCATTAGTATACTGAGGTAATCTAAGGAAACCCAGGGTAAAGTGTTATGTGCAAAGCTGCATGATTTAAGTACTGCACATATCTTAGAAGTCCCTTCAGGGTTGTGGCTGGGCACTGTATGAAGAAACAACACACCAAACTTTGTGGTACTTTGAAGTAAATAAGTGTAAGTTTATTTTGTTTCTATGTGGGTGGAGAGCCTGTAGTGGCATGGAGCACAGTAATACTTACTCTGTTGCTGTGTTTGTTGTAGCACAGCAGATCAGCGTTTAAAATGCCATTGCAGATGTAAGTCTGTGATACCAGTCACTGCCATCCTTTACACCATATCTGTTACATAACCCCAAAGAAGTCAAGTGGATGCTATCCAGTGTGTAGGGCTGTTGAGGGAACAGTCTGCCCAGGTTCATATGCATAAAGCAGGAAGTTATTGACTCGGATACTAGAAGCAATCCCAACTGAGGCACTCTTTCCTGTTTCAGAGCGATATTCAGGTACAAATATCTGCAGCACTGCATTACATTCAAATGTGTCTGTGCCGTTGTTCATAGAGTTTGGTAGGTACATACCAGCGTGGAGCAATATTCTATGGCTGTCTTCAGGGTATGAGAAAGTATTTACCTGCAAACTACACAGTATCATAACCCAGAAGACCACAGTATGAATCTCCATGCTGTGAAAACAGCATCCTTTGAGTAAGTTATTTAAGTAACTCTGTATTGGGTGATTATTTTACATGACTTCAATCACTAGTCATGATCTATTAGGAGGGAGGTCTTGTGTAATATTCTCACTGAGTTTGGTATCCCCATGAAAACTAGTAAGGCTAATAAAAATATGTCTAGATGAAACCTTTAGCTGAGTCCAGGGAGGCAAACATTTTGGCATGTGTCCAATTAAGAATGGTTTGGAACAAGGAGGTGCTTGTCACCACTGCTTCTCAACTTTGCTCTATACTATGCCATTAGGTAGGTTCAGGTAAACCAGGAGTGTCTGAAGTTAAATGGTACACATCAGCTTCTAGTTAATGCTGATGATGGTAATATACTGGGTGGAAGCATACATACTATAAAGAAAAACACAAAAGCTTTAGTAGTTGCTAGTAAAGAGGTTGGTCTAGAAGTAAATGCTAAGAAAACAAAGTGCATGATCATGTCTCAAGATCAGAATGCAGGGCAAAATATTTTATGCTACAAAAATATTTTAGAAATAAAAATATATCTAAAAAACTAAAATTAAGACTAAAGAACACAATAATAGACAATACTTTAACATATGCATCAGAAACCTGGATACTGATAAAGAGCGATAGAAAACACAAACATTTTTTTAGAGGAAAGTGTATAGAAGAATTTTAGGCCCAGTATATGACAATGAAAAAGAAAATTGGAGGATATTAACCAATAAAGTAATTTATGCAATGTTAAAACACCCACTATAACAGCGACAATAAGGTTAAATAGATTACGTTGGTTTGGGTATGTAGGGAGGATGGAAGAAAATAGAATTCACAAAAAAATTATTATATATGAATTTGGAAACAATGAGACTGAGAAGTAGACCAAGAAACAGATGGCAAGATGAAGTGAGGTAGGATAGAAAACTAGTTGGTGGAAAGGATGGAAGGAACGGGTATATGACAGAGAGGAATCGAAGAAGTTCCTGAGAACAGCATGCCAAAGGAATAAATGTATGTATGTATGTCTACCATTTAAGTACACACTGTCACCTAAGGTGATGTAGGCTGCTGAAAGTACTCTACTCGAATTTGTGGTCTACCCCAAATTTGGAACCACCAATTTCCTCCAAAGCGCTGGCACCCATTTACCACAATACATAGTGTTATATAACCAAAAAGACCACAATCCAAATCTACACTGCGGTGAAAACCTCAGATGTAGAACTATAATTTGTATTCTTTACAAGATACTGTTAATGTATTCACATGAAGGAGAATTACTCGTAAATTGACAGGATATGCACCATGTGCTGGTGAGTAAAGAGATGCAAATAAAATTTGAATTATAAAACCTGTAAAAAGAGAACTTGGAAGATTGAATCATTTTTGGGAGAAAAATATTAAACTTAGTTTTGGAAAAATATGGCACAAACTGGAGTCATCCAATTCAGGACAGGGTCAGGTGACAGGTTCTTGTGAAAATGGTTTTGAAAGTTTTTCCATGAATTGTGGTATGTTTCTTGACCAGTTGAGTGGCCATCAGCTTCTAAAGAAACACTCTACTTGAGAGAAATTAGTGAGTGTATGTGTTATTTCCTGCGCTAAACAGCATGGGACTTGCTATTCGCTGTTGTCATTGATTGTTCATTCTTACTGTAGGCAGTTTTAAACATGGCAACACAATGCAGGCTTTGTGCAGTATGATGGCAAAGATATTCGTTGGTAAAAATGGTTTCAAAATAATGTACACAGATTGTTCAGATCATAGCTTTTTGGGTTTTTAAACTTGGCAGAGTTGCAGGATGACACCATCATTTCAGAGATACCAGCTGCTTCCAATTCCATCGTGAAGGTATTAGAGTTCAAGAAGACATTGAAGGTGTCATTCCATTATGCAGGTAGGTTGCAAGGAATGTGGTCTGTCAGAACCATGGGAATAGGAACAGAGGGAGTACAGCATGAGCCAGTGATCCTGTGAAATGTGACTGTCCACCAACACTGCAATCTGAACAATCCCTATCATGAAAGCTGAAGAGGTGCTAGGATGTGAAATCTGCAGTACAGAACAAAGTACTAAAACTGTTATATTTTGTCACTGGAAGGAGAGCATGAATATGTCCCTTTTTAAGTGCGTATTACGGTAATTCTCTTCTTGGAATAAAGGCTAGGTCATTCTTTACCAGCCACACCCTGCACCCCAGATTTCTCAGAATCAGATAATGGAATGCCAGGAGATTTTTGGACCATATATCCCCTCTTACAGCAAGGTGATGCATTCAATTTTGTATTCCTTGCATCAGATAGGCATCAGTACAGTGTACCTTCAGAAATACTGTGAAAAACTGCAATGCCAGACTTCATTAAGTAAGTAGTCTTCTCACTGGGTTTGAGGATAGACCAACAATCTCTGAGACATCCAGGTTGTAAGAGAACGTGTTAATTATGGTGATGAGATGAAGTGAATCATTTTAATAAAGCTCAACATACAGTAACGGTATACAAGATAAAATGCTAGGAAATATCCACACCTGCAGAAAAGCAGTACAAGAAGTTTGAATGCTGTTTTGTAGGCTGAGGGCACCTTTCCCATAACAATTGTATCATTTTATATAAAAGAAGCTAAAAGTGTTCAATGGTGGGTTTTTCAAATAAAAATGGTTTTCAAACTTGTAACACATTTGACTAAATCTAAAATTCTGGGAAACCCCTGTAAAGTAAAAGTATACTTTTTTGGTACAGAGATGACATAAGATTTTCAAACATATACTTCTGTTTTTAAAATAAAATATTTACACATACTCACGAAGAAACAAAAATTTATTATTGTGACTTAACACTGAAAATAAACCCGACACAAATTATGCACAAGGATGGGGTGGAAATCAAAAACCTAAGTAAAATTATCAAAGTTATAGTTACCTGTGTCATTATTAAAGGAAATGTGCTACAGAACATAGCTATAATGCCAGTGAAATAAACAGTATCAAAATAATGAACATCATAATTTCTTATGTCACATGCCTTTCAATAAACTATTAATTCTTATAACTCATGATCGATTACATCCATCTCACAAGAAATATGAAGACTAACAGGACATGAATATTACATAAGGTTTGATGTGACAAAAGTATGCTCATTTTTAAGAACTACAAGAATGTGCACAATGGTCATGACCATGTCGTTTCATGGGAGCAGTGACAGACTAGGATTTTGGGTCCCTGTGTTGAGCCCTGTTGTACCCATGAGGTACATGGCCTTGTTTTATAAAGTTCTTATAAATAACTTTAGTTTTCAAATAAATGTCTTTATTTAAATCTTCTTGTTTTGGGTTCTAGCATATGCGCTCAAGTTCACCAGCATAGTAGTGGTAATCAGTGTAAAAACAATAATTAGTTTGGTCTCATGGACCCCTGTGCTTTTGCATACTCTTGCTACATGGTGGCTGGACCTATGTGGGAGCAGTTCTGTAAATTAAACCGTTAAGATAGCAATCCATGCACTGTCTAAACTTGAGTGTCAGCCGTGCAACCAATTCCAACCTGCTGCCACGACCGAAACTGAAAATTACAACCAATTTTAGATGTGATCATTCTGTGAGGATTTTGATTTGACAGAAGTATAACAGGCACATTGACACTGGTTGATCCATGTTGAAAGACAAGAGAGTTTGAACACCGTCAGCCAGCATTTTGATGCAGCCGAAATAGACTCTTTATTAAACCTGATCATTACAATATGACTAGGTAATGCATGTTGACACCCATAATCTCATCTCTTTCATTTATTGTCATGTAGATAATCTGATAAGTTACTGTTCTCATTTAAGTACCAACTACATGCACTTACAATATGTGATTCAATAGTTAATTTACTCCGACACGTTTCACTATAACCATATCATCAGGGAGTACTTGCCAAATTTAAAACCATTAACAGTCAAATGGATTAAATCCAAATTTCATAACCATCAGTACATTCTTCTGCTAAAACCATTTTGTATGCTAATAAAATATGTGAATTTTCTAATGCATAATATTACATATAAAATGCATTATAAAACATTTAAATGTAAAAATATTTAAAATCCAAAATATAATTATATATAGTAAACTGAGTTGTGGCAGTACATATTCAAACATCTATTGTAGTCAGAGCAGAGCATTAATTAACAAATAAAGAGCGCTCTGCAACAAGTTGATGTTAAATTTTATATATGTAATACAGGTGCACAGAAAACGTACACTGAATCTATTGCAGTCCTCAATCCAGTGTGTACTGTGTCCTGTAAATATATCACAATTTACGTAAACTTTGATGGAAATATTCTCCACAATATCTGATATAACATTTGTAAAATGATTTTGGACTCACCCTATATGACAAGCTGGATGGTGTGTGTGTGTGTGTGGTTATTAGTATACATCTGGCATGTTGGGTCTGTGCATATTCATCCTGTATCTTGCATAGTCATGAAGAGTGAGTAAAAATCAAAGGAACTCTGTTCATGGATCAGTAACCCCTTTTATTAGTATGTTTGTATGTAAAGGCTTTCCCAGCAGTTCACTGTCTAGCAGTGTCCAGTTGGTTGAGGCACTGCGCTTCCAGCCAGAAGGTCAGAGGTTCGATTCCCTATGGTGTCAATGACATAATCCTTCTGGCCGCACTATGGCCATGGGCTCAACTCAACCTCTAACAGAAATGAGTACCAGGGGGGTAAAGGGCAGCTGGTGCTTAGGGCTGATAACCTTACCACCTTCATGTGCTGGTTGTCTTGAAATGTGGGAGCCTCAAACTCCTGGAACCCTCAGGACCTGTCCAGGCCTGTAATGGGATTGCTTTACTTTACTGATGTCAATACACCCAATATTTATTTGTATTTCTTGAGCAGCAACCAATATGTTGCCTGTAGTCATGGCCATATTGATGTATCTCTGGTGTTCAGAGGACCTCATTCTAACCTATACACAGTTTATTACAGATTTTACATATTAATTTTCAAACACAATTCGTTGAGTGTGTACATCCTGTGTCTTTTTCTTTTCTCCCAACACTCCCCCCCCGCTCACCTCAAGGCGGATCACCTACCAACAACACATTTCACGTATTTTATAGT
>Ga0123357_10004662_pt1 | contig 16186 bp, 9 predicted proteins | sample TergutEmb28metaG_FD_89873 | JGI IMG/M metagenome (GOLD analysis project Ga0123357, IMG submission 89873) | Embiratermes neotenicus P4 segment gut microbial communities from Petit-Saut dam, French Guiana - Emb289 P4 | ecosystem: Host-associated > Arthropoda: Insects > Digestive system > Gut ... | reverse complement strand
GATTACTCTTTTTTGAACCTTAAACACATTCATGCTAAAAGAAGAGTTACCCCAGAACATTATTCCATATTTCATTACTGAATGGAAGTAAGAATAATAAATAGACACAAGAGCTTTCTGAGACTGACTCTGCATTACTGAATAATTGAATCCAAACATTTTGAGGCAACATAATTTCTGCAGCTTCAAAGGTTATAATGTCCAAGAGTGCCCAAAACATTTTTTGATGTTTTGGCTCCTGCACGGTTTGGCTCTTGAAGTTGAGGAAACCACATGGCCTCATAATATTGGGGTCTGATTACCCAGTGACACAGCATCATTTCCCAGAAGTTTGGAATCTCAGGTGTACCACTACAGAAACTTCAAAATGTGCCCTACTTTATTATTATTAAATGTTAGTGTGGCTTATACATGATGTGCAGATTCTACAGTAGAGCTGAACAGTTAATAACATGAAAATTTCCCCGTATTATTGACAGCCAGCTATACAGGAATAAAACTGAAAACTGTAACTAATATTTTAATTTATTAATCATAGGTATTCAGAACAATTAAGAGCATGCAGAATGCCATCATATAAAGTATAATCTGGGTAAGACATCCTGTTGTGCTTCCTATGTTAAACTGAAATAAAATGTTTTTACAATCTTCACAACTGCTACATTGTGTAGATAAAAAAAAAACCCTGTTGTCAGAAAAACATGTGAACATTTCTACTGTGTGCTACTGTTTGGCATCAAACATCAAATAATGAAGAAAAGTCATATGCAGTACATATCATATGAAAGTAACATTTGATGGAAAATCTCTACAAAACAGAGAACTGATTCATGTTACCACTTACCAGTAAATACAAATGTACATCGCACACACATTATTATTGAAAATAAAACGCATTATTGTTTAAGAGATAACGAGAAAATAAAATTGAACAACAAAGGTAGATAATAATTTTTAAAATTTCAGAAATTAAACTTTGTATAATTTTAATTACCAGATGAAAATCATATGGCTAATAATTATAATTAAACAAATTTTTGAGGGCTGTGATCACACATCTGTTTGTACTGACATAATGTAAGGTCATGTTTATATTTTTCCATTATTTTTTAAGGTTAGCCAGATGATGGTTTGTTTACAAAGCTGAACCTTGTTGTTAGACTGTCAACAAGGTTGCTTACTAATAAAGTTGCTTTTGATGGTATAAAAGTTTTCTTTTCATTCAACAAAATGTACTGAATTTACATTTATTTTCAAATTTGTATTTAGGAATTGACAATGCAATGAACTGTATGCCCTAGTGCACTTCCTGTAATTACTTCATATACTGTATTTTATCTATCGACATACCCCGCAGAATGTCTCCGCACTTAATATTTTCCTGGTAGAATGCCTGTTGGTTTTTAATATCCATAATTCATAGAATGTATGTATCACCCAATACAAGATTACACAGCCAATGTTTGTATCAGAAGAATTTATATTAACATTCCATAAACTTATAACATTTTTAACAAAATGATGTGCATGCAAACTTTGCATGTTACTGCATGCAAAAAATGTGTTTGTTAATAACCATTTTAATTGTCTGGTGATCAGGAAACAATGTTTTAATCATTTTGCATCCTAACATGGTGGCTTATTACATAAAGGGGTTTTACTATATTTTAGTTATGTTTTAGGAGATTGGTTGGGGGTTTTGTGTTGACATAATGCATTATAATTATTCCAGTTTAAAATAATGGGAAATATGCTGCCAATTAGCATTTTTGCGTGGAACGTCTGATTTGCAGCAACAGATTACTGACATTGAGTGGGAGATGGCTGTATATTAATTTGAAAACTACAAAGGTGAATAATGATACATCTTATAAAATATTTTTAACTGGAGTCTTACAAGGAGCTGCAGCATGTATAATCTTAATTTTTTCTTTATCCACAATTTCTTTTCCTTATTATGAAGTTCTCCTATTCCAGGGGAGCAAAAACTTTCCAAAAACCTAGAAGAAAAATTTCTAGATGCCAGAAGGGTGACATGAAGCAGGTTCAGTAATGAGAATCCACAAACATTAGATGCTACTGTACAAAATTCAGTTGCATGTAAAAACTGCCACTAGAATTTATACACCCCAGTCCTAAACAATAGCACGGTACATTCTAATGATGCTCCTTTACTCTTATTCTATTTCAGATAGAAAATTCTTCTTTCTGTACAGACTGTATAGCACCTGCAGCCCCAATCCAGGGCAGTGTAAGTCTGTCAGGTGCAGGTAGTGTTGCCATATATACCTGCAACCTGGGATTCTCTCTGAGGTGGGGGAATATAGAACACACAACATTGGAGCGGAAGTGCCTGAAGCAAGGTGACTGGGAGGGCCCAACTCCATTTTGCATACGTAAGAAACCACTTATTTCAGAAGAACTTCTTTAAATCATTTACAATTTTTAATTAAGCAAGCATGTGTGTGTGTGTGTGTGTGTGTGTGTGTGTGTGTGTGTGTGTGCGTGTATTTTTTTGTTTATTTATATGTTCAGTACATACCTATGTTTAAGAAACCTTCTTCCTATTGTATTTAGTTTTGCAAAATTCAGCCATGTTTGAAATACATAGATACATATTTTGTAACAGGGAAAAGCTGTGGTTTCCCAGGATACTTCCCTCAAGGTTTGATACGTGGAAGATCCTACCGTTACATGGACACTATTCATTACTATTGTAATCATGGTTACAAGCAGATTGGTAATCCTGTTCGAGTGTGTATGGCAAATGGCAAATGGAGTGGGGAAGTTCCAGTTTGTGAAGGTTAGTTTGAGAGTGTAGAATATTTTTGTACGAAAGCCTTGAACTTAATCTTAATCTGAAGTTATTTGACCATAGAATTACCATGGAAGACCTTCGTGATCTTTGAAATTGGTGTTACTTTACTAAGTCTATGCAGGACATTGCAAATTTGAAATGTTGTTCATAAAAGGCATAAAGTTAATGTGAACGTTTCGTAAATGGGGGTGCCATTACCTACAGGGGCTTGAAATATTTGGTGATAATAATACTTTGTAATTATACAGTTACATGCATATATTTCCTTAGAGTGTAAAATAATAACATGGAGGCCAACAAAGTCACTGTTTATGTATCTTCTTGATCATCAATAATAATAAAAAATATTTTAATTTTAAAAGAGAAATTTGGTGCAAAGAGATCGTGATATACCTACAAATTGTATATGGAAAATGTTTGTGCCTTAAAAATTAACAGTATAGAGTTACAGAGGTTGTGCTGTGAAGTTGTTAGGTTATGTCTAATAACTCTACAAAAATTTTTGGTGACTTACAGAATTTTCTGTAATGAGACTGGGTACATAGTACTGCAACATACCAGGTGATTTTGAGACCAAATATTTGAAGGTGTTGTATTTATTCATATTACTGCATGATTCAGTCAAACGAAACAGTATTCTTACATATGCATACTTATAATGCTGTGCTAGTGAAGAAGTTTTCCACATGTTATACATGAGACAGTACTGTCATATTTGACTGAATCGTGTCATGACATGAGTTCAGAGCTGGCAGGAGCTGTCACAGTTTGTTCTCAGAAAACATTCTTAAAACTTGCATCAGGGGAGGTAGCAATACTGTATTTAAAATAAGCACTCCTGAAATAAGCTGCAGAAACAGTGGTTATTATATCATAATATTTGACAATAGCTTAAGACCTATCAGTTACATATTGCAGATCTTGCATTGCAGTGGGAATTTAAGTGAAATTTGGAATCTTTACAGTATGTAGGCTTTTTCAAATGGAACAGTTCCATCAAGAACTTTTACTTTACTAATATTCTGCTTAAATATTAGCATCTGCTTTTCCTTTTATATTTTAAAACAGAGTGTTTAACACTGCTAATGAAATTGCTTACAGTAGCTTGAAAATGTAAAAGGGAAGTTATTTGGAGAATCGTGTGTTTAATATTTTTCCATTATTTTTCTTTTTTTTTTCTGTATATTTCCTTCGCCTTCCATTACCTTTTTAATAGTGTTTTGTGGAATATGTAGGTAAGAGATGTGAAGTTCTAGAACCTCCAGCCAATGGGAGAATGAGATCTTTGCTGGAATTAGATGATGCCCAATGGAACAATCATGCATTGCTGCAGTATGGACACCAGGTGGAGGTAGAATGTGATGCAGGTTTTCGGTTGGATGGATCCAGTATATTGACATGCCTTGAAGATGGACAATGGGATGATATTGTCCCCATCTGTCACCCAACAGGCTGCAAGAACCCCCCACTGTAAGTGTTTATGTTAACAAACTGATTGACTGACTGACTGCATGGAATACATTCTACTTCATGAACTAATACAGTAATTATTCCATTAGCCAAGAAGTTTCCTGCATGTTAAGAGCCCAAAGTTTCATTACCTTGTTCACAATAGCCTACCACTGGTCCCTATCACGACGCAGATGAATTCACTTCTTAATCTGTTGTACTGTTTCTTTAAGATGCATTTTTAAAACTACTCTTCCAACTGCACACAGATTTTCCAAGTGGGTTTTTTCTCTCAAATTTTCCTACTAAAACTTTGTATTTGTTTCTCTTATCTATTGTAAATACCATGTTCTGTGCCCACATGCCCTGCTCATAAAAAAACACACACAAAGGTATAGTTTTGTACATTATCTTTATAGAATGTTGACTTTCTGCTGCATTCTGTGTGATGAGCCTTGAACATATTCTGAGATTACTCTGAATTTACATCTGTCTAGTCTTCATACTGACACCTAATAGAGCTGGTTAACAGTTACCACTGGGCATGAATTATGTGTAGTAACATTATAGCATTTACCACCCTAATCTGAAGTAACTAATATTTATCTTAGATGTGTGCAGTCAATATAACGTTCTTTACTGTGGACAGTGAGGAAGATACCTCCTGAGACAAAAAAGTGGCTGGGCCATGAAAGCTAGAGGCAAGTTCTGGAATGTGTGGAGCTTTACCTCTATGCAGCTTGCACTGTTTTATGACATAATGCTTTGGCACAGCAGAAGTTTTACTTTGCTTAATTTTGTTCTTTATTCCACCTGAAAATACACTCATGTTATAAGCTTACTGAACCCTTCACTTCTTTACCAGGTTTGAAGAACATCATATGAAAAGATGGTGAGCTTCTGCTTGCTGAAATTGAGGGTATTTCAAATTTTGAGGATTTAATTCTGCTCTGCTCTGATACTGTTTCATTAAGCAAATGGTCCCCAACATTTTGAATGATCGTTAAGGGTTAATCACACCATATATAAGTGAGATGTAAGCATAGACTTCCCAAAACAAATATTATGTGGTCACATGACTGAGAAACCTGAGTGCTAGTCATATGCAGCATGGCACAGTGTCAGTGTTAACAACTTGCAGAATTGTATATTGTACACAAGGATTTCCATTTAATGTTTCTTCATAACATTTTTCTCACTTTTATGCTTAGTTTCAATGTTCCCACCAACACTTCTCTAGTTAAATTTCTTCCATTGAAATTTAGCCTCAGTGTAGTGCTCTAATTTGGAATGGTCCAGGAACACTGAATGGAGATTTCACTGTGCATGTGGTTTTGTATTGGCATATTTAATACAGCTTTCTTAACCACATAGGTCATATATTTTTAAATGCAAGAATAGCTGTGAAAGATGAAAGTTTATGTTGGAGGGAACACATAAAATATCATATGATAGCCAGTATATGGACTGAAATTAGAGCTACAGACTTCTCAGTCACTGAATGTGTGTATTAATCACTTTTCCTCTTTTCCAGGATAGCTCACGGATTTATTACAAAGTCTGATACAAATTCCACAGCAAACCATAATATCAGAAAAGAGTTTTCAGTACCCATTGGCAGAATTAGAGGAGATGGATATGAAACTGAAGTGGTGGTGTATGACTTTGGGGAGCAATTAATTTATGAATGTGAACGTGGTTATGTTTTTCATCATGCTGGAGGAAACACAGAATTACATATTACTTGTGAAGAAAATGGTGTTTGGAAGGGCCAAGTGTCTGACTGTGTACCTATTGAATGCCCAGCACCACCAGCGATTGAGCATGGATGGGTAGCACTGAAGACACATCATCGTGATGTTTTAAATTCTAGAAGACCAAATGCATTCAATATATCAGATGATGGGACTGTTTATGTATATGGCAGTGAAATTGAAATAAGTTGTGCACTGGGGTACAGACTGGTTGGTCCTGTTGTGCAGGAATGTTTGGCAAATGGTAAATGGTCTTCTGCAGAGCCGCACTGTGAACAGGTGACATGTGATTTATCAAGGCTTATTCTGTTTTCTGATCCACCAGTGCCTGTCACAGAAAACGGTGCATTTAATGTTAGTGGTAACTTTTATGGTGACTTAGTTGACTTTACATGTAAACCTGGCTACAGACTTACTCTTCCAATGTTCAGTTATTCATGGTCCCTGACAAAACTTACATGGACATGTCACATGAATGGTTCCTGGGTGCTGTTCAATAATATTGACACTGGAAGTGAATTTGTGGATGCTGTTTTGAAGAGGGGTCAGGCTTTATGTCAGCCTCTCCAGTACAAATGTCCAGAGCCTAAGGTAAGAGCTCTGAACTGTCACGATGTTTAACTTTATAAGTTGCTTTTTTTCTTAAATTATTAGCTTGCAAATTTCACACTCTTCAATTGCTGGCAAGTTTTGACTCAAATTTCCCTAAGCAGTACCCATCCCAGCATTACCTCATGCTGACAGTTTTCTTGTCACTCAAAATCTACTGCTGCTTATACTAAAGTTTTCCACAATATGTTCATGGAAAGAAAATATCACAAATTGGTGCAATTGTGGAAGTAATTTTTGGTAGAATAATTTGGGTGTGATGGATAGCATGTTCAATGACAGTTACAGTTAAAGTATGTAGAAAATATTGCTGTTTTGTATATAGTGGATGAAGAGTGTGAGTACATTTATTTTCCCCACTGTATTATTTGTATACTAAATTACAAATGATAAAGTGGGCATAGATGGTATAGCGACTTGCTACAGGCTGGTCAGTCCAGGCATTGAATCCTGGTGGGGGCAGGAATTTTCAGCACACATACTGACTGGCCCTGGGGCCCACCCAACCTCCTGTACAATGGGTACCGGATTTCTTTCTTGGGGGTAGAGCGGGTGAGGCGTGGGGTTGACGACCCACCCCCATCAAATACCGAGGTTAAAGAAAGAGTAGAGCTATACTTCTACACACCCTGTAGGTCTTAATGATCCGTTATAGTGTGAAATTAACGTTTAACCTTTACATTAATTTTCTCAGATGTGTTGAAAACTTAATGTATGTTTTGTGCCTTTCTCCTTATGGAGCCTGATAATGGATATATTCTGAGGGGTGAGTAATCTAAAAATGTATGTTTTGTGCTTTTCTCCTTCAGGATCCTGATAATGGGTATGTTCTAAGGGATGATTTACCTGAAAATTTGACAGTTGGTAGCATTGTCAAATTCAAATGTCGACTTGGTTACATTCTCCATGGTTCAGATATTTCCACTTGTCAAGAAGGTGGACAGTGGAGTCATAACAACAGAACATGTGCTCGTAAGTTACGACTCGCTAGAATTATGTCATGTTGCTGCCCTTAGTGAGCCCTCATTTAAGATGCACTGCCGCCATTGAAACTTCTTCCTCTTCTTCTAAGCTTCACTTCCTAGCATACGAATGGATATTGTTAGTTGATTGCTGTAGATGGAGGAAGTTGGAGATGAAAGTTCATGGTGTTATTCAATAATGTTGGAACCACAGACTCAACGTTCAGGTTCCTGACAGCTATGTCTTTCCTATAGAGGATGAAGGTGCTGAAGAAAGGAACACCACACTTAGCAGTACAAGTGGAATTATTATATGGTCCAGCAGTAGGTTTAATATCACATTCTGCCACATTCACAAGTATTGTCCATAAACTTTGGCATCATTATTAGGCACACTTTGGCCAATGACCATCTGATCTCTAAACACTGGTAAATTCAAAATTATTACAGACAGTAGAGAACAATGATGTGCTCAATACAGGATAGCAAATGCTGATTTTGGATCTACTGAGAAGGAACTCCCGTCCCCCAGCCCTTCCTGTTTTGTCTGCTAAAAATTACTTTTCTGACAGGTGTGTTTTCTATCCTGTGACTGGACAGATGATGAAAGAGGGGCCTCGTTCATTGGTGGAATCTTCTTAGGTGACATTGTAAATCATCATTGGTTAAATTTAGTTGGATTTTTCTCTGCAAACAAAATATATACAGTGAGGAAAGCAGGAAAAATCATGTAAGGCTTCAGGTCAAAATGTTAGTAATGCCAAACTTTTCTAAATCTAGGGAACATTACAATTGTCACAGTTAATTTTTGTCTGTCTAAGTGTAACTGGACAGAAATAAGTTTGTTTCCAAATAGGGTGCACACACAGCTGTAGTAGTGAAAACCTGCATCTCCTATTTGTTCAGACTTCAATTTTCAGAATATTTGCTGGTTTACCTACAGGAGAGCTTGTCCAGGATTTGAACCCGATGTTCTGCTATAACCATCATCAATATTCTCTCTTATTTTAGCCCATGTTACCAATTACAGTTTGATGAATCTTGTCAGTGCCCTTTCTAACTGTCTCTTCCTATTAGATATGAATGGTATAATATGTTCTATTATTCTGTCATCCGCCCTTCTTACATGTGTTTATAGAATTTTGTTAATTTTTTATAAGTTCTAGAGTGATCATATTTGTAATTTTTATAAGATATCTGTTCAATTTATGTACTTAAGCTGCAGTTCTGACAAATAGCACTTTAGATGACAATAAATCTTTTTATCTTCACTTCTAACTGTCCAGTTTGCACCTCATGTACCAATACACGTCTTCCCAGAATTGTATAAATGTTGTGGATTTATGTTTCTGCATTAATGAAGGTTTGAACACCTGATTTATTCGTGTATTCACCTGTATAATTTCTAATATTTTTGGTTCCTTACAGCTGTGCAGTGTCACCATCCCCCTGCTCCATATCATACGGAGTTGGTCAATGTTGCTAAAGAATATGTATATGGGAACATGTTGAACTTTCGTTGTAAAGAAGGCTACCAGTCATACGGTGTTTTGACATCTCGTTGCCTTGCTACTGGCAAATGGTCCAGGGTTCGAGGAAAATGTACACGTAAGTGTGTTTCTGCAACAGATACTCTTATATAATGTTCAGTAATGGAAATTTAAGGAGCAGTGTGCTAGTTATAGGACATCCTTAAACTCTGGAGTGGAATGCACAGAATATAAAGATAACAGAAATAAGTTGTAGGCAATTAAAGTGTGTCTAACATGAATGAAGAGAATATGATAATTTTTTGGCTATTATAAGTTTCTTTTAGTGAAAGGGCAGAATCGGAGATAATTTGGTGTGGTAAGAACATGAATTATTTTCGGGACACTCGCTTGGTACCATGTTCAAGGGTACTGAGTGATTTTTCCAAAATGTTGGTGAATAACTATCAGTCTATTCTGTGTAACATCCCAGAGAAGTGCAGGTCACAAGTAATAGTATCATGTGTTAATCACCACCATGCGATTTTAGTTATTTATTTATGGTTTATTGTTGTTACTCTCAGTAGCTCAGACTGCCTAGTGCCAATGATGGAATGATAAGTGGGTAACAACTTGTAAATAATATAGAATGAAGTTGTTACACCCAATTACAGTGCATTTTGGGGGGATTTTATCTGTAGCTAATGATGAAAACCATGAAAGCATTAGTCAAACAACCAATACAGGGAAATTGCTATGCTAACATTTTCATGAAATTTTGAAATTCAAAAGAAATGAGGTCTCATTCCTTGTAAATATGATTTTTTACCTACTGTATCTTCAGGTATTTATATTTCTTACATGAACATTTGATCTGATGATGGCCTGAAGGTTTTTTGCTAAAACATGGCATCAATCTTGGTGACTGATACAGTCATAAACTGTTATATAAACAGTAACCACTTTCTTCATATAACAAGCTGATGTAAAGGTTATAGTTTTAGTCTTAGAGAAGGATTTACCATCCTAATGCCTTTACTGGGATATAAAGTTAAATAAAAACATTGTTTTGTGACATAATTAAAATACAGTTGTATTCATTCAAAACTTTGCATTTCGATTTATTCATATTTTCTAATATTTGCTAATTATCTTAGGCATTTCATGTGGCAAGCCACCTACAGAGAATGGTGCAACAATTCTTGGAGCATCTTACCTTTATCAGGACCAAGTGGTATATAGTTGTCCTCCTGGTAAGTTGGTATAAAGCATATAGTAAAGTGTTAAATATTTATGAGCTGGCCTAAGCATGAAATGTTAGAAGTTTTAACATTAATGTGTTATCACCAAGAGGATGTACTGAAGTAGCTTACAGTGCAAATGTGCCTTGGGTCTTTTTGTAACTGCAGAACACAGTATAACTTGTATTTGCAATCTGACGTTTCCGTCTGTATGTGTCATTGTTGTAGTGTCTAGTATGGATTACAGATTTAAAACTTACAACATCAAAATCCTTGGGAGCTAAGTCCATACGTCCAGAATAAAAAAAAAAGTAAATTCTGTAGTGTGGACATTTCAGCACCGCATGGCTATGATGCTACTTAAGACAGGGACCTACTTCTGAGAAAGTTAAGGAGGGTTTGGATTAATGCATTAGGTTTATATTTCCGTGGTTACACATACTGTATGTACTGCTTGCTTTTTAATAACATTTACATTTTGCTCACAAAGTGTTTTTATGGGTCTGGTATGATTCTCACAATAATCTGTGTTTGCATCTCTTAACTTCTTGGTTTTTGTAATGGAAATGCAATGTGCTGTCTGCGTGGTAATGTCTTATGTTCAGATACAGAACTGTAATTTTTTATACTGAACAACAGGTATTGAATTATTATTATTTTTAATAACTACCAAACACTTGTGATAGACTAAACTGATATTATTTTGGCAGTAAGTATTATTTTCAATTGTTCCAATAGATGATAGGCAGCAATAGACTATGATGAAAACAGTTTTTAACCCTTTAAACGCCAAATTAAATCCCATCTGCCATCTGCTGACATTATTAGGAGCTCATCATATTCTCTACGTTAGCAGGATAAGGCTTAAAATGCTATTTACAGCATATTCTGGCTGGATATAATGTTAATTGAAATAAAAATCTGCATATTTTATCCTGATTTCAGTTATAATGCTAGATTAAATACTGGAAGATATGAAACATCTGCATTTATATTAAATTCAAGGGATAACTGAGTCAGTATAATTACTATGGACTGGGCAGTTGAGCTTGTATCTCCAGTTTGGTCAAGGAGCATGGTACTTAAATTTTCCATCATACCCAGATGAGCTCTGGGATTCAAAGAGCTTCATCTTCACTGGCTAACAGGGTCCCTTTCTCCAAGGACTGCATTAACCAGGGATGGTGTCTACCTTGTGTTGAAGTTAAAATGTGAAAAGCTTGTCTCCATGTTCCCATAAAATTGCATGGTACAATGCTTACTAATGGACAGGGACTTTTAATATTTTTATCCATTTTTTGGTGCAGCATAGAATGCAATTACAAAGCTATTGAAATACCACATATTATTATTAAGCAGGATGTGGTGTTTCAGTGTTAAGGAAGCCACTTGCAAGATGTTTGCATTCCAAAGACACACTTCTTACTTTTCATAACCTTGCTGGTGAACCTCATATGTCTGTTACACCTTTTGTAATTCAGACCTGGTCATTAGTGTCACATCTGAATTGAAAGGCCTGAACATATCCATTGTGAAATCCCAACATGAAGGGATATTTATGTATGTTGCAATTTCTTCCCATTAAAATGACATCATTGCCACCCATATGAAATGTGTATTGCTGTATAATTTATTATTTGTGGTTTACATTGGGATGATGTCAGTTGATTGTATTAATTTATAGGGCAATTAATAAATAATGAAATACAGGCAGGTCTTGTTTTACGCGAGGGATACGTTTCTTAAAAAGTCATGCAAATTGAAACTGGGCAAATTGAACACAACATTCCCATTTAAAACATTGTATTTCCTGGGGTTAGGGGATTGACAACAACACTAGTGGACATAATGGACCTGTAGAGTATGTATCTACCTTATATACAGTATATGTACATTTTTATACAATATGTTTATTTATTTCTAATGCAATAAAAATGTAGGAGACTCACATCCATAGTGTTTGGTACGGTTCATTCTGATAGGACTGTGGTAGTCCTGCTACACAAACAATTTAGTTCCTGACTTAGCCCTTTCTGTAATTCTACCAGCATTATCACAAATTGTACTAATGTTACTATGAGTGAATCTCACACTACAGCTAATGTGAACAATTCATTCACCTTCTTCAAGTTGGCATATTACATCTAATTTCTCTTCAGTACCAACTGTCTTTCGCGTATTTTTCACTGGGTTGCACTATGTGATGTAGATTTATGTTTGTCACTCATGTTGGTAAAAAGGTCCTATGCTGTAAAAGAGGGAACTAGATGATCCGTGTGTTTGTATTGCTAATGTAATCAATTCATACATGTGACTGATGGCATGACAGGGATGTCACTTTTTGCTAGCCTTCAACATACAAGATGAACGACCATGCATCGTGTATGCCACATTATGTTAAACTGAAAATTATCATGTTTCGCCTATGCCACATTGCCTTAAACTGAATATTATTGTGTAAATTCAAAAAGTGGTGTAAATTTTCAAGTTGCATTCAAGTGAAATCGTGCAAAAAGAAACTGCATGCAAAGAAACCAGCCTGTAAAGAAATAGAAATAGAAATATATGGATAGAACATGTTTGGGAAATGGACAGAGACAGACAGACTAACACACTTAATTATTAAATATCAATCATGTGACAAACGAAACCAAGGACAACCCCTCAAAAGACTTCTTGACTGTTAATGGGACTGGAACAGGTCACAAGGCCTGAAATCCTGCAAGCTATATGATAAAGATGATGAAATGGGAAAGATGTGGAAGGAAGGTACCATGACATGTTGTAAGAAACTGTCTTTGCACTTGACCAGATATTCTGGGGGAAACCACAATAAACCTCAGTCACGGTAATCTGTTCCGACTGAGACTGGAACTGTACAACTTCCTGATACAGATCAGAAGTATTATGTTTGATCCAAGCTGCTCAGTAAATGGGTGTCACAACAAAGTTACTGACTGCTAGTGGAATGCCATTGTGCAGTATTTTGACATTCCTCACACACGTGTGTGCATAGTTTAGTACTGAATAATAAACTTGTATGTTTGTCTCAGGAAAGAAAGTGAGCTCTCATCCCGTTATCACATGTCTGAGTGATGGAACATGGAGTGGGAGTCCAATGTGTGAGGAAGTTTGAGCAGAATGTTGAAACAAGATACTCTGGTTTCATATGGGTCAGTAGTACCAGTTACTGTCTGTCATTGTTAAACTGAATCGTCATGAGAAAGGTTTATTTAAAAACACCTGGAGCATGAAGTAAATTCAAACAAACTACATACGATGCTTTAACTTTGGTTGAGGTAACTTCTTTGTAGAGTGTACTTAAAATAACTGCATAGCACCTTGTGATAGATTTAATGTAACTTCCACTTTTACAATGAACAGTTTGAACTAGGAGAATAAAATTTTATGTGAAGATACATTACAGATATTTCTATAAATGCTATATGAAATTATTTTGAACTCAAGTATGATGATTCTACAGAACTTTTAGTGTTATATCTGGCAATTTTAATATGGACAGAATCTGTTTTTAATTTCAGGCACTTGTCAGAATTGCTGTAAAATTCCAGCACTCACTATGGCATAATATTTCTGGAATCAGAAGTTGCATACTGTAGTTCCCAACACCAGCACAAGGTCTAGGATCATCAGTGGTCTGCATTGTTGATGTTCATAATGCTTATTTATTTTCTTATACCAGCATTCTAGGACATTTATAACATTAATTAGTTTTTTATATTGTATTAGCTAAATAAGGGATTATTCAGTACCCAGCATATTTTAGAAAAATCTGTTGTGTGGATTACAGGCAATCATAAAACCTCAAAGTTGTGAATTTGAATAAATGATCCATCCTGTAATTAAAACCTCCAACTTCATTGCACAGCTCATAGGGATTCACAGTGGACAGCTGCAGTCAAACATATCAGGTGTCTGTCATCACATTCTGCTTGGAACCTGAGCAGAGGAGAACTGTCATCTCACTCTACTGAAATCTTGCAGATGACAAGTCTGAGATGTCCCCATTTGAAAAATTAAAGGGCTTTAGTTGGGGCGATCAAGAAGGCCAAAAGAAAGGTCTGCCATTCCAAACCCACTGTGCAGGAAAGACAGCATTCAGGTATTCTTGTGTGCCGTGTGGGGCACTCTTTGTGCATAAACCATGTCCTTCGGCAGACTTCTGGTGACATTCTGCAGCCATTCTGGTAGTGACTGCTCCAAAATGTCTTTGTACACAAGTCCTGTCAAGCATGCAGGAAGTGCATATGGCTTTTTAGAAAAGCATGAATAGTACCATGTTTATATTGAAGGAAAGTCATTGCTCTTGGCCTCATTCAAATGCTGAGGGTGGGTTTTTACATGCCCGAATATGGTTGCTGTGGCTTTTATCTCTCAAGTACAAGACACTTCATCTGTGTCTAACCGTGCTGGAGGACCACAGCACAGCACAGATTTGGAGCAGTCACTGCTGAACTCCTGTTGCTGGGACAATGCACTGGGCCCAGTGCCAGAACATTCTGCTCATGAGATTTTTCCAGCTGCTTGTGGTGTGTGATTTGTTAAATGACAGTGTGTGATGCAGGCATGGTGTGTCCAACTTGGCATGTCCTATTTCAGGGTGTGTCACTGCTTCCTCAAACCTCAGACAACAGAACCCCCCCACCCCCTCACTCATTTACAACCATGTCTTATTCAACGAACCATTCTCTCCTAGCCACAGATTTATGGAAGCAAACGTCCTGTGGTGCAGAAATTGCCAATCATGAAAATGTCCTTGATGTAACTACTGAGCTGCCCTGCCATTTCCATCTGCCTCACTAGATGCAGACAGCTTATGTCATTTTATGCCAGTTATACTTAGGCATGCCAGATGTGGGACATTCTACTGGTTTACAATGTAACGGTCAAAGGTAAAGGCATATAAACCTGCCATAATTTTATTAATAAGACAAACTGTTTTGTTTGTAGGCGCATGCATAAAATTGCAAAACACGACTACTAGCTTCTTCATGTCAATCCGTCTGTCTGTCCTCATGGATGAGCTTGGTTCCCACTGTGTGGATTTTCAATCAATTTTATATTTATGCATTTTTTTAATAAACTGTTGAGAAAATTCAAGTTTCATTGAAATCTGACAAGAATAAAGGGTATTTACATAAAGCACATGTACAGTTATGATAATGTCTCACTGAATTCTTCTTAGAATGAGAAATGTTTCAGACAAAATTGTACAGGAAATCAAAACATACATTTTATGTTCAGTACATTTTTTCCCCGAAAATCATGTATAATACAACGCAGAAAAGATGCAAGAATTCAGGCACAAACTCATAATATGTAAGACACAACCTTTTTCCACGGGAACAATGGTTATGCAAAGGCGCCTCAGTGTTACGTTCTATGAACATTGCACTTCTTGTACATTTTTTATCATTGGTACTTGTTTCGGAGTTATAATATAGAATAATTTTTATTAATAAATTTTTGAGATACTAGCGTGACCTTGACGTTGACGCTAATAGGCAGGCATTGCTTTACTGACATCACAGCAGAGTATGACGGTAGGGGCGGATGGATGTCAGGCTAACAGGCAACTGAATATCGAGGAATCAAGTAGTGCAATTTAACGCCGTCAGACAAGCCACTCAAACCTGCACAGCATGTCTACACAGCGACAGAGGAGTGGGAATGTTTCATAACCTCAGAACCTTACGGGGACAACCGTTCGGTCTGTATGAGGCAATTCAGAAAACTGAATATGGTCTTGAACCTATCTTTCAAGGCGTAGAAGTTTGTCGGTGGAATTTAAACACACTCGGTATATACACAGAAAGAGAGAGAGAGAGTGAGACAGAGACAGGCGCCAAGGGCGGGGGGGGGG
>Ga0123357_10004661_pt1 | contig 16188 bp, 7 predicted proteins | sample TergutEmb28metaG_FD_89873 | JGI IMG/M metagenome (GOLD analysis project Ga0123357, IMG submission 89873) | Embiratermes neotenicus P4 segment gut microbial communities from Petit-Saut dam, French Guiana - Emb289 P4 | ecosystem: Host-associated > Arthropoda: Insects > Digestive system > Gut ... | reverse complement strand
TCAATATACCCACCGAGATTTCAGACTCCTTCTGGTGAGGAATTTGATTGAAGAAGCTGGAAAAAGCCAAGATTGCCCCACCCCCAGTTTGATTGGAAGACCAAGTGCGGCGGCAGCAAATATTGTGCGGCTCGAGAGCCGTCATAAACAACACTGGCCAGGGAAATCATCGCAACTCCACTGTCATGTTTGTTCATGTCGCGGCCACAGAAAGACCACGGTCTACAAGTGCGCGAAGTGTGACATAGGCCTATGCATGATGCCTTGTTTCGTGGATTATCGCACAAAAGTGAATTTGTAGACCACTTAGAATTGATAATAGTGTGTGTTGTGGTAAAATAGTGATCCAAGGTGCCACAGACCTTCTGCAGCAACCAGAATTATGAGTAATAAACTATTTACACTACATTTTACATAATGCGTGCGATTCAAAGGCCTAAATTTATTACAACAATAGGTGAACATTTTTTTCCAGATAAACCAATTCATAAGCAGATTGCCAAATTTTATTGCATTAAATTTGAAAGAAAAGTATATGAGATACGATATTTTTTTCTAAGAGCATGCATTGAAATTTAAAAAACCCCAGAAAAAATACCGGCAGGCAGCCACTGCACAAGGCATTTAAATCCCGGTGGCTAAGGGTTAATATCCTTTTTAATTTATTTATTTATTATTACAATTCAAGCCTTCTGGCATATTACACTATGTCAGTTGGCAAACAGCTACTTACATTTGGAAGGCACTACACTCCCTTGAAACCCAAGCAAATATTTTCCAGTTAACACAGAATACTGTCCCAGAAGACCTCATCAACAATGATGTGAGAACCTCAGATTTCATTCTTATGATTCAGTCTCACAAATCTTTCTTTAGCTCAGACTATATGGGATCCAGTGGTAGGGTAATCAGTGAAGAACAAAAGGATGTCAAACACAGTGATCATGGGCTAATACAGGGACACTATCTGACAAACATTGCTAGTTAATTCCTGTAGGTTATTTAACATAAAACTTCGATGTGCAATCAATGTGCAAGCTGAGAGAAAAAATTTTCAACATCTTCTTTAAATGTTGTAAGAACCTACTACTCACTCCACCAGACTGACCACAACATACCAACCCTAACTCATGGCACACTGAAACAACAGTGAGAACTGCACTGCCTGCTGGCATGCAGAATGGTCTGAATGAGTCAGGAAAGCTGTCAGATAATATAATGTTCCTGTATTATACCATCCTGGTATTTGCCCGAATACAGGCCTGAACAGGCCCTGAGGGTTCCAGGAGGTCGAGGCTCCCAGATTTCAAGACGTTCAGCACATGAAGGTGGTAAGGTTGTCAGCCCTATGCACTGGCCACCTTTGCCCTCCAGGAAATATTCCTGGTGCTCATTTCTGTTAGAGGCTGAGTCAACCCCAGGGCCATAGTGCGACCAGAAGGACTGTCAATGAAAAATTCCAATGACACCATCGGGAATTGAACCTGTGACCTTCCAGCTTGTAGTGCAGTGTTCCTTGTCTGAAGGACTGCAAAAAATGAAAAACCTGTCGGGATAACTGATTTTTCAGATCAGATGCAGTAGTCCTACTGCCAAGCATTCCATTGCACCTCAAAATTCATTATGATGTTTTCTGGGAGGATTTCATAATAAGAATAGAAACAGTCCGCCAGAAACTTGTGTAATGCTTAAAAGATGACATAAATAACCTCTCATAAGTATAACTTGGGTGGGAGGGGGAAGCCCACTCTACCAATATTTTTTTCTACCTAAGAATATTAGAATAGTTTTCTTTTGTTTACTGAGATGAAGAGGGGCAAATAAACAAAACTGGGGTAACAGTGGGGGAAAAATGAGTATGTATATAAAGGACTGGTTGAAACCAATCTTTCACATCTTTCTACCAAAACTCTGTCATAAATTGAAGTTCCCAACACCTATGGTCAATTTCCCCCTTCCCCCTCAGTGTTATTAGCCAAGTTATGCCTATGTAACCCATACCCAATATCCATGGCATTTAGTGAGGGAGGGAATTATAATTTTTCAGCTATCTGTATCAGACTTATCAGGTTAAGATCTATATTTATTAGTTCACCCCACTTGGAAATAAGGCAGTACATTTTTTAAATAATTCAGAACACACTGCTTTCACAGTGGTTTTATTTCTAACACAAGCAGCACTATGCAGCATTCTGACAGTAAATAAAAATGGTGCATGAATTGACAAGAAAAGATTATCTCATTTCTTACATCACCACATCCAGCATCATCATTTGCCACATAAATTCACACATATATCTGCAGGTATATACCTGTACTGACACCTTCCAGGTGAAACTCCCAAACTTGTTTGTGGAGGGGATAGGGCTTGACGATCATTTGGTTTGACCCCTTGCTCAGAATTAAACCGCTTATAAAGCTGTTTGTCATTGCCAGCCATTTTGCATGAGTAGCTTTCAATCCTGAAATAATATTCAGATAGAAAAAATTAAAAAGCAATACTTGCTTTCACCATTGCCATGCTCGACTGTAAGCTGCAAAATGTAAACCTTACCTTCCAAATATTTTACTGTCACCCGTTTTTATTGATAGAGCACTATTAATGGCTTCAAAGCGTGTGCTTTCCAAGAGCTTCATTCTAAACACGGTATTTTTTATACAGCCGTATATATGATCAACGCTGTTGTAGTTTTCACAGGACCACTAATTAATATTAATGGTCCATCACCTTCTTAAGAATTAAAGCTTCTCTTAAGCTTGAAACGGACTTAAATCTGTCAAAAATACTGGTATCGAAGTTAGTAACTCAAACCCATTACACATCTTAAGTCCACGGCTGTAAAGTTTCTAAACACACTATTTGGATGGTGAGAAAATCCTTTTCGCCTTGAATGTACGAGAATGACAGCAGGAATCATTAGCGATATTTCTATGTACACGTCCTTTTCGATCGTTTCGATAGGGAACATTCCAAAAAAACAATAAGCCTGAGTATATGCGTAAGTTCCTCCAACAGCGAAAAGCGGGCTGAAGTGTTTGTTTATAAACACTGCAACTGGATAAACAGCGTCCGAAACAAAACACTTTTTGAACTGAAGGTCGCGCCTGAATCAGTTTTGACAGTTATTAACAACAAACTCTCGCTATATACTTGTAATGGACACCAAAAATCACATCACCGAATAAGGTGACACAAAATTATGTCCAACTTCACAAAACTTAACAAATCCAACGTTTTGACAATCACAGAAATCTAATGGCCTCTCGACGGATGTCTTTTTTTAGACACAACAGCGCAATGACAGGGTAACCAACCACACAACTTCAAATATCCGTCTTATATCTGTCGGTACATAATTATGGGAATAATTGGTTGTGTATAGTAAAATGTAACAGCAAACATTCATAATGTACAAAATAATTATAACCTTTATCCATGTAATTTGTTGTCAGGTTTTCGTATCTTCCAATGTAGCGCACTTAAAAGCACCGTTCGTGCTGTTGGTCCTATTGCCATCCAACTGATTATGGGAAATGGGTCTGCCATGTCGACGATGTACTTCTCTTTTCAACTTACCAGATTTGCACGTATGGGTGGGTGGGTGTGTGTGTGTGTACTGCTGCGTGGGCGCGCGCGCACCTTAAAGTCGTACCAGTGCGAGCCCGCATTTAGCCTGTGGGATTAGCTGGTGCATGTGCGTACGGTCTTGGGTAGCGTGTATATTCTTGCTGCCTGTAGTGGTACAGATAAGAGCCATCTGACACATATCCTCTAAAATACATGGTCTAGCACATGGCACAAGTGATGCAAGGTGTTAGATGTGGGCAGTACGCCAGGAGATTCAGAATGCTTGTGGAATTGTGACGCTAAAAGTGTATGTGGCTTCATAAAAAGTTTGGTAATTGAAAATTAGTAAGTTATACTGTTAAGTGCAAATTTGTGTGTGTGTGTGTGTGTTTTTTTTTTAAGTTAATAAAAGTATGTGCAGACTTTACATAGATTTCGGTTCGCAGTGAGTCATGCAAATACGTAAATGGTATGTGTGGCAGTGTTATCGCTTACAGTAGTGTGTACTTTATCCAGTCGTGTGTAATATGACTACAGTTTAGTAGTGCTAATTTTAAACACACTTCTGGGCAATGAGAACATTATGGTGAAAATAGCATAAAAGAAAGAAAGAATATCCAGCAGAGTTTACCTTTCCCATAAATGTGACTGGACTTCTAACAACACTAATCTAACAGTTATTAAATTATATAATATGTACAGACATGGGATGCACTGGAGTAGGCACTCTTCCATAGTTAAAACTTTGACTGAAATGGAAGGGATAGGTAATTAGAATATAATGTTTCTGATTTTTCTTGTGCATTAGCTTGATGGCAGTTTATCTCTCTCTCTTTTCAGGATGTTGACTATGGTAATCACACCATAAAACACTAGATGCAGGAATGGATGCTTGGCTGTTTCGGCCTCCAGTTCTGGTTGGAGAAAGAATAGTGTGGCTGGGCAGTGGGAGTGGTTTGCCTCAGGGTGGCATTGTTCGCTGGATAGGCAAGTTGCCAGAGATGGGTGCTGACTGGACGGTTGGTATAGAGTTGGTAGGTATATTAATTACAAGGCACATGCAACTGAAACTTTTTCACAACACTGCTGTGTCAGTGCATATTGCATAGCTGTGTTCTTGACCCATTAAACTCACTGGTTGTGTAGAACGGCACAGTCAACTGGGTGCATAAATAGTATGGACATTCTTACAACACCACATAAAGATAAAGTGCCAGGTGGTGAATGTATCCAAACAGAACCGCATTCAGTTTCTTGAAGAGGGATGTCAACCTGGTGAAATGCATGTGCTGATGTGTGCTGTATGATGTACTGCATGTGGATCACAGACAATGGCGGTAGGCAGGCAGTGAATGGTGGACATGCAAGGCCCAGGACAGGCACGCATTTTCAGTAATCTGGGAAACACTTCATCAGTAGAGAATGCTCTGCGTGAGGACAGACATTAGACTGTTTGTTCCCCATCTGTGGTACTGAATGTGAGCATCAGCAATGTGCCTGCATTTGTACTGCATCTTGGATGTCACAGGCATGTTCCCAGTCAGTCCTGTAACACACACACACATATGAAAGGAGCAGTGTATGTTAATATTGGTGGTACATAATGCAGCATGCTTACTGCATGTCATACACTTCTACAGCAGGTAGTGGTAGGTGATGAGAAGTGGTGTCACCATTTTGAACCAACAGGACAACCATTAGACATGCAATAGAGACATCCCACTTTATCTCAGCCGAAGAAATGAAACCAACAAACATCTACCAGTAAAGTGATGATGGTTTTTGATGTTGAGGGACCAAAGTTTCTGGACTTCGAATTATGCTTTGACATAGTTAATTCAAACTGTTACTCTCATATGCTCCAAAAACTGCATAGCAAGATCAAAAACAAATGTTCAGGTCAGGTCACCGACATCATCCTTCTGCATGACCGCCAATTCCCATGTGGCCCAGAATTCAGGACCAGTTGAATGTTATGCATTGGTACATGCTCTTTGTGTCCTGCATATAGCCTGGGCGTATTGTCATCGATTTTTATGTCTTTAGACCAAAGTCCTCAAAGAACATGCAATAGTGAGCAGGAAACAGTTTTTCAGTGGTTTCTGGAGCAGCCCATGGAATTACATGTATCAGGTACACTGACTTGACTGTCAGTGGTACTCCTGTCTAAATGACTGTAATTTTTTTTAATACTATTGCAGTAATTTCAGCCATGAGCATCCTTTAATGGGTTTCAGTCTGCATGCTGCATACTTATGCATTATTGAGCAGCACTTGCGACAGTTCAGTTTATGTAGCATTACATAATGGAATTAGAAAGGAAAGATGATTTGTAAAGCACATGGAAGAGAGAGACTGTGGTTAATTGGAGTTATTCCACCATTAGCATGGAGGACCCAAGGAAAATACTGAAAGACCACATTCAGGGTAGCCAGTCTGTAAGCTGTGATTTTAAATGAGATCATGATGGATCATGGATGGCTTCAGGGCTGATCTTCCTGTTCACCATTTGGTTTATCAAGTGATGAATTGTAGCATAGAATATTTCATGTTGAGGACATTTGAAATGCAGCAGGTTGTGCCTGGCCTCTGCCAACTTTGTGGTGGTTCCATCTAGCCCTGTAGTTAAAAATAATTGCCCACCACTTAAAATCACTTAATTACAGGCACTATACAGCTTGTGCCTTCACTAAAGGTTTTTCTCATGTGAGCTGTTACTCAGTGTTCAGCATCCTTGAGTCCTGGTACTTTATTTACCCAAATATAAGTCAAGAATTTTTTCCTGCTTTGTCTGAAAGGGGACAGGGAGCACTGTTTTACAGTCATATGCAAAGGTAACATATTCTTTGTAAGTATTTTCCTGAAAACTGAAGATTATGAAGTGGGGTGATCTTATATATCATTAACCCTTTGACACCTAACGACCCCTATAGTGGTTGTACCGCACCGCTAACCTCTAAACATTGCATTTTATATAGTTATTCAACAAATATAGGTACTGAATATTTTAAACACGGTATATACTCTCCGTTTTTTTCTCTTCAAATTGCAGTTTGTTTCATAATTCTAACCTATTTGATTCCTGTATTTTTCACATTTTATATACAGAGTGTGCTAAAATTTAAAAAATAATTCCGGCGCCAAAAGGTTAAGTACAGTACTCATTGCACCTGTTAGGGCAGTGCTGTTACAGATTAGATGAAGAATTCCATACAGCTTCTTGCTGACATAATCATGGTTATTTTTCCAGTTGAATTAATAATTGTATTCTACATTTGATTTGTCAAATACATATCCGGTAAATACTAAAAGGAATTAGTTTTTTCCTTCTGTTTAGGATAATCCTTTGCCCTACGGAGGCATTGATGGCACCTGGGGAAGTAGGCATCTTTTCACTTGTGAACCCAAACATGGCCTGCTTGTTCCAGTCACAAAAACCATCAAGGAATGTGATTTGTACCAATGGTCAAAAGAAGGTATAGGTAAGAATGCTGTTGTGCTCTGTTAAATTCAATTTAATTACTCCCAGTGATACATTGAGCATGGGAATGTAAGGTTTCAGTTGTTTACTTCTCTGCTGAGAGACCATGAATGCAAAAACTTTTCATTGTGTCCTTGCAATAGCTACCATAGAAAATGATACTTGGCATGTGGTCACTGTATGCATGCGTCTGGTGGCATTGGCAAAGAATGTGTTTGTCTTCTAAAAGGGAATAAGAATTCCATCCTGAAATGGTTAAATGAAAGAATGCACCCACCTGAGTTGTGCAATTTTTGTTGGGCTTACTAATTTTCAATTGCTGCATGGCTTCAGAATTGTGTTAGCCCCTTCTGCCTTGAAAAAGCATGACAGATCCTGAGACCACTAAAACAGACACACTGGCATCCCATTTAAATTTTTATCTGGGAGCAGTGAATTTGAACTCTAGGCTGAGAGAAATTTTAAATGGAAAATCCTGAACTTTGAGATCATTGTCTTGTGGTAGGTGCAATTGAATGTTTAGTGAGGGGAAAGTCATTTGAAGAAAAATAACCAGGGGTTCAAGAATATTGAATATTAGTCATGATGAAATATATTTGTGGTAGTCTAATTCACAAGAAAGTGACTAAACATATTAAATCATAGCACTGCAACCACTCTATCTTTCTTTCTTTCTTTCTGCGTTCTTTCTTTGCCGTTTTAATGGGTGACAAGGTGACATTGCTGCATTACCTCATGTATATCTTCCTTACTGTTCTTGAATTGTCAGTCTTTTCTAGTGAGGTGCAATTCAGTAATAAGAGGATTGGTCTCTGAAGTATTATTTTAGGTAAGATTCTAAAGGATGTACAGGTAGTAATGGATGACTTTGGAAGTAGGACTTAACTAAGTTAATTTGGTGGCAGATGGCTCTTTCACTCAAGTGTATCAGATGTAGTGCTGTGAGGTCTGATTGTGGAGTGCATTGATTTGAGCAGGTGATGGAGTTGTGGTTGGCAATTAGAATAATAGATATTGAATAGACTCATGGAAGAATGTCTTCTCAAAACACATTGTGCAAGTTATGCACACACATTGTCCATTCCATGGCTTAGAATCTTAGTCATTGGCTTCTCTCCATAGAAGGCTCAGGTTTGATCTGAGGCCAATCCATGTGGCATTTGTGATGGATAAAGTGGTGCTGGAACAGATTTTTCTTGAATTACTTTTAGTTTTCCTCTGTTACATCATTTCATCATTGCGCCATGCTCATTCATTAATTCTTTGATGCTATAAAATCGTACCAATTCATATTGTTGTAAAATGATGCACTAATTACAAAACATAATGTAGAACTTTGATTGAAGTCCTTGTGAATCATGAAATTTTATAAATCCAGATTTTATTGTGAGTGATACTGTCTTGAATCTTTCAAAATCCAGTCTGCAACTGCATCTTGGCTGGTTGTGTAACTTATTATGAGCCCAGAATTGCTTGTTTAGTTTTATAAGGTTTCCTACAGTTGGCCTGCATGGGCTTTTCAGCTGTGTTCTGTGGTTTATCTGGGCTGAGTTTTCAGATGATTAGTGAAACACAAGCTTCATCATGCAGGGAAGAAACAGACTGGCAAAATCCATAATCCTTTACTCTGGAGCTGTCCCACTGTGGGTTATAACCAGTGGCTGGCCACAGTATAATTGATTTCAATGGTTTCGAGTGAAGTTAATAGTGAGTTACAGGTTTGTGAATCACAAAAGTACCAAATTTCTTTGAAATCTATGAATGATGGTGTGGTATTGTAGTAATCTTTGAGAAAATAGAGAAGTAATCATGTCACAGTGTACCTTGTATTAATGTGAAGAATGGTGGAATATTTTCCTGTCAAAATGTTGCTGAAAATTTGAAATGATAGTGGAGAGCAAGTGGGTACATCAGGTCTGTTATGGTATTTTGTGCTTGTGGCTGCATAGTGGGAAAATCCATTTCACCTAGACATGTTGTGGAAAATTGGAATGATTGAGGCACAGCAGCTTTAGATGCTTCAGGGTATTGTCGATGGAAACCATATTAGAATTCAGTCAACGGCAATTCAATGAACTTTTTTTATGTTTGAAATCAGATGTAATGTGTATAAAAGTCTCATAGTCTTGCAGTACCATGTCATCAGGCTTATCCATAACTGAAAGTACATTTCTCATAAAGGAAGTAGTTCAAAAGCAAACACTGTGAGGCATTATAATGTTGGATAATGTTATTGAAAACCATTTCCTCCATCTTAATTTCAGATTATTCTGAAAAAGGGCATTCACAGTTGTAAAACATTCAGGTTTTTTGCTTGCTAAGTTCTGATCAGAACTCATATTTATGTAGGGAAGAATCAATTCTGTTCCTTCAGTGAATATTGGGACATTTTCCCTTACATAAGAGCAGTGTCATTAAGTAGGCCCTTTCAGAGTCTGCAGGGTGGGGAGATGGGGGTCAGTCATGTTACAAGTGTGTGCAGAACGTGATAATTGCTTGTGGCTTCTGTAGACTGGATTATTTTTGTGAAGTTCAACACTGCTGACAAGCCTTTTTCCCTTAAAAGTTACCTGAATTCTGTGCACAGAAGTATTGTAAGTTCATGGCATGTTTTCTTGTAAAAAAAACAATAACAATGTCAGTTGAGTACAACTAACATTTTTAGTATTACAGTATTGATGAATGCATGCTTGACTAGCAAGAACTGTCGTTAGGTTCTTCATCCCATTGTGCACCTTTTACATGAAAAATATTAGTTGTGTTTGACATTTTTATTGTTCATGTATAAAGTGCACAAACAGGATGAATGACATGAAGATAGTTCTTGCTAGTCAAGCGTGCATTCACCAGTATAGTAACATGAAGAGTGTTAGTTGTGCCCAATTGGCATTGTTATCATTTGTGTATAAAGTTCAGAGTGGGATGAATAATGTAAAAATGGTTCTTGCTTCTTTGTCATATGAGGTTGCTTCCAGTTTTGCCACAGCCTAAGAAGGCTGTGATATTGCTATGGTAAAATGTAGTTTATCACTACAGGTGTATCATATTTTATGATGTTTCAAATATCAATGTGGCTCCCAGAATGTGGCTTTCACCCTGCAGAACATGTAGGAGGGGCTATTGTTTCATTGTATGTGTTTTGTATGTGCAAATTACTGGTTTTGTAGTATGAATTATATCTCTTTGCATGCAATGAATCGTGTCAAAAATTCTTAGAGAACTAGAGAAATTTGCCTTGTGGGCCATAGCACTCTCCTGCATGAAAACAACTGTAGGCTTTCTTCTTCTACTAATTCTCCTGAGAATGTTATTGTATTTAACCATATGTAGCCATAGGAATTAACTGTTTCTTTACAAAGAGTTTTCCTGTAGTTTTGCGCACACTCGTATCACACCAACTTTAATGTCATGCAAAGAACTGAGTGTGTGCGCTGTAAGAGGACCTTCAGAACACTAGTATCTGCTCTTCTCACTGTTTACATTCCCATTCAATGTAAACCATTCTGTCTTGCAAAGGTACTACAGTTGAACACTCTTTGCTTAACACAATCAATTTCCTACTTGCACTTACCTCCTGCCATCTGTGACTTGTGGCACACCTGAATGCCTGTCTCACATTCTGGCACTGATGAGGACCATGTTAGCTGACTCCCTTAAGCTGGTTGAGCTTGTATTTCCCACTTCTGGGTGTATGTTTAAAGGACCTTTCTGTATAAGTCCTTTTGATTTGTGAAGACCTATTACATGTACATGGAGCAGCATCCTTAAAGGGAATCAAATAGTCATCCATCTGATGGATCAGTCATATTCATTGTTTGGTCCTGTTCAGCAAAAGCACTGTAATATTCCATTCTTTTGTGGGGTTATTTCGGTGTTAAATAATCACTTTTAATGTCTATTGTATAGGAATGCAGACTCTTAATTTGTAAACGTGTCTGCTGAAATCCTTACTTTGTGACAGTTTTGAATTATAGGCACCATATATCTTGTATGATCTTATCAACAACTGGTTCAATGTCAGAACCAAATGGAAGGCTATGTGAACAAGATACCTGGATGTAAATCCACTGGGCCATAGGTTGCATCTGTGTCTTCTTGATGAGGTAATCAGTAGTTGGTTTTCAAATTAGACCATCCAATCCTTAAGTTGTGTGTGAACACACATGCATATTAAACATCTCTGTCTGTCTGAATATAAAGAATTAGTGTGTTATATAGTTCTTTGGATAGCTTACCATGGAAATGAATGACGTAGTTTAGGATTACTCTGTTCTGGACTGTGTCCATTGTCTGAGTGGTCTGAACAGAATGCAGCACTTTGGAAATTGGGCATGTTTGCTTTCTCTGGTGGAAGGTAGGGCAGGATGTGCTCATTTGGGTATGACTGAAAGAGCTAAATTTCAAACACTTAATCATCTGTATCTAGGATGAGGTTTTTTCAGTGGCAGATGGTAAGAAAATTTGTAATAAAAATTGTAGAGATAACCTTGAAGACCTGAAGGTGAAACCATGTTGTACTTTTCTGTAAGATTCTGATCATGGTATGTCACTTTGAAGATTGCTAGCTTCGTGTACTTTATCCATTGTCTGGTGTTTTAAAATTAATAAAAGCAATAAAAAATTCAAACAGCATCTATGGTTACCAACATTGTATCTGAGTCCAAGAAGTTTGTGTTCAGTCTACAAGAGCATGTCCTTGCAGAAGGTGAGAAAGCTGTTCTTAGGAAAGATTTGAATTTTGCTGTTTCATTTCCACATTCAGTGTGGATCTGGTGTATTTGGTGGTGTCATTAGTTCCACAAATCTGTTGGCGTTGAGCATGGACAACAGATGGCAAAATCAGTTCGGGTCTGGAGAAATCTAAGTTATCAGTTCCCAGTGCAACAAAACAGGAGCTACATGTCACTAAATTGTTGAAAGAAGACAAAGACCTAGGGCTTTTATACATTGATAAAGGAAATTGCACCAATGTGATGGGTGAAACTGCAACAAGGAGAAGCTAAATGTCTTACTGCAGTCCATGGGTTATGAACCCTTGACAAAATCCCCAACAGCTGCATTTAATAAAAAAAAATGTAGAAACTAAGACTCATAGTGATTTGAACTGGTTCATTATGTTACACCTTGACTGGATTTTTCCATAAGATAATTAGTCCATTGGCTGGTAAGTTACAGTCCTTTGTAGCAAATTTGGAACATTCGTTCAGTTGCTAAAATTGGTGAACGTACAGAATAAGATGCACCATTGTGTTTTGATGTGGTGAGTCTTTTCACCAATAAGTACAGTTCATTGGGAATAGGCTGCACAAAGAATATACATTGACAGAACAAACTGTCGTGGAGGTAGAAGCCAATGTGGAGCTACTGGAACTTGGTTTGAGAACTGTGTACTTGCAAGGTGATAAGTTCTACCAATAGAAAGAGGAAATGACTAAGGGAAGCACATTGTCTCCAGTTGTCAGTAAAATCATTATGGAGCACTTTGAGGAACTGGCATGGTGAATTTTTAACCATTGCTGTAGCTCCAATATATATGTTTGTCATCTAGCTATATGGCCTTGATAGGTTACAGGATTCTGTGACATCACTAGTCTTAAGACCTTCTATTCAGCTTATAGTGGAAATAGGAACCAATAATATGATCCCTTTTCTTGACATCCTAGTCAGCTGGAAAGGATCTGTGCTGACCATACCAGTTTACAGAAAATTTGCGAACATTGGCTGCTACCTCAACCACCAATCTAATCATCCATCACATGTAAAACAAGGAGTTGTTGAGAGCTTCATAATAGACCCAAAGCCATATGTCAAGAAAACCAAGTGTTAGATGAAATTGATAACCTCTTTTAAAATCAGAAAAAGCCCCATGGTCCCAGATTTATACCTTATGTAAAGGGCTTTCTGAAAAGTTAAGTAATCAGTCTGATAACAGGGAAGTGTTAAAAACAAAACATGTCCTTAGGATTTCACTTACGAGAGTGTAACCGAAAAGAGATACACAAGTGATAGTATCCCATGTGAATGCAGTAGAAGTTATGTTGGGGAAACAGGTAGACCATTATCCATGTGTCTGCAAGCAGAATCTACAACAGCATCTTCTAGAAAAATCCAAATTGTTCCAGCATGCTTGTGGAGAGGGCCATTGGGTAGATTGAAATGAAACAAAGATTCTCGAAATGGAAATCAGTAGCGGGTGGTGGAAATATAAAAAGTCAGCACACATGGCATGCTTAGGAAATTCCATCAGCCAGCTTAGTTTGGAAATTTCTTCAATTTGTACCCCTGTGATCAGCAAGGACGTTAATAAGTGTTGTGGCATGGTAATAGATCCTGAAAATATCCTTGTTTTCCAGCACACCATGTTGATAGTTCTGGCTAGAAATCATAGATGGCACTAGTGGTAAGAAAGTTTGGCTCTGAGTGTTGGTTAATTTTATGTTTTAATTAGGTATTTGGAACAAGGTATGGTTGTTGGTTTTGCCTGCTGGCAATGAATTTAATTTAGTTGTTTGCCCCAGAATATGTTTCCAATAATCAGAAACATAACTTATAGGACAATAATTTGTTATAATTTTATCAAACATTATAACATGTATGTTACCAGCCCAACAGAATAGGTCTAATATATTGTTTAAGCCAGAAGACTGACTCTGCCCCCAAAATGTAGGGTTTTTATACTTTGTTTATTGCCTTTATGAATTTTAAAATACCAGACAAAGTTTGTGAAGCTATTGATCATAAACATATTGTGCATGTTGTACAGTTTGAAGTGTTAATATCAAATAACCATCTGCTGTTAATACTTCTTTCAATATTTTTCACCTGTAATTTCCGTCTTGCACTCTGTGAGGTTTGGAACAGTACTGTGGCATTGACATCATACTGAACCTAATATGTAACAGCGGTTTGGTATGTTTACTATATAAAAAGTAGAATCTGGCATTTTTGTGTGAAGAGATGGGCACCTGTCCAAAAAGTGACATTCCTGCCTCACAGACATGTGTGAGTGGTGTTTATATTGCTATTCAGCTAGCTGTTGTCTTTGATGTTGCACACATGTCTGTGTTGTTGGTCATGGTAGTAGTAGTAGTAGTAGCAGCAGCAGCAGTACAATTGGTATGGCCAGAAATTGAAGCCTGTTTGTTATCTATACTGGATCAGATCATTAGCATATCAAGTTGCATTAAATGTATTCAGCATTCAGAAAATGTGACTTGATAATGTAGCTAAACAGAATCATCAGAAAATCTTGTTAAAAACAGCTTTACAAGAATTTCAGTTTCATTAAATATGTGTAAAGCAGGAAGTAGGATTGAAGGGGCAGAACACAAAATTGGCTGTAATCAAACATTGATAAGAGATGAAGGAATACAGCACACCACACCTGATATTACGTTAACAGAAAACAGCCAGAAATATTTATCTGAAACTTGTTCCAACAGTACATTATATAATGATTTTTAAAATTCTTGAAAATCCGAAAATGGAAGAACTCGACTCCTACTGGACAGATTTTCATGAAATTTGATATTTGAGGATTTTTTTTTAAATCTGTCAAGAAAATTCAAGTTTCATTAAAATCATACAAGAATAAAGGGTATTCTACATGAATACCAATATACACATATTATCATATCTCGCTCATTTGTTCCTAGAATGATGTTTCAGAGATAAGTTGTAGAGAATATCAAAACACACATTTTGTGTTTGGTAACTTTTTTTGAAAATTGTGCCGTATATTAGAAAATGAGGAAAAATGATGTAGAGCGCCACAGGCCACATGACAATATTGCGATTGTGCATTACATGCTGGATGCCTAAGGCTACAAATACACACACTCAGGTTGTGTAATACTCCTTGCTTTTCCACTGCAACAATTGTTGCACGAACATGCCTCCATGTTATGCGTACATTGCCTGTCTTTTTTTAGTATTGTCATGCAGATATATTGGTAACTTTGAAAATGTAATGGACTCCAGTTGAAGGTTATTTTATGTAGATGAATGTTCTCTCTCGCATTTTACATCTGCCTTTCCTCCATTGTTTTCTGTTCTAACTCTGTTGGAGAGTATCTGGACGGATGGCCAAGGAAACGTTTTTTCCACATTTTGTGTAGATATCCACATAACATTACGTTGTCAAATTCATGGCTTTGTGCCCATGAATTTCTAATTCTGTAAGTCTTTGTTTCCTGAATTGCAGTTCTCATGATTTTGTGCCAGATCATATCGCAACTGCAGACTTTGAAGTTAGATTTTTGTTCCAAAACAGTTTGAACATGGGAGAAATGCTTTTATGTGTTTACTGTCTGAATCTGGAGCAAACATAGCTCAGTCATTATCATGGCTGGGCTGTGGAAAAGACAGCTGAGGCATCATGGTTTGATTCCCAACATGAAACAAGAGATTTCTTCTACTCCACATCACCCAGACTGGCTCTGGGGCCATTCCATCTCCTTGTTTATTGGATAACGGGAGCTCTTTCCCCGGGGGCAAGTCGACCGGGGCGTGAAGCTGACCATTTCCATGTAGAGGGTGCCAAGGTGAAGAATGCATCTTCACTCTTCCATATTGCCTTTGTGGCATGGAGACGTACAACTTTACCTTTTATTTGATGCTTAATTAGCAGTGTATGTACCTGTTAAGGAACACTGCTTTTTACAGTGTTACAGGTGCACTATTAGGGTGGTGACTAAAGAAGAGTAGGCTTTCAAGTACCTTTATGCCAGTTATGTACTGAAACGTCATGTGGAAATGTGTTCAGATGCAGTCGAAATTTACGGCCAGGAACGTCATAGCTTCTGTAAAGAATATGTGTGAAATGAATTCTATAAACGTATCTGGAAACATTGGTTTATTTCTGGGTAGTCGGACGTACATTATGGAACATTTACTTCATTTTCATCCTATCCGTGGTTTTTAGATCTGCGGTTTCAAAAGAAACCTTTGCTTCGTGTCCCGGTTCCAGGAGGCCATTTTGAGGCCAATGAAGGTTTGCGGAAGAAGAAAAATGCCCGTAAAACAACGCTGCTGTGTGATGCAGGCTGCATTGTTCTTAAGAAGTTAGTGGGGGAGGGGGGGGGGGCGGGGTCCAAATCTTTCTGGGGAAATTTCTCAGAACCACAACGCGGGCATGGGG
>Ga0123357_10004660_pt1 | contig 16188 bp, 11 predicted proteins | sample TergutEmb28metaG_FD_89873 | JGI IMG/M metagenome (GOLD analysis project Ga0123357, IMG submission 89873) | Embiratermes neotenicus P4 segment gut microbial communities from Petit-Saut dam, French Guiana - Emb289 P4 | ecosystem: Host-associated > Arthropoda: Insects > Digestive system > Gut ... | reverse complement strand
CCCCTCCGCTCTTTCCGCCTAAAAAACCCCCCGCACCCTTTTCAAAAATTTCTCCCCCCTTTTTTCGGGCCCCCCCCCCCCCGCCACCCCCCCCCCCCCCCCCAATCAGACACAACACAGTCATTACTTTACATGACCAATCTGTATCACTTTCCGCCGCCTTTACAGCGCCTCGTGGGCGGGCCGCCTAGTGGCTACGGCTTATACAAGCGAGCCAACAGGAAACGACAAAACAAATTGGTCAAATAAAATGATCCCTCGGTATCAGGTTTGTTCATTTTTGTTGCAGTGGTCGCGGGTAACCGCTGTTTTGTGTGTGTGCCGCGGACAGAGACCTGGAAGAACGAAGCGATGAAGCAGTTCCCAGGCCAGACAGAACTGCCTCTGTGTGAACACTTCAACCCCAAGGACATGCGGTATGAGCGGGAGTGTCCGAGCGGATACAATGGATGCCTCACGCGGACTAACGGTAAGCCAGGCCAGGGTCGGACCTTCGGTTGCAGTCTTATGGCACTGGGCAAATTGAGTTCAGTGGCTCAAATTAGCCTCTTCCGAAAAAGGTGCTAGAGATATGTGGGGCTGGCTTGTTAAAGAGGGGTTCAAGAACACACAGCGTTCTCGCTGCACAGTAATGCTGGCATTGTCATAATTTGAAAACCCTGAATAATGGGTCACAAAATGAAGGAATTTATCTACTGTTTGACAGAACCCCACGTGTTGCGGATGTGCAGTGCTCACGGTGGGGTAATCAACGACTGCAAGGTGGCCAACGGGATCCACTACTGCTTCTGCTCTGGCAAGGACCTCTGCAACGACAACACGCAGTTTCCAACCAGAACGACAGATCGGCCCATGTCCCGGCCCACCACCGATTACGACGAAGAAGAAACGACGGAAGGTAGCGGCGACTATTCCCCTCCCACGAAGACCACCTACAGCCCGACGACGGCTCGCCCGCCTCACGGCACGACCACAAACGACTCGCCTTCGCGTGGCAGCGCCACGATCTGCAGGACGCTGGGACTTTTACCCGTCATGGCGGCCCTCGTAACTGCGACAGCGCACTAGACACCCACCCAACACATATTTGCAGAGGAACACCACACGAGACGTTCAATAATCCCACAACATAGACCCCACCGATATACGAAGCTCCTCTCCCTTTACACATCCATTTCGCACCTCACAGAGAACAAAGTGCCATCCATTAAACAGGCCAACCGGTCGATGTTGTTTGTTATGGGAATCATTTACAAACGCATAATTACACTGTGCGATAGAACGCACGGTTTTTGACAGTGGTACACACTGCAAACACTGATTTAAAGCAAGTGTTTCTCGATGTTCTGGTACCACGGATCCCTAACAAAGACTCATTAATTCTGCGGGCCTCCTACCCCAAAGTACCTCAAATCGCAGACCCATAAGGCACAACGTGCAGTAAAGTCTGAAGTTCAAGTAATTATATACAAAACATACCCAAACTGGAAAAACTTTTAAGTTATATGAAAGTTCATTACAAAACTGGAATTAGGAAAACCTAAAGGAATAGAAAATTTTGTTCTACACAGCAGAATGTACACTGTGTTACACCATTACTACAGATTAAGAGATTTTGTAAAATATTAACACAGTGAATTCCCTTTTCCTTCTAACTTACAACATAAAACCAAAAATAATCTTGTGACCTCCTGTAGGTCCGCGGACCACATCACACTTTAATAATCACTGCTTTAAGGGAAGAATAGAAATGTGGAAGAAAATGCATAACTTCCTTTTTTCGTGTTGTCGGGCAGAAGGGTATTGTGCCTCCATCTTTAACTGGAAGACTGGGGCAGAATGTTCGTCCAAAGTGTTCGTTACTGCCGAACAGAATACACGGTGTCACATCCCAGAAGACAGTAATACCATGTACCGAACAGATGATTTCCATGTCTGTGTGAAATGTACTCACAGCGGTGAAAATTAAGGTCCCGATATTCTCCGACGCGACGCTGTATAGTTTGGTACCTGTATATTAAAGTGCAAGGAGTCACATCCTGCAAGACCGTACCTTAATACAAATATTTGTCTGCCACTGTACTTCAAAGTCTGGAATTCAATCAAAACACAACAGCTTCTCATTTCAGTGGAATGAAGATACCAACTTCTGGGACAGGAAAATGCTCTAAATCTGATAAGAAATTATTGGTTTTGTTACAGTAAAGAACAAGTTGATATGTTACAGGTAAATGAGGGCCTCCATTCATGTTCTCACTCCTTCACTGGGTTCACAGACAAAAGGAACACTGTTCATGTGTGTTCACATCAACTAACTGCTCATCCTTCCATGAACATTAACAGAATTTGACAGCACAAACACAGAACGCCAGCAGAAATGAAGCTGTGAGCTAGCAAGAATGTGGAAAAATATGCAGAGAGGAGGTAGCTGCTAGGTAGAAGGGTGGGTACATCTGTGTTAATTCTTTTCCTGATCCAGCATGACCTTTTACATACTGAAGGTAAGCAGAGGTGAGGTACCTTTTAGACATATGGTTGGGTAAGGCTTTGCTCATTCTTTTCCTGACCCAACATTGCCTTGCACACACTAAGCCACCACTGACACCCACGTTACATGAAATTTTCATGCTGCAATGGCAGGGTATGTGATTACGTTGCGTAGTGGCCCAAACAAACTGTAACATCAACGGACTCTGTGTAGACGGCCTCATGCTTCAGGCACACTTTGTTCTGAGTAAACTGTGCACTGTGAGAGTGGCAGCAGCAGCACCACCATTATCAGTTCATGCAACTAGCATGATGTGTTCCCTGCAAATATGAAGTTCCTTTAACAGCTAAGACCAATCCTTTGCATGTCCTGAGTGAACAGTGTCTGAACATGTGGGTCTTTGCCTCTGCACCCTCTATATGCTTTCATGGCAGGGTGCTCAGGCAGAGGGAAAACTATTGCCTTGTTACATTCAAATTTAAACACAGTCTGTCATAAATAATATATTAAATTCTTACAGTATTCTTGAATGATCAGGGTAATGGGGATCAGTGTCCGGCACAAGAAGGGGCTGTCTTCCCTCCACAGCTTTTGGACCGGCAGGATGACAGCTGTGGTGGCAAGTGCACAAAAACTTTACCTGTGTCTATGGAGCTTAACTTGCAAAACACAATACACCTACCTACTTTTCTCATGACAGTCAAAACAAATCTGTACAAGCAAGCAACTCTGATACTTCACACATCCTGCTGTATCCACATTTAGAAGGCAAAACCTCTGATCAAAAAAACATTTCAGTTTTTGGATTCTGAAGGACAGATTTTTTTCAGGTGTTGCCTCCCTAGCATTTTAACATTAAAACAGTGTCCTAGCAGAGCCCTAAATTAGTGAAGAAACTCTCAACCTTACTGAATACAACCTGTAGCATCATTACAATGTTCACAACAGCCCACCACTGGTTCCTGTCCAGTCCACATCCTTCCACCCAATTTCTGTAAGATACACCTTCATATCAACTGCCATCTATGTCTACAGCTTCTCAAACATATCTGCCCTTCATTATTTTCAATCAAACTTTGTACACGCTTTTAATCTCTCATATGCCCTATCATTCTCATTCTGTCTGATTTGATGATAAATATAATTTAGGATTATTTATGTTACTTAAGGTATATGAGCTTTGACCCAAAATCTAAACATTTCATGGCAACCCAAGTAAATATGCAAATCACTTGTGTCATATTCACTGTTTGAGGCACTGTTCATGAACACACGGTTATGCAACTCATGCCAGAGTTGCTGCAACAAGCAAGCGATGAAACAGATAAGTGTTCACCTGAGAGGTAAATAAATTTTGTATGTTTCTATCTGTACCAATCCAAAATATGATGTAAGACAACTATCTGGAATTGTATGCATTGTGGTCCTACTGGGAGTATTGAACAGAATTGTTTGCAACTAGTACTGTGCAAACGGTATGAGGAGTGCACCAGACTGTTGGTAGCATCCAAACTGTGGGGGAAATAGGCTTTGTCTGCAAGACCAGACTTTTCCACAGACATGAGTGTAAGAGAGTGCAATTCAGCTGTCCTCCAGTGTTCTGAGTGTTGGATCTGAACCCAAATAGAAGCAGAAGTTGTAACCAAATGAACACGAATTTTTTTAGTCTGGTATTTAATGATGATGTCAACTGCTAAGATTATATGGTGTCATTAATGGGTTGATGAATGAGTATGAGGATCGATGCAGCGATGACAAGGGAAAACCAAAACAGCACTTGGGGGTGGGGGACCTGTCCAACTGCTACTCTGTCTACTGCAAAGTTCACACGGACTGGCTTCGATGGTGACAGGCTTGTGACCACCTGAGGGTCAATCACCCATGATGTTCAGTCCTGACAAAAAGGACCTCCCACAACTAAATAAGTTAACTCCACAGAGTAAAGTACCTCTTGAAAGGCTGCTAGTTCCTCAGGTAGTCAACAAATTCCCCACACTTCATGGAAACCATTGGTTCAGTACTGTGCACACTTGTCCCTATCCTGAGCCAGATTAATCCATTCCATGCCCTTCAATGCTATTTCTTTAAGATTCATTTTAATATCATCCCACCTATGCCTACATCTTGCAGGTGTTTCCTTTCCTTCAGGTTTCCCCACCAAAAACCTGTACACACCTGTCTGCTGTCACTTAAGACATTGCCTGGTTTCATTAAGCCAGAGGGTGACAATTCATGCACTCTGCATCACATTATGCACACTGCCAGTTGCAACACAAGTGGACCCAACATTTGACCTATTGTTCACATTCCATACTATCAGGCAAGGACACACAAACCCAGCAGCTTCTAGCTGAACCACAAGAATATTGACCTAATTGCTCAAATCATGTCAGTCCTATCTGCCATCATTAGAATAGAAAAGTTAAGTTAACAGATTATGTAGTGATGCTGCCAACAGAGAGAACCAGAAATACTAAGATGAATGTAAAACATAAGCCTATTGTCCTCGACTGACAAACAGCTTTGACCTTGACAGCACGAGTAGGGTTCCTTTTCTCAGGAGTGTACTCATGGGGAAAACATAAAAGTCCAGTCAAAAATATACACATCCATAACTGAATCCATCACTTCCCCATGGTCACCTTTTGTTAGATGTTCAAATTATACCAAACACAGAGTCAGGTTTACACATAGCCCTGACCAGACAGAAGAAAAGAATAAATAACAGTATTAACTTGTATGCACAGTACACAGCTGTACCACAGCCACACGCATTTCTAACTGCAATACATGGGTACTGGTCATAAAAAATAACGGGGTCTGACTCCCCACTGAGCAACCACTGCCAAGGTTAAAGCTGTGCTTCTACGTCAACAATAGTAGCTCAAGTCTGCTATGCAGTCCAGCTGTATGCCATTTTGTCCTGCAGGCAACTGTCATATCAGAATGCCTTAAGCAACAGTTTCCTGAACTTCTGCTGCAAAACTCTTTGGTTAAACCTGATAGATTCCTAAACCAACAAACTGCATGTACTGCAAACTAAATATGATGCAGCACATTTACATTAGTCTAAGTTCCAAGAAAAGTCTAATCAGACACACTGGGATGTAACATAATGTAATGTAATGTAATGAACATGAATTCAGTGACTTCATATAGATTATGAGAACTGGGGTTCTCAAAGTAGTGCAGCTGAAGCTTCAAGCCTTCTGGGAAGTGATGCTGTGTTGTTGGGCAGCCAGCAGTTCCTCACATTGCCAAGGATCACACTGCCTTCATCTTCAGGGTCAAGCACTTTTTCCTGGACTATTTGACCCTGACAATGAAGGCAATACTTACCATCAAACTGACAGGAACTATAACATTCCCCAAAAGACCTGAATCTTTTTTATGAAATGACTTATTTGATTTGGCAACTGTAATTTACGTAATTATTTAGGCCCTCTCTTGAATCCACCAGGCTTCATTTGAACAGTTTACTACTGCAAACTTCAATTCAGTGTCTCACTCAACTGGAGCAACTTCCTTTTTCTCTTAACATGCAGTACAAGGTAAATGTTTCTACACATTTACAGTTCATCATTACAGCAGGTGTCAGTGATGCCCCTGTATATCATTCACACAGACCTCAGGCTCCACACAACACTGAGGGAATGCCTGCTTGAAGCAATACACACGCATTACGAATGGAATAAGCAGAAGCAATACACACGTGTTATGAACAGAATAAGCAGAACAACAGTTATTAATCAGTTGAATATCTTTAGCTACAAAAATTTTGTGAGATGTGAGTCAAAAGTAAGATTACAATCCCTTATGATCTGACGCCGTATGGTCTGGTAGATAGGTACAAACATTTCAGAGGAACCTGATGCCATCTTCTGAAGCTTCTAATCTGAAGATGATGACAGCAGGATTCTATGAAACACCTGTATCTATCAAGAAAAGTACAGGGACTCACATTCCACAAGACATGCTCACTGATACCAGAACATGCAACGTCACATAGAAATCAACTTCTTTGAAGTTCATTTAGCAGAAATAAGTTGCAGGTATGAAAATATCAAAGTGCTGTGCTTTAAGACTGAAGGAAGACTGTCACTCACATAAGATATCATAACAGTCTTATACAGACAGACAGCCTGAGTACCTTACCAAAAGCAATGGTTCCCTCTTAAGGAGTTTTACAAGGGACTGAGCCATGTTGACATTCTAAGCAGGAAAATGTTGCAAAACAGATTCACTAAAAGTCATTGCACCATTCAATCTGTACCCACTGCCTTTTTTCTACAGCTGTATGAGATGGAAATACATCAATACATTGTCTTTCAAACATGTATTAATATTCCTATAGTAAAACCAACTAGATGCACCAGTGTATCAAATTTATTTTAAAACGACACTCTACATCTTTCGGACGGCCTTTCCATCCATCATCAGGAGCTGAAGACTGTACGTACAGCAACAGGCATTTGTCACACAGATACTGCAGTCTGCTTGCTAGCAAGCTGATGATGGACGGAAAGACCGTCCGAAACATGTAGAGTGTCGTTTTAAAATACAATAAATTTGATACATTGGTGCATCTGGTTGGTTTTACTGTAGCAATAATATTATGATGCACGGCCCTATGAACGTCGAACATGTACTAATAACAGTATTGAATTATGAATGCATGATCCTGAAAACCTGAGTTACCGAGAGACACTTAAATGATTCATAAACGTACCACATATTTTCACAAAACAGCGCTGTCCTTTAGGTCTGTCATCATAATGGCACTAATTACAGCAATAAAAGTACTTATGAAGAAGACTATTAAGCTGCCAGTAAATGAACTTCCTACACTTTGTGTACCGAGACACAGTTCACGTATGTTCAGCAGTTCAGACACATGGCTCAAAAAACATGCATCTAAAGGGGGAAATCTCATTACATGGAAACATTCTGAATGGTATGATACTACACTATCCCTTGGGGATATTTCTGGGGACCAAATCACTTGAACATTCCAGACTGACCGCTTTAAACAGAATATCCCTAACCAGGGATCACAGCACACATGAAAATGAGGAAGTTGTTCACCCATTTTTAAACAAAGGCCTCTGTCTACACCAGTTAATTTCTGTAACATCCTGTGGAAACTGCAGCTTAAGGCAAGCATTCTGCTCGACACTTGCCAGTATTACGGCATAGCAGACAAAGTAGCCAGTCGGTTTACTGTTGGCTTCAAGGTTGGCAATAACTTATAAAATGGCTTTATAAATATTCTGACCAATAGGATCAGATCTTCCCATCACAAGGTGTATATATTTCTTATATACATATATATATATATATATATATGTATATGAACATAAATGTAATATAATCGTTTGTATATGGAGTTTGGAGGAGTAGCATCTAGAGCAGTGATGAGCGACCTGCAGCACACAGGTTTTATTTTCAACACACTTACCTTACACTACCCTACCAGAACAAAGGGCACTTTTTTGACTGAAATTCACATGTACAGTTAAATTTAGTTAACAACTTTCTGCATAATGCATAGGCACATCATATGTTGGTAAAATACACTGTGATGAGCCCCAGCATCTCCCATAATCTTTCAGCTTTACGTACATTCTTATAATAATTCATGCAAGTGTGCTTCAGTTATAATTTTATAGAATGAATGAATGAATGAATACTTCATAAAAACATTATCACTGACAAAGAAACAGTGCCAAGCTTCAAGCTGATGTTCTTCCATTCTTCAAAAACAATGGTACGTGATAAAAATTAAATTATAATTAATTGCCATAATCAATTTTATTGCAGTAATATTAATAATTAGTTAATAGTAACTTTAGTACCCTGACTGTTTAGCACAAAACGTGCTGTCTTTCAAGAACTAAGATGCTGCCCGTTCATAGTTCGTTCAGAGATGTTCACATTCATCTCATGCAAAATCCAGGTCACTCAGTGCTGCTATGGCTCACTTTGCTGTATATGTCACAGCTCGTGATGTTTTGGTGCACAGGTACTTCCAAAGCTCAATTCTACCATAACGTTTGTATCTAAAAGCTTTGCACAACAAAATGTACCATCACCAAAGATCTGACAGTTTCTTCTTACTTGATCCACACTGTATTTGTAAGTAACTGAATAAATACAAGAATCCTTAATGGCAGTTTATTAATACTTCCCAAATCCAAACAATTTCTCAACTGCCTGACTGACTGATGAACTAACTAACTAGCTAGCTAGCTAACAAGCATGAACGAGAGCCCTTCTTGAGAAGCTACCAGTTACTCAGCTAGTCAAGAAATTCTCTGCATTTTATAGAACCCAAAGGTTCAACATAGTGTTCACAACTGCCCACTGCTTGTCCCTATCCTGAGCCAGCTAAATCCAGTCCATGTCCTCCCATCCTATTTCTTTTAAAACACATTTAAAATTATCCTCTCATATACACCTTGGTATTCCCACGTATGTTTTCCTTCCGATTTCCCGCCAAAATCCTGTATGCACTTCCTCCCCATACATGCTGCATACCCTGCTCATCTCATCCACCATCACTTAGTAACAATGCAAACAGCATGTAATAAAGTACATTTTTATGAAAAGCCAAAATTCCTCATTCTGAGAAGAGCCACATCTGTGAACTACATTGAAAAGTCATAAAATCACACACAGATTTCAGAAGAATTGAACCCAGGCCTCCACTGTGCTATGCTGATATCAAACTGCCTGAGTTACAGCACAGCCTCAAGCTTCTCTTTATGCAGACAACTGGCAACATGGCATGGCACAACACTCTATAAGCTCTAAATCATGACTCCTTTAGTTTGATTCCCTCAGGCAGTACAGATGTCTTAACTATTTCATTACAGGAACAGGTTTGCCGACTTCTTTTATTTGTCTGTTTCTGTTTTTTTAAAAACTACCTACAGCTAATCACTCAGCAGGTCGTCCTCACAGACAGACACTATACAACTGTCAGTATCACTGCCATGTCAAATGAATGAATGTATTTATGCTAAAGGCAAGGATATAGTTGTTCCTGTCCCATAATGATGGCATACAGAGAGATAAGCCCCACTTTACCCCTGGCAAAGGAATCCCCATTACCCATTAAATAGGAAGCTACATGGATCTCTCAGTTGGTCTGCACGTTTAGTTTTTGTATCTTGCCCTGCCAGGAGTCAAACCCTGGACTGTTCAGCCCGTGGCCTAGTCATGATTTTAAATGAGCCTAATGAACACTAAAGGAATGCCTGTGAAATATCAATGGGAAAATTTAACAATTCCCATCGCTAGTTACATTTTCCATAGGTAACCCTCCCACTGATCCACTCTTACACATTACAGGTCCTGAGGAACACTTGGATATTGCAGTTCCACTGACCGCATGCATGCTGTAAACTGGGGAGCATCCAGAAAATTGGCTTCATACAATAAGCACATAACAGCAGCAGACAGCCACCTCTTTTTGGCAAGTAAACAAGGCTGTTCTGTTCACTTTCATCTCCATTTTGTTCTCCACATGCACACGAAACAGGAGTATCCAGCATGAAAGAATGAGCTGCATTACTGCAGAATGTTAAGCATCATGCAGACAACAGTCTGTCTGTCTGTCTTTAGCAGCCATAACTCATCAAGAAATAGCAGCTGGGACTCGACATTTTGATAATAGAGTTAGGATGATTATAGGATGTACCATGCCAAATAGAATAAAAATTGGTTTATGGCTTTGGGGTGTGCCTCCCTATATAGAATACCCCACAGATGCAGGAGAAATGGTTGACTGCTGACTGTGTTACAGCCAGGCTGCCATGGTTATGACTCTCATGCTCTCTGTTCTGTGTTCTCTGTGAGGTGTGCACAGAGGCTGAATAAACAGTTCTGTATCAAGCATACAATAATACGTACAGCACAGTATAACCAGACAGCAGCAAATGCTTCACTTGCTCTAAAAATAGAGCTATGACTGAGAAAAGGGGCCACTGAGATAGCTAGTGACAGCATCCAGCACTAATCAATAATAATCAGTAGTGGCTCATAGCAACAGTTTGGCTGTGGAGCAGTGTCTGGTAATAACATCAGCAGTAATTTGCACTAATCAGCAGGATAGCAGAGTCTGTTTAGTGACTAGGCTACAAGCTGGACAATCTGGGGTTCAAATCCGGCTGCAGTAAGTGACTTTTCTCTTCACAGAAACATCCAGACCAGCCCTGGGGGCCCACCAAGTCTTGTACTGAATAGGTACCTGGGTTCGTTCCTGAGTACATGTAGCACAACCAGGGCATAAGCTGACCAATCACCTCAATAAAGTGCCAAGGTTACATGTAAGTGCAGCTGTACTTCTACTGCCCTTGTAAGCTGTTGTGGCTTGGACAGGGACAACTGTACCCGGTTCACAGACAACTGCCAATACACACACACACACACCTATAATAGGCTAATCCTTGCAAATGCAGCATTATGTGGGTAAATTGTTATGAACAACAGTGACAGATGACAGTGATAAATGGTAGCAGAAGGTATGCTAATTCAGTAGTGAAGTATCCCCTTCTGCCAAAAGACATTAATACAAGACCTCTCAACAGCAGCATCTCTTAGTGCTTATCTTAAGATGAGTGCTCTGTTATTAGTGTAAGTGTGGACAGTCACTGAAATCATGATTTCAGATGCAGTGTGACCAATATAATAATGGAAATGAACAAAAATTTGAAATTTAAATTTGAACAAGCTTTCTGTTATTAGAGAACATGGGCAGAAGACATAAAAGATAGTGCAAAAAACAAGTGTTGTTTACATGCTAAAACTTCCTACATAACCAATGCACTTCTGCCACACAACATCCACCTGAACCAAGGTAACCCTGAACTGCTGGGACAAATCTAGCACATGACATCCAGTCAAATCCATATGACAACCACCACAATAAACAGAATCAGAAACAAACCAATAAAAATTACTGTATGTTTCAAAAGACTAACATGGAAGAAAATTCACAGACATGAACATAAGAAGTGAAAGGCAAAAAAAGGAAAGCAGCGTGGGGAGACAGACAAGTCACGGGAACAGGACAAGGGGACAAGTAAATGGACGGGAAGTGTGATAAATTTAGATGGCTAGGATATGTTGTTTTGCAAGTTACAAGGCTGGCAGCTCTGAGAAAACCCTAGCATGGACACATTAGCTGTTTTGTTACCGGTCTGGCAACAGAGACTGCTGCCGTCACTTGTTTGTTGAATCTAGCCGACGTTACACCAGGAACACACGGAAAAGAATATGCCATACAAAATTAAAAAAGTGTAGTGAAGTTCAAGTACATAAAGATGAAAGTACAAGCCTGTGACTTCACAGTCCAGTTCTAAAGCTGTCAAATAATGTCAGTGGTCCTGCAACTCACTGTATGTACATACGTTTACATCATGTAAGTTTTTGAAGAGTTCTAAAAGAAAAATAAACAAATAAGTAAATAATAATATATTTCAATTAAGTCATGCCAGTCAGTCAGACACGTCATTAGGAAGACATGGAATGCCACTGTTGCATAAACTGTCCTAAGGCCATGGAGAGAACTAACAGTCTCTGAAATGTTGACAATCCATTCCACCTTGACACAAGCAACTGCCAAAAAAAAACTTCACTGCATTTACTTCTCACAAAGGCTTCAAATCCTGTTTAGTAATTGCTCTTTACTATGGTCACAAATGAAATGCACATAAAAACAACAATCTTGGTAGTTCTATACCCGACCACTGCAAGAGAATGTTATAAATAGCCTCTGGTCTGGTTCAGCTGCATAGCTGACATGTAGAGACAGGGATAGTGCACCACAAGAAACCTGGACACAATGACATGACCAGAACTTTGAACAGTGGAACTTAAGTGAACTGGGCAAACTGACGAAACTACAACATGATCACAAATCAATCTGCAAACAACAAAATGATTCTAGTCTTCTGGGACATAACTATGTGATACTGGTTGAATAGTTGCCCATTGCTTTAAAGAATTGCAGTGCCTTCATCTTCAAGGTTTTAAGCAGTCAAAGCTGTCTTCTTGAACCACTCACACCGTTTGCACCTGATGATACGGCACCATGATCCTTCAAAACATTGGGAAATATTAACCAAATAATTCAACATCATATCCCAGAAGACTTGAGACTTCAGCAACACTCATGTGAGAACCTCCAACCTCACATATTGATAAGGGCTTTGAGGGTCTCATGGTGCAGACATTACAGTTATGATCTGGGATATGGCACTGTATATCCTGGCAGGCAGATACACGTACAGCTGTAGGTGTGTGTCTCATGGCATCATAAAGTCAGGCAACCACTGGCCTTCTTTTGTGCAAAACTAGAGGTAATAAAACCACGGACTTACCGTCAAACAGCACATCCTGGTAGTGAATGTCAGTTTTGTTTCGGAGTTGCTCCTCCTGCTGCTCCCACTTCTGGCGAAGCAATTCTCGCCTCATATCGCCAGACATCAACTCCAGTGCCCCATCACCACTTGTCACTGTTTGTCCATTATCATCACTGTTTGCCTTGTTCTTTTCATCAAAACCACCGAGAGACTCGAAGAGCTCCACATCCCTTTGTTTAACATGAGCCAAATCTTTCCTCAGGCACCTTCGCGTACGACCCAAACAGTCCACGTAATCCACCCTGGAAGATGATAAATAATGGAAACATATTATGGAATCGACATAAATGTTGCAGCACAATACAACTGTGTATATTGGTCTAAATTGACAAGTCTTAATTTCATCACTACATGAATTTCTTCCTTGACAGACTAGTAAAGTAAAAAGCCCAACAGTCCAGAATCTCAAAAACTGAAACTCCTTGTATTCTGGCACTAAACAGGGCAGGGTTAAAAAACTGCAGCAGCAACATGAACCAATCAGCTCATCACCATCTCACAACATCAGTCCACCACTTTACAATGTTATGACTGTGAGAGTATTTTTGTGAGTGTTTTTAACTGGCAATTTGAATATTTATGCTAGCAGGCTGGCTGTAACTTACTGACAGCACCACCTCAGTCCTAATAGTGCCAACCTACTGCAAGTCTACCGTATACTGCTTAGCTCTTCTGCTTCCATATCCAGGAGTTTGATGTTAGAATGCAGGCCTGCACACCAGATGTCCTCACTGTTCAACAGGGAAGGTGATCTTAATTGGTAAACAGGTAAGGAACTGGGAAAGAGATGGTATCCTTGCATTTGTGAGACAAGAATAAAGAAATTCATAGAAATCTCATACAGGGTAGCTGGCAGCCTAGCCAAGTTCAAACCAAGCACCATCACTACTACTTCGACATCCTGGTTCCCAAGAAATTTTATGATCCAGCAACTAACACAAGACAAGTCACAAACACAGTACAACATGAACACTGCTGCATCTGCTGACATTCCAGTATTCTTCACATTACCAATGAAATACGTCACATATCACAAACAGAGTTCTACTGGTAAAATGTATATTTATAATAAATACCCAACAAACAACTTGTGCATGATTAAAGATGTATGTGGTGCAATGAAATAAGTTTCTAGACTGACCACGAGATGACAGTACTGCAGCCAGCATGAATTTGTACTGCTACATGTACCTGGTGTAGAGTCTGCTCAGTCACCTCCTGCTTACAATAAGGCTGTAACACAAACAACTGATGAGGGATCTTCCTGTTATGCACACTCGTGTGTTGTACACAGCTACAAAATGGCAGACTTCAAAGAGCAGACCGTCTGTATCAAACTTTGGTTTAAACTGGGAAAAATGCTACAGAAACTTTAAAAACGTTGGAATAAGTCTTGCAGAGTAGACAATGGGAAGAACACTACTTTTTGCGTGGTTTTCAAAATTCGAAAACAGGATGGCGTCTGGTGAAGATGGCAAGTGGTCCAGACATCCTTCGACAAGGAATACTGATGAAAATGTGGAAGAACATGTTCCCGAAAACAGGAGAATTCTAACCGCAAAGTTCCTAATATGCTTGGAACTTCATGTGGATCAGCTGAGAGCACTTTGAAAGATAACCTGAATGTACATGATTGTTTCAAAATTTACAACCTGCCTGCTGATCCAGGAACAGAAGAAGAATTAGTTCAACATGTACCAGGACCATCAACACAGGCTTGAAAGAAAACCAGAATGCCTTTTGAAGTTGGTCACAGGTGACGTGATGACCAAGCAACCAAAATGTCACAACAGCTGATGCAAAACTGTGAGGCACACTTGCTGAGTTTCAAACAATGCACTTCACAAAATGCTTCAAACAGCGGCATTGTCACTAAACTGCTTGTACGAACTCTCTGGTATACTACATTGAAGGGAATAACATTCACTTGCAGCTAAATGTTGTTGTTGTTATATATTCAGTTCAGAAGCCATATGATCACTGTGCATATGTTCTTAACTGCAGAGTCAGCACTCCAAGATGTATTCTGCACCTACAGGCTGAGGTCAGGAAATATCAGCTGCATGACTAATGATGCATGTTGGGGGGGGGGTTTCGGAATCATTACGAAAATTCAAAATTTTATTTTCAAAAATTTAAAACAATATAAATGTGATGCCATACCAGTACTTTTAATGATGTACAACAACATGTATAATGTATGGTATAGCACCCAGCATGCCAGTTACAAAACCATAGTGTATGGGTTTGGCATCTGCAGCTTTGTAAGTGGATTAATAAACATGTACATCACTCAGCAGGGGAGAAAGAAAAGGGGGGGAATGGAAAAGAAATTTTACCATAAAGAGCAATCTGCGCAACAGAAACTGTAATGGCAGAGCACTCAGCTGTAAACAGCACCTTCAGAAGAATGCACAGACGTAGCAATGCCCATACAGGGCCGAACATCCCCTCCCCCAGGTACCCTAGAACATACCAGTCCTCCTCCGGATCCAGCGGCTCATCATATTCATCACTGAGATGTTCCTCCTCTTCCTTATCTTCTTCTGGTCCCTTCATGTTACTGGCCTCTCCTGTTTTGTTATGATCACCCAATATTTTCTGTTGAAAGTTCACAAGATATCGTGTATCGGCAGCAGTGACTGAGGAATCCCGCGACAGCCTGTCATACAACTCGGACTTTGCCTCTAAGGCGGCTCTACAAACAAGACACAATTCATTAGTACAAGACTGGAAGGAAGAAACTTTTTTCCTTTGAAAATCACAACTGTACAGTAAAAGTGCCAGGGTAACTGATGCTATTTTCCTACAAATGGAATATTTGACAAATATGCCTGTATATGTGCACTGTACAAGGTACCAAATGAATTATTCCTACAGTTTCCATAATTGGGTCATATGGCAAAACATTCAAAGACTTTAGCTTTAGCACACATACAACATCAAACAATAAAGTCCCAGGACTAAGGCTATAAGGCAAGTATGGTTTGGTACACAGACAAATTGCAGTTGGTTTCTGTTAGCTCAAATTCTGAACAAGTGGGACTGGTGAAAAGGAAGTTCCAGGTCAATCAGTTCATGCAAAGCAGCCTAGTGTATAAGCTGCATACACTCTTTAACTCCGGCAACAAATATTTATAAGTGACCAGCTTGAGCCGTGCCCTGCGGCTGTTCGGCTCAAGTTGTAATATGGTCGGCTCAACCCACAACATTACGTAAACAAGACTTCCGGCCAACGTGGAGTGTCTTGGTAAAGTGCTGTCATGCGATCAT
>Ga0123357_10004659_pt1 | contig 16189 bp, 7 predicted proteins | sample TergutEmb28metaG_FD_89873 | JGI IMG/M metagenome (GOLD analysis project Ga0123357, IMG submission 89873) | Embiratermes neotenicus P4 segment gut microbial communities from Petit-Saut dam, French Guiana - Emb289 P4 | ecosystem: Host-associated > Arthropoda: Insects > Digestive system > Gut ... | reverse complement strand
GTCATGTACCGAACACAAGTCGTGTTCCTAGCCCGGTCATGTACCGAACACAAGTCATGTTCCTAGCCCGGTCATGTACCGAACACAAGTCATGTTCCTAGCCCGGTCATGTACCGAACACAAATCGTGTTCCTAGCCCGGTCATGTACCGAACACAATGTTCCTCTTCCGGGTTACGAAGTAGTATTTCAGAAAGCAGTCCACAGTTACCTTCCAAACCCTTTCCTATTGAACGGTGTTGGGGGTCGACGCTTTGTGAAGTACTTATGACGTGCCGAGAGGAAGCAAATTGCGACAGTCAATTTGTTGTGCATCATTAGTTTTGACGTGGTACTGGCGGCGGGGGGAGGGGAAGGGGGCGGGGCAACTCCTGAAAAACTGGAATAGACCGAGCGTTTTGAATAACCGAATGCAAATAAGTACTTGCCCTTCCCTGCGTCATTTGCTTGTTGCACTGAACCATGTTAAAGCCTGTCATATGATTTTTGTTATACATTGTAATCTGGCAGAATGTGAATATTTGTTTTGCTAATTTGTTTTCGGAACAACAAATATGAGTTCTGAAATCAAACACAAACTTGCGTTATGGATATTTCATTTCCAGTATTTCTGTCCCCCCCCCCCGCCCACCCACTTTTATAAGCCAAGACTCACATCCAAACCCCAGGCACACCGAACGGTATCCGTTTTGCAGTGGGTTACAATTTTGCCACCATCTGATGTTTTACACAGTTTGCCAACATCTGTTCTGGCAAATGTCCGGATATTGCGATAAATCCGCCATGACCCGTCAGTTTTCCATCCAAACTTCCAGTTTTAAACAACCGCCATATTTAATTAAGGTTTCTTAAATTATTAGGCGTAACCCGGTTTAGCTCAGTCGGTATAGCAACTCGCTACTGACTGGACAGTCCGGAGATCGAATCCCGGTGGGAGCATCATTTTCCGCACCTGTTCAAACCGGCCCAGGGATCCACCCAGCCCGTCGTATAATGGGTACAGGGTCATTCCCGTGAGTAAAGCGGCCGGGGCGTGCCGTTAAACACCCACCCCTATCTAGCATTTAGGTCAAAGAAAGAGTACAGCTATACCCCTGCTTCCCCTCTGGGCCACTGTGGCCTGTTCTAGGGTGACCTTTACCTCTACCTTTCTGCGTTACTGTTATAAGAAATTCTGGGAAGAATTTTTGAGCCTACTCTCGTTTACATGCATCTGTGCAATAGCCAAGGCTATTATAAATTACATACTATTTTTTCATTCAGTTATTTAGTTACGGTAGCCCAGTCGGTATAGCGACTGGGCTACGGGCTGGACGGTCCTGGATCAAATCCCGATGGGGACGAGATTTTCCGCCCGTCCAGACCGGACCTGGGGCCCACCCAGCCTCCTGTAAAATAGGTAACGAGTCTTTTCCGGGGGTAAAGTGCGGCCGGGGCGTGCTGCTGACCCCCTTCTAGTGCTGCGGTCATGGAAGAGTAGAGCTATACCTCTACCCACCCTATGAGCCACACAGAACCTGTAACGGGATCACTTTACCTTTACCTTTTACTTAGTTACTGACATCTTTGGTTTTGATCGGTGTGTTCACTCAGCACGTGGAACAATATAAGGTAAGAGTTCGGTCAACTATAATCCCTCCAGTCCTTCAATTTAAGGGACTGCCTTGGCATTTCCTGGCAAAAAAAAAATGGAAAGAAAAAAAGTTAGACAAAACCAGACGAAGCACAACTCCTATCCAATTAATTATTCAGGAGGCCGGATTTTGAATAAAGTATCCTCCGAGTAAAAGTGTATGCTAATTTTGAAACTAATTATGTCTACGTAATAGGAAAGCAATGTCAAATTTTAAAATCCCTGAGCGGCATTAAGCTAATGTGGTCGTCTGTGCGACGCTGCGGCACTGCCCTCTTTGGGGCCTCAAAAATCACCGTTTCCTGAGTTTACACGAGAAATACATTAGGAGTCGTTCAATTCGAGACCCGCACTTGGTGTAGCATTTATCCACAGAAGAAACTTAGAACATATGTGACAAATATAAAGAATTGCCACTACGGCGCAATATGGGCGCCACATCTGCTTGTACTGTACATAGGGGGACGCGACTCATTGTCGATAATTTCAAACAAAACCTGCTTTAAACTGTAAAACAGGCGAGCAATGACAATTGTCTGTGCTGACCCATGTTCTGTATGCCTTTATGAATAGGTAGGTTTCACCCTTTTTACAGGCCACGAAAGGCCTTAGGGCGAGTAGAGGTATAGCTCTACTCTTTCTAGGACTTCGGCTCTAGAAGAGGTGGGTTGGTTAGCCCCACGTCCGGGCCGCCTCTACTTCCGGGAAAGACCAGGTACCCATTTTACAGGACCCTGGGTGGGCCTCAGGGCCGGTCTGGACGGGCAGAAAATCTCGTCCCCACCGGAATTCAATCCCGGGCCGTCCAGGCCGTAGTAAGTCGCTAAACTGACTGAGCTACCCGGCCCACTGCCTTGTTGAATAAGTCAGATTAATTTAATATGAAATGTTTGATAGTGCAATTATTTAAACCTTAAAACATCTGTCAAAGTGATAGGAAATTTACACCTCTGTAGGCACAATTAGCCTGTGATCAATGCTGGCACAGTTGTGTTCACTGGTGTCTATCATAAAGGACGGCTTTTTTCCTTTTACAAAAGCGCATATTTTATGTACCAGATATTACGTTTGTGGTAACAAATCCAGTCACTTTTCCCGTAGATTCAGCACTAATATTTTCAAAAGTAAGAACTCTACTTGTCTTCCTTTGTTGCTAAATTGCTCCTGACACTCAAACTCCCCTCTGCACTGATACGTACGACACTACCCTAATTGGTCCAGCAGCAGTACGCACCTTCCCACAACAAGAAAACTGCAACACTGAAACACGAACTTCTATTCAGATGAAAATCGTACAGGCAATTGAACAAGTCCCAAAGCCAGTGGCCGCTCACTTACTGGGATTACGGGTTCGAATTCTGCTGTGGGCAGAGATGTCTGTCTCTTGTGGGTGTTGTGTGTCTTCAGATAGAGGTCCCCGCGTCGGGCTTATCACTCGTCCAGAGGAGTTCTACCGAGTGTGGAGTGTCGAAGTGTGATCGTAAACCCTCGATAATGAAGAGACCCTTGCCCACAGAGGGTATGTTATGCCATGGAAGATTCAAAAAGCCATAAACATCACAAAACCACACTCAAATAAGTACTACCAACTTCACGAAGGGAGAAACATTTATTAAAACTTAGAATGATTGGTTGTATCAGTAGAAAAATATACCATCTTATCCCCTACTCATTTTTTAAGTTCGACACTAGGAGGAGTTGAATGGACAGCTTTAAGTTTCGACCTCCTTACCCTCGAAAATATAGCCCACGGTGATCACTGGATAGGAAGCTATGATGTCACAGAACGGATGTGGACGAGAGGACGAGAGGGAAATATCTCTTCTGCGGGAATTCAACCCCGATCCACCTGGTCTTCAACCAATAACCATCTCCCTGCACTAACTGAGCTACCTAGCTCTATAAACTCGAGCGTCATTTGTGCAGTTTTTAACCATATAAAATGTGGAACTGTCCGGAATAATAAACTTACTTACTTACTCCATGGAGCAGAGTCCTTCTTGAGAAGCCAACTGGTTCTGCAGCTAGTCAAGAAATTCCCGCACTTTATGGAACCTGAAAGTTCATCACCGTGTTCACAAGTGCTCGCCATCTATCCCTATCCTGAGCCAACTCCATCCAGTCTCCACCTCCTCCCACTTCCCGAAGATCCATCTTAATATTATTCTCTCATCTACGTCTGGGTCTCCCCAATGGTCTCTTTCCTTCAGGTTTTCCCACTCGAACCCTTTGCACACCTCTCCCCTCCCACATGCCCCTTCCATCTCATTCTTCTCGATTTTACCACCCGCACAATATTGGATACGGAGTAAAGATCCCTAAGCTCCTCATTATGTAATTTTCTCCATCCCCCTATTACATACAAATTTTAATTCCAACGTCACAGAAAACACAATCTATGTAAGTTATAAAGTTACTGGCTAATGGATGTTCAGAAAAATTTGCCTTGTTTATTCTGAAAACCATTTGATATTGTATGGGCGAAATATCGATTTCTTGACATTTAAAATCCCTTGACATACATACATGTCACGTTAACATCAGTGCTAGTTAAAACGTTAATCTCACGCTGTAGACGTGTAATTGACAGCAGCCTAGCAGGAAGGTATTTAGAACTCCAGTTCCACGCAACAGACGATGAAGATCAACATGTGGAGGTAATGAGATCGCAGAACGCCTGAGGGAAAGAGAAGGAACGTATAAGCGATAAATTCTATTTGCAGGTATTAATTACCTGTCTCTGTTCTAAACTTCTGACAGCGTAACTCGTGTCTAATAGATAACGTTCGTGGATTTGTGACTGAGGAGATTATTGAATTTATGGGATCTGGAATAACAGTGGAAAGACAAATTGCATAATGGGAAGGCTCACTTTTTTTTTTTTTTTTTTTTCATTTCCACATATTCTTTTGGGTCACAAAACCACTGATGCAGAAATGGAGGGAAACATTCATATAATATACATAGGGCTCTTGCAAAATGCATTGACTTCACTTTGTTTGGCTGAAGGAAAGAGTACATTTGGAAGGCCTAAATATAGATGTGAGGAAATACTATTAAAAATAGTATTAACTTATGGTGTGTGGGGCATGGAATGTATAAGGTATGCTGGTGGGGTCTTGCGTACTTGGAAATGAACCTTCTGGTTCCATAAAATGCTTAAATTGCAGGCCGTCATGCAGTGTTCCGCATAGCCTTCATTACAAACTTAATGCTAAATGTAACCTGATATCACTCCTGCAATGTCAGCATGAATCAGAAGAGCAGTACCGTGTTTGTATTGCGTCCTTTTGACACGTAACTACACCAAATTGCGGATAACTGCAGTGCCGACAGTCAATACCACTCAGAAGAATAAGTTTCTACTGTCCACACGATAAAGGATTATTGGGGAGTAGAGATATAGCTACATTCGTTCTTAACCTCGACTCTAGATGGAGGTGAGTGATTTAACTTCACGACCCGTCAACTTTACCCAGGGAAAGAACCGCGGTATCGATTGAATGGGTGGCTGAGTGGGACCCAGGGCCGGTCTAGGCGTTTTTCATCATCATCATATATCTTTCATGCAGTTGGGCCACTTGTTGACCCGTTCCGGTCTCACGTATCCAGAAGTCTCTTCAAAGGTCTACCATGATTCCTTCTGCCACCTGAGGAGTAGTGTTTCATTACCCTGGGTAATCTATTTCGAGGCATTCTATTTACATGTTGTTTTGAAAAGTTAAATATCTCTTGTTTCTACCGAGATTCGAAGCCCGGACCGTCTAGTCCGTAGCGTAGTCGCTACACCGACTCCAACTACAGCCAACCTGAGGTATTCGCTCTTCTGTGATGTTACGCTGCGTTCATTGATAGTTACGGACGTTTCGGAAAACCCTACCATTCCCATCTTCAATTGTCAAGCAATCTTACCGATAGGCTGTCACGAAACTTAGACTATTTGACCCTTGAATATGGGACCGATAGGCTATCCGAAACGTCGGTAACTACCAATTAGCGCTGCGTAACATCCCAGAAGAGTGAAGATCTCTTTTACACTGCGACGGGAGCCTGAAGTCACTCAAACGCTAACTTCCTGCTGTTGTCAAGTTGCTTTACGTTTCTCACAAAATTGCCGCACTGACTGAAGCCAGAGTTCGTCTAAATATTGTGGTGTAGCCGCGTCTATGAAGATTTTGTTCTGAGATGTGAAGCCGTCATTCTTATGTCCCGAAAATGGAGGCTGCAATTCCCTTAGAAATTTTCGTAACTACCTCCGAAACTACTTACTCACTCCACGGAGCAGAGTCCTTCTTGAGAAGCTAACCGTTTCTCAGCTAGTCAAAATATTCCCCGCATTTTATGGAACCCGAAGGTTCATTACCACATTCACAAGTGCCCGCCACCTGTCCCTATCCTGACCCAGCTCGATCCAGTCCATACCACCACATCCGACTTCCGGAAGATCCATCTTAATATCATCCAGACATCTATGCCTGGGTCTTCCAACTGGTCTCTTTCCCTCAGGTGTCCTCACCAAAACCCTGTATACACCTCTACTCTCCCCCATGCGCGCTACATGCCCAACCCATCTCATTCTTCTCGATTCTATCACCCGAACAGTATTGAGTGAGGAGTACATATTATTAAGCTCCCCATTATGTAGTTTTCTCCACTCCCCTGTTACCTCATCCCTCTTAGGCCCAAATATTCTCCTCAACACCCTATTCTCAAACACCCTTAGCCTACGTTCCTCACTCAAAGTGAGCGACCAAGTCTGACACCCATACAAAACAACAGGCAAAATTATAGTTATGTATCCTATGAAACTACACGACAGTAATTTTAATGCATATTTTGCTGACAGCTCTCCTCTCCATGACATTTTATATCCAGCACCAAGAAGATCCGGTTAAGGCTGTTCATGGAAACCATCCCCCCCCCCGCGAGGAAGGTACGAATCTCACTGCTGCACCATGTGGAAAAAATGGAGAGATTTGGACTGTTCAAGCCGGCTTAGCACGCACAAACTACCCTACTTAAAGCTTCCAAAATCTTTGGATGTTTTCGTGAAGACGTGCATGGTTACCAGCTGCCACAAGCCTTAAATGAATGACAAATTTAGAACACTTGCCTCTGTATTTATGGTAACGGAGAACTGCAAATGTGATGTTCAGTTTACATTATCTTTTGTACAAGCCCACGTTGCTGTGACACCAAGAGCGTTTGACAGTGAGCCTACTCTATTTCAAGATTGCTGCACTCCGTGGAGCACGTGCACAAACACGTGCACAAACACGTTCTGCGATGTGTGTGTCCCGAAGGGACGCCGACAATACACAACATTGTCCGACATGATACACTGCATACGCTCTATCAGAACGAGATGTGGGCTATATTTGTATTACAGAAATTTAATGTTTTAAAGATGACAGTCAGGACAATTAATACTCATACATGAAATGTGGTGTTGGACTTGTGAAAATTTGTGTTCGTAGACTTCCTGAAGATGGCACTCCCGTACCGAAACATGTAACAGCGACACTTACCATGAATTGTGTTTTATGGTTTGTATTTTATTCAGTACATTTGTTGGTCAATATATTGAATATTTAATGAAATCTGTTAGTTCCTAACAACGTCAACACGAGCTCTGGAACCGAACTAGATTTCGTCCACAGTGTTAATGCAGGCGGGGTTAAATAGGGGTTAAACCTGATTGTTCGTATCTATTTCAGTGCCGGGATGAAGAGAGAACGGAAAATTTGAATATAACCTTTCCGTGCACTAAAAATACACACTGTTATGTAATAAACCAACAGTTACACGTCAATACAAAATGTTTTATCACACGTGGTCACAGAAGCGAGAGAAACATGTCGGTAAAAATAGACAATAAAACCTTTTATGTACGTGCATTTGTTGAGCTTTATTGCATAGCATAAAGAACGCAAACATGTCTCCAATACATGATAATTTGGCAAGCGAGATCTTATGTTACAAGTTATATATTCGTTGCAGTGCGAGTGTTGGCGCATGCGTATAGGCGATTTGAGTAAATAAGCGAGTGACTGTAGTACACTCAGGAAAATATAAATACAGACCCACAGAAAACAACACTTTTTTTTTTTTTGCGAATGACGGCCAGAATATAATAACTTATTCCAGTCAATAACACAACAATATACATATAGTGATCAATATTAAAAATTTGGCAACATGTTTCTGTTCAAAGGAACTATCATCAGGCAAATATGAAAACCCAGTCCTGGTACATTCAGAGAGTGCACACTCTGTGGGATCCCATGTACCAGTACTGTGTTTTCATATTTGGTCTGATGATGATTCCTTTGAACAGAAACATGTCACCGAATTTTTAATATTGATCGCTATATATGTTGTTGTGTTACTGACTGGAATAAATTATAGTATTATTGCAATACACAACGGGATGGCTCCTATCAAAGGTCAGAGTGTTTTTACTGATGAATGGAAGTCAAAGAGAAAATGCACGCCAGCCTTCAGGAATGATTTTTAGTTTGACATTGGCTCCTATTTCGCTTTTTTATTTTAGACGAGATTCTGTCAGCGCTGACTAGACATTGCTGACCTCTGGGAATAAACGTTGTGCAGTTCGGTATAAATTTTGCACTATATTTCTCCGAAACGTTGCTGAATTGTCACCAGCCTATTGACGTCACATCTCACACAACTCCATAGCCAAATCTGCACTATGTACTGCCGCAGTACCAGAAAACAGGCTCCGACAGTCCTCATTGTCTATATAGGACTATCTTGCTGCACGGAAGTTCAAAATTATCTCGTATTCATCCAATTAAGAAACGAAATCTTATTTCGTGACTCCTCCCAGTTACTGGCGCACGAATAGTGCCGGGGGACGACACTAACTGAACAACACAGTTTCCCATTCTGTTCAATCAAGCTGCTAACGGGAGAGTGATGTCGATTCGGGCAGGCCAAGAATACAAGTTACTCCTTAGGCGTGTAATGATTTCAGACTGATGCGACGAGTGCATCACTACAAATAACGTAGAAATATAACAACCCTGGTGTAAATAAATGAAGAAAATTTGTCAACCCACTACCAAAAAATGTAAGTTCACAATAACTTTTTGGACAACAACAACGACATAGCATTCTGATCCTCTTTCAAACAAGTCTGTAACTAAATATCTTCAGGCTATAACAGAATGACAATGCAGTAAATAAATATTCGTAATGCAATATGTATATTTATAAGGAGCAATACACATATAGTCTATGACATATGACAATTTTATGTAACAGCATTGTAACGAATTTCATTTGAAATTATAATGTTTAAGAAACATTTTTAACGTTTGCTTTCAAAACAAAAACATATTTCATAATAAAAAACACACGTCAAAGTTGCTACTAAAGAGAGGCATAGTAACGGGTGTCTTTAAATATGACACAATACATTGTACGATTTTATAGGTATTTTTTCAACGGCCCCTCAGGAGATGGCCGCTCGATAGCGCAAGGTCTCAGAGACATGACAGGTGATATACATATATAAGATCATTTGTAAGTACAGCGAAGAGATACCGTGTCTCTTGTGGGGAATTTAATGACTGTCAGCTTCTCAAGAAGGATTCTGTTTCACGGTTTATTTAGGAATGGTAATTATTTAGTGAGGTGTTTGTGGACCTCGGATTTTTCAAGGAACCAAGTAATTCGTACTAAGCAACCATCACAGCTCACATAATGTTATACCGTCAGGTTCCCTGTATGAACTAGTATGCAATATATCTACTGTCTGCTGGACGTGTAGAAGTTTTGGTAATAACACACAGGTCGTTCTTTACGTAGTCCACAGCCTCTTCCAAGATCAGTTCTGTACACACTGCGATCTAGTGCTACCTACTGAAAAAATATTTTATTTTCTCCTTTCCTTAAGGTCATCCAGTAGCTGCGTACATATTCTTCCTTGTCTTCCTGTCATTTCTACCCCTCCTTCTATCTTTTCTTAAGCAACATGTTTTAGAAGGAAGTTCCTACCCAAGACATGGCCAACTCAGTTAGCCTTCTTTCTTGTTAACTCTATGTAGTACTTCCCTTTTCACATGATCAGGCCAACTGATCTTTACCTTCCTTTTCCACCACCACATTTTAAAAACTGCTTTAGTCTGAATTGTTATTCATTGCCTATTTCACGCCGTTTCTTGTTGTTTACCCTCATATAAAGTCTGTTGTATCATCTTCCTGTGTCTTCCTCATCAGCCATGTTCTGTGGCCGATAAGGAAGACACATGGATGATTCAACAGACGGTAGAAGTTTGATAAAGGGTGTTAGATTCTCTACATCATAACTTAGAATACTACATAATTCATACAGTAGCGCAACATAACGAATAGTTTGCAATGTTTGCAGCTATTAATGTATTGAAAAAATGAGGCATTTGCAGTCAAATTTCTTCATGTCAAATTGAGCACAATTTTAAGTTGAAAAATGTAAACTTAATATTTTTCAGGGCTATTTATGCTGATCTGTTACCTGGTTTAAATTGCTTGTCTGTTTTTACTGAAGCAAGAGACAGGCCCAGCACAAATCTAGCAAAGTTACAAGGGATCATGGGTGGCAACAGAAGACTGATAACACACATGGCCTACACAAGACAGTGATGATGAAAGAAGCCCTCGGTACAAGTATCGTGGTCCAATTTTTTGCCACTGCAGCTGGCAGTGAAAAGCTACGTGTTTATTCAAGAAAAGAACTTAGATATGATCTTAACTATGAAAATTGATTGCCTTTGGGATGTCACACCACAATTTTTGTCAGACTAAACACCACAGCCCAGGAAAGTGCATTCATTACAGTAACATCTTATTGCGTCAAATATTCTACCACTACCGTGTGGACTAGCTACAGCTGTCTTACAATAGGGCCCATGGTGGACCTTTGTGGACTCAGTAATAAATTTCTGGATTGCATAGAATACCCGGCGGACTGCCGGAACCACAGGCAATACGTTCCAAGACCTACCGCGGTTACGCGAAACCGCGGATAATACCAAACGCTATATATAACGTCATATTCGTGTAGGTGTAGCATACATAAATACGATAAAGTTTATTTGATAAATTACACACAGTAAGACATTATTAACATTAAATAAAGTAATAATAAAGTGCTGTACACTACATTGTACATTTACAGTGTACTCCCTCTCTCTCTCTCTCGTACATATGAAAGTAAGGGATTCTGACGTTTTAGCCTAATCCTCAAGAGACGATAGAACAATGAAAATTTGTCTCTGTTCTTCATCACTTCACGAATGGAAGATTCGTTCACGATTTTTTTTTCTATTTCCAACATATCCAGAATTTTCACTTTCTCACTCATGGAAAGGACATCACGGCTTCTCTTAGGCTCAGAAGCACTATCAGCATCACTACTCTAACACTTTGGGGCCATTACTACGGTAAATAAGGGCTTTCTGAACGAAAACACTGCGACAATGTGGCAACTAATTCGAACAGCGAGAATGCTAGAAGCAGAATGTTGGCAAGTTTGCAGGGAAGCGTGGGTATGGGGGACAGAGGGAGATGAGTCAAGTACTGGGCGCGTTTGGGCTGCTGGATTTCACCATGTTAGGGCCCGTTCTCGCTCGGCGCGCATTTTGAAACTTATAAAGTGTTTATTTCCTTAACTTTACAATTTTTGGGGGGACCGCGGTAAACCGCGGATACGGGGGTCCTCCTGGACATGGAATTCCTTGACCAGCTCTGTGACTGATAGCTTATCAAGTGTGCTCCATGAAACTACTGTAATATCCACCACGGGCTTCTCTTCGAACTAAAAGGTAGAGACAAAAATCTGACAAGTCTTACAAGGTTCAAGAAAAAACCGTCTCACATGTAACACTCATGTTAAATGTTTATAACTTAATAAAATTTCATTACAAATAAAGTTTTTATGTATACTGTTATTTATCACAATTTTAGTCTTCATCTGATGTGTTTATCAATGTCATATCAAGATTTTATACTGACTCATACTGCAATTCTTTCTTCCATGTGTAACAGAAGAATTTTATCACAAACCTTACAGGCTCATTGCATCAATGTGAAATGGAAAGGTGTGCTGTTATTCCTCTATTTATGGGACCTTACAGTCATTTAATAAATAACTTTAATCAACTGCATTGTTTATTGCTACAGTTTTTTTATTGTGACAATTTGTACAAATTACATTTAAAACTAATTTACAAAGCATAACAAAAACAGGTACAGAATATACATACACATATATATCATGACTAGAATTTTATGCTACTCTCCCAATATTTCATAAAACCACTTAGTTTCGGATGCACCGTAATGTTTGTTTGAGTCTATTCTGTGACATGTTCCATGTGGTGTTTGGGTCAGACAGCTGACAGCAAAGCAAAAGGATACCAGTAAGAAAACCAGGTTCCACATACACCACTTATTTTAAGTAGACTACATGTGAACAATTTTTAAGCAAAAAAACACGAAAAATAGTGCGTGACCATTCAAAAACCCAGCAGCACAACACTCAAAATTTTACACAATAATATGTGTTAACTGCACACAACAATTACTGTCTCCCATCACAGCATCAGCTATGCTGTCACTACTGCCTTCTCCATTGACAAAGGAGTTACACATGAACTACCATGTGTGATTTCAGGCTTCGCTGTGAAGTAGATGAGAACTGCACTCTTCTGAGGTATTACACAGTGAGTATTAATTCATGTACTACCTTCCTCCTCCAGGTTCTATCCTCCCTCTCCACTTTCATGGAACAGTAGTCACCAGAACGTAATATGGCTGTCATAACAACCAAGTGCTCACACTGCATACTTGTTGACAACCTAACAGTATAGACTACAGCATGTCACTTCATCTGTGATATCCTTGCCTGAAACAACTGGCATTTTTTATTGTCAGCAATACTATACAATCTACTCTTCATGTCCTCCTAGCAGATATTCTTTGCACCACAGCATATCTTCCATGTAGCTTTGTAACAGTGCACTGTTCAGGTTTGACTGATGGTCCTTCAGAACTCCAAATCTACTCTTTGGTATCTGGCAACTGGGAGTAAGTCAAAAACCCTGCTTAGTTCAGGAAGTGGGCCTGAACCTGTGTTTTCAGATAAGGCAGCATTTACGTTATTTAAACAGGCATGCAGCACGCAGATTTCTTACCACTGCTAAACAGAAGTTTCCGGACACTCTGCGTGCCACAGGTTGTACAACTAACCCTTCCTGTACTTTTACAAAGGGAAGTACTGTATTGTGATTGTCCTTTCATTACAGCATTAAACTTCCAGAAGCCCAATCTCCTCCCTTACTCTTAGTGTCAAAACTAGCAGAGAAAACAGGGGACATTAGGTGACTAAAAACAGTATCTATGCTACCACTACATGACTAGATACATTCCGCCACCTTTCAACGAAGAAAGAGAATCATGTGTTTAATTCTTCTCATCACCAGAAATTAGTAACTGCATCTTTGTTATTTGCTGCCTTTTGCTATTCTATTTATGACCCAACAAAAGAAATGACACTCTCAAAAATCAGGATAATTGTGATATTGAAGTATGCATTCACAGCCTTTACTCTGGTGTGAAAACATTCTTTACTCTTGTGTTCTTTTAAAACCCTGACATACAGCATTAAATGTGCTAGCAAGCGGTGCTCTTCAAACGGCAGATGCCCACCGTCCACAGTAGGTTACGGCCAATTACAGGAAACAGCTCTGACAAACCCTGCAATTTCATGAAACACAACAAAAGCAAAGGACAAATGTATTAGTCATTTGGAGAATAGACGAAATTCTATTAAAATGCAAAGTACCCTTCATGAAACATTTATGCCAAATCTGCCATGTAAAGGTGAGGTATTTTCCAGGCCACTGATACAGACAAGGTACAACACATCAGACAGCGCCACAGGAATACGGATACAATCTCGGCCTCAGCAAATCTAATTAAAACAAAACACTGCAAGGGCCCTTGTGTGTGCTGATGTACTACAATTTCTGCTCAGTGCTCTAAATGCCAAAACAAGGAAATTCAAGCCAGCATAGGTGAATGGCAGGAGTGACTACAGTATTACACTGACCTATATATAACACATAAAAAGCTCCGCAACAGAGTTACGACTTCTCTTCAGAATGTAAATAACACAATAAAATACCTTATTACCACATCAAAGAAAGACAACAGTTTGCCCAGTCTTACTCCAAAAACATCGTGTTAATGTTGCTGGTGTATTGAAAATAACAGAATACAACTATGTATGCAGGTCAACATACCCACATCTTATACTTGAAGAAATGCCAAAGGAACATAAAAGAGACAGCTAATTTTAAAGTGATAAAATTGACTTAGAGTCATTTTATTACTTACCACTTTTAAAGTATGCAAAGTCAGAAATACCACATGGATAAGAGATTATTACAGTACATGTGTAATGCAAGCCATGCTAAATGACTATACAGCATTACAAGTCCTAACAACAGAAAATTTATGTAACAAAGAGATCTCTTTCATAAAAACACGTGTCCATTTACCTTCTTTTAATACAATGTATAATGCACCCTATGATCACCTCTTTAGCTGACATATGTAGCAAACTGTAAAAACAAAGCTGTTCCACCACCATTTGTCAATGGCCAAGAAGTGGCAACATTTCGTTAAGTACCAATATGTCTGTGACAGTAACTAGCAGTACAGGTTGCAACTACTGTATGTGACATGATATTAGTTTAGCTATTTCTTCTCAGAAATTATCATTCTAGGAATATTATGCGTCAGGATCAAGAATTTTAAATGGCTTGACACAATTAAACTACACTTTGAGGAATAATGCAGCTAACATAACTGTACACTGCTTATATGGGTGTTTCTTCAGGACCAGAAAAAATTAATGATATTTCAATAGAGGTTTAAATGTATTAATGACTTCTTATAATAAAACCAACCAGATGCACTAATTTCTCAAATTTATTTTTGGAATAAAACTCCACATGTTTCAGACAGTTCCTCTGTCCATCATCAGGAGTTTTTCACTGTACACACAGCAATGGTATATGTCATGGAGGTTTGGTGACAGCTTGTGAGTAGGATCAGGACAGAACTGCAGTTCCATCCTGATCCTGTCACCAAACCTGTATGACATATACCATTGCTGTGTGTACAGTGAAAAACTCCTGATGATTGACAAAGGAACTGTCCGAAACACATGGAGTTTCATTCCAAAAATAAATTTGAGAAATTAGTGCATCTACTTGGTTTTATTATAAGAATTTATCATGATGCACGGTCACCAGAATGTCAAATTTATTAAAGACTTTTCTGCAGACAGGATATGCTGACCTGTGTATCAATGGGATGCTGTGTGTAAATGTCTGTAGGGACTTTTTCTAATTGCCACAGTACCTTCATCAGTGAGCATCCTCAAACAGACTTTGGTTGCACATGCCACATGTTATTAACCTTCACACTTCATCAGGACCCATCTCTGGTGTGACTACCGGACCTTCGTCAGTCTTCACCAATTCATCAGCATCATCTGTTTTGTCCTTCTTGCCCTTTTCATTAGCATCTGTCTCCAGATGACTTTCGCCCACCTTGGTCAAACTCAAACTCAGGCTCTGTGCTGCCTCTAATAACTGCAAATATAATGCACCAAAACTGATGATGGGCATAAAATATTTGAAGCTTCTGTAGCCTGAAGTGAAGTGAAGTGAAGTGAAGGCTTCAAAGGCAGCCAGTGACACTGCTGTTACTATTCAGCATCACAGCACACTTCTAAAAGTGTGTATTCAGTTGCAAATGACCAGGAATATTATTATTTTAACAAATGATGGCATTTATTTGGCAACACAATGACACCTCTATAAATAGATTACTTGTTTGGAATGCAAACATATTAGTATACATTTTGTTTGTACAATAAAATAAAAAAAATGTTAAAACAATTGTTAAAATATTAGTATACATTTTGATTACCAATGAATTTTCAGAGCATAGATTATGCAGTGATTTTAATTCTGGACATACAGGAGGAGTCGCCATACAAACATTTGCCCTGGCAACATGGCACCCGGGATTTGTGCACCCTGTGCTCTTTATACACACTAGTAGTATAGCTGTCCCTTTACCACCGCAGAACGCATTTCCCCCGGGCCCAAAATTAAAAAAAGGGGGTGCAATGGACCCCAAAACTCAAAATTGGGCAATAGCCCCCGGTGGCAAAATTCAGAATCCCTGGTGGAGGCAAAGGCGGTGTTATACTCCAAAACTCAAAATTAGGCAATAGCCCCCGGTGGCAAAGGTGTTGCTATACTTGAGGATGAGGAGGAGGAGGAGGAGTTTTTTTTGGGAGTTGTGATCGTGAGCTCAGGTACAGAAAATGGGAGATGTAATACAGGGTATGTCAAAATGATTGGAGCGGTTTTGAAGTTGATTATATTCACAAGTATGGTGAACAGAATTATAAATACTAGTAGAAATGAAAGAGTAACTCAACAAGTTTATGACACATACCTACAAATGTTCG
>Ga0123357_10004658_pt1 | contig 16190 bp, 5 predicted proteins | sample TergutEmb28metaG_FD_89873 | JGI IMG/M metagenome (GOLD analysis project Ga0123357, IMG submission 89873) | Embiratermes neotenicus P4 segment gut microbial communities from Petit-Saut dam, French Guiana - Emb289 P4 | ecosystem: Host-associated > Arthropoda: Insects > Digestive system > Gut ... | reverse complement strand
TTAGTTATGCGGATAAAATAAGATTTGTGGTGAAGGAGGGGATGGGGGGTGTGTGTGTGGGGGGGGGGGGGGGGGGGGTAGGAATGATATAGTGTAATTTTGGTTCACGGATTATCACAATATATTACATTTTCCGTCTGTGATTTGTGAGAATAATCCAGTGGTCCATATTGAAAAATTATTATAAATCACTTTCGTATTAGTAGTGAAATAAATCACCACCTTACTTCGTCTATAATCTTTGTCGAGAAGTACTAAAAGGTATCATATTACATTTAAAACAGATAAGCAACAACAATGGACGGTTGTTCCAAAACCGAACATTATATTGTAGAGTTTGGTTATATTGTCACTTTAATTATCAACCAACAAATGCACTTACATAAAATTTCACATTAAAACACTTAAAATAGCTCCGACATGTTTCGATCCTAAGATCAGTCTCAGGGAACTAAACTGTTCCTTGCTAAAGTCATTTTAAAAAACATTCAAAAATAATTCCTTTTTATTAACAGGGTGTTGTGGCAGCATGTCTACAATATAAATTGTACTTATTAAGTATATTGTCAAATAAATTATATTAATTGAAGTTCAACATTATATTGTAAAATTTGGTTATATTTTATTTAATAATAAAGTCTCTGCATTATGATAATTTCTTAATGTGCGCTAACTAATTCGCTCTGTCTGCGTAAGAGAAAGGAAAAACTGTCTGATGAACTGGTAACAGTGTGCACTGCCGTTTGGCTGGTACACGTTCTTGTATCAGCACGGAGACTGGCGATTTTGACCAAGAAGTCTGGTGATTTTTCATACAGCTTCCAGACACGTTTTAGGATATTTACTCAAATGAGGAGAGAATGGTTGGTGCTGTAGCAACCTTCACTTCCTTATTCATTACGCTACTCAACTTATCATTCAACGCTACATTGTCTCGGCTACTGACAGCGTTTGTAACTGCGCCACAAACAAACAATCAGTTTCGGATTCACATTCGAATAACTGAAAGCTAAGAACTCATTTCGAAGCAAGAAATAACGTGATTTCGAAATAAATGAACTGTTTTTAAATTCAGTTTTTAATGTAGCACTGTATTTATTTTATATGGCGTTACAGATACGATAATTACTGATGTTTAACTAATGGACTGCCGATGACGGTGACCGCGCCGTATAAGGCGCGGAACTACGGCACGTAGATTGCTGGGACTGTAGGTTCGAATAACGCCAAGTCATAGAAGTCTGTCTTTTGTGAATGTTGTGTGTTTTCAGGTAGAGGTCTCTAAGAGGGGCCGATCTCTCTTTCAGAGGGGTCCTACGGAGTGTGTGTGTGTGTGTGTGATCTCGAAACCTCAAGAATGTGGAGACCTAGGTCCAATAGGGCTGTCGAGCCATAAATAAAATTGGGAGAGGGAAGGGGAAAGTTCAAGGTGATTATTTGATATAATTTATGGTTTTGTCTCAACAATCACGTTTATAAATATGAAATATGCGAAAAATACTACTCAGGAAACATTAGTGGGAGCCGAGAATTCAGTCAGTGTGTCAAATAACCTACGATCTTAACGATCAGGGGTAAACTTCTAGCAGTGGCTTGAATTTTTTTGTCTCTGCTACGGATCATCTCCAGCTCCAGCAACTCACTTTATTTTTTCCGAGGATAAGACGGCCGTGGCATAAAGCTGACCTCTCACTTCATCCCAGTTCCGGAATAAAGAAAGCTTGGAGTTACTTTTACTCGCCTTCACAAATGGTGATATTGTGTGTGTATTTTAAGCTCATGGTTTCGTGCATCGTAATTCAATGTTAATAAAAATCCAACCAGATGGAACAGTATGCAGATATTTATTTACTGCAAAGTCACTCTACATGTTTCGGGTGTTACAGCACCCATCATCAGAACTACTAAAAACTGTAACCGCAGCCTCCGGTAAAAGTCATAATACTGGTACCGCTACTTCCCTCCAACGTGGCCTGAGCAGGCCACGTTGGAAGGAAGTAGCGGTACCAGTATTATGACCTGTACCGGAGGCTGCGGTTACAGTTTTTAGTACCCTTGATGATGGTTGCTGTGACACCCGAAACATGTAGAGTGACGTTGCAGTAAATATATATCTGCATAATGTTGCATCTGGTTGGATTTTTATTAACGGCGATATTGTGTCTCTTGATTAAGTACAGGGAAGAATTCATGCTTTGGAGACATTTGTATTAGATTATGAACATGTCTCTCCGATTGCAGATATTGTGCACCAACATCTTATCGCCTCTAATTTAAAAACAATTATGAAATAAGTTCAAATTTGGTAGGAATTTACCAATGTTTCCGAGAAGAATAATGCCTCCATTTTCATGGTAGATTGCTCTACCCTGCAGGTTGAAGCAGTACGATTCTCTGTAAAGTTATTAAATTTTTATCTTACTACTTGGCTCCCAAATCTGAGAAGGCAGTAGTAATCGTGCTTTACTAAAACAATTTAAATTCTTCAAACTAGACTCTTATTAGGAAAGGAAATCAGTAATTATTTTGTATCTCCCAGTATCATTGCAATCTGTCCCAGGACATTCAGCAATCGTGTTTGATGGTCACTATTAATGACATGTAGGAAATACATCCAGTGCTCGTATCTACTATATTAAGCTCAGTCACATTGATTGGGTATGGTTCCTCATTCATTTGGTTTTCTAGATCACACACAACGACGCACCACAGTCGGTAGGACTCCTCTGGACGAGTAATCAGTTCGTCGCAGAGACCTCTACCTGACAACACAAAACACTCACAACAGACAAACATCCATGTCCCCGGTGGGATTCGGCCCACAATCCCAGCAGGCAAACGGCCGTAGACCTACGCCTTAGACGGCGCGGCTACTGGGATCGGCATCAGTATCTTAAGTGATAATTTGTAATAAAGATTTCATTATAATGGGCAGCAGTCGTTTACACACAGCAGATATGGCTTTGGTTTTGCAATGACTCTTTTGAAGAATTTAGTACAAAAAGCAGGTTTCGCGCAGGAAAAAACCGGGAGTAGGTACCATAAACGAAAACGCTACTCGTAACTGACATTTCTACAACATTTTACACGGACGCTTTTTGTAGACATTCCAAAACAATCAGCCCTAATGAAATAAACGTAATTTCGCACGAAATATTGTCATTAAATCTAGCATTTAATTTCCCCTTTTTCATATTTGCTCGGCAAAGATAATAGTATCGTCTGGCGTTGTATTTTGTTAATTTAACTATACACTCTGTGTTCCTCTGTCACAAACATAAAGCTGTATTCCATATTATTATAACCAGATTATACTAACTACAAAAGAGTTTTCGACAAAGGACATCTGTAATTAATTTATAATTTCAAAATTTGTTGTTTGTATCAGAGTCCATGCTGATTACTGCTATAGACCTTCTAGCACAAGTGCCATATCACGTGTAACGAAGGCAATAATTGTTCCATATGAGGTATTGAACTGCCTCGTGGGTGAAATTGAAACAGCGTCAAAGTTAGGAACGCTAATAATGCGTGCTTCCCATCAATAAACACTGAATAACACGTTTGCGGAATTCAGGGATCATTATAGTTTAGTGAAACTTTTAGGAGAATGAAATATCTCAGTGACCTAATGGGATGATTCGTGGTATTTGTCGCACTTATATCATAGACAATAACGGAGGATGTACCAAATTACGTTAAAGAAAATCGTGTTTAGTGCCATGTTAATTGAAGTCAGCAGTAGCCCTGTATAAATGTAGGTGTCCTGAGGATGTTTGATGCACAGTTTGCTAAGGAGATTTCTATGTGGAGCCATTAATAAAGATATTTTGCGGTCAGAACTAAATAATTGGAGTACAGTGCCTTAGATTAGAACAAATAAATGATTACATGGAGCAACTCTCTTATTGACAAGCTGATGTTCACTCCGTCGGTGAAGAAAAATGTCACTTATGTTCTGGAATCAGAAAGTAAATTACACAACTTATAAGATGGCACTGCTTATTTGCGAGTATATTCACAGTCACTTCAGTCAAATTCAGGTGCTCCATTTCTAGTTATTGGAGATTACTTTAATATGAAGACTGTAATATATCAAAGCGGTCTTTCTGCTCCTGGTATTGTATTCATATATTGTAAAATTTCTCTCTTTCTTTGCGTGCTACATGTTCCACACTTAACAAATTTTATGCTAGATTTACCTCAGTAATAAGATACAAAACATAAAATACTACGTTATGCTATTTACTTTCTTACTCTTCAGTTTTCTTTCTTTCTAATGTCGATAAGCAGGCTGAAAATAAGAGCCATGGAAACTGAAAAATGTTTTTCATTTACTAATAATGGATTATTTGTAAGCAAGGCAACTAAATGTACTTCAGGACACAGATACTAAAACAGCTATTAAAATAATGTTTTAAACATAACGGAATATTACATTCTTAGATTAGAAAAGCATCAATAAATAAAGACAACTTAAAAGGTGGAAATTCTGGAATTTAGTGCCCATATCATTATAGTTGAAGTGTCCATAAAGATCAAACCGATTGGTTGTTACAACTACAAACACACACACACACACACACACAGAGGAAATGTTAGATACAATAAAGATGGGGAAATCATGTTAAGCACACACCTAACAACAAACACTTATTTAGAGAAGTCAAGACAAAATGAGGATTATTTGTGACTTAAATAAACACAAGGAAATGAATTTCTTAGAAAATTCCCCATATTTTCAGACAAGAGTATAGGTAACTAACCTCATGAAGAGGAAAGTGATGGAAATTAACCACACGAAGCAGAGTCTTTCTTGTGAAGCTGGTGTTTGCTCAGCTGGCCAAGAAATTCACCGCACTTTGTGAACACAAAAGTTTATTTCCTTCTCCACGAGATCCCTCCATTTGGCTCTGCCCTGACCGTCTGTCCTTTGCAATCATCGTGTAGTGATCAATATCAGAGACAACTCTTTTGAACATACAACAAGTGTAACTGAATGTCATCTCGGACTTGTCAAGATCTGATCATAATTTTAAACCTTCTCTTCGGGAGAGTACAAGCGCCTCTATGAATGTTTTGATTTAAGAACACGCGAGTATCTTTCTGAAAAATTGTGCTTTATAACGCGTTAAAGCTAACTACCTGTAACACTGCATCATGGACTATAGACGTTCTTGAGAAGCCTATATGTCGTAAGTGGTCAAAAACATTATAATTATTTTGTGTATCCTGATGGTTTATTTTCATGCTCTCAAGAGCCCTCATTTTGTCCTTTTCCCCAGCCACATAAATACATAAGTCTCACTCCCATACAATTTCTTGATGATTCATTCTAATTTTTTATCTTCCAATCTATACCTTCACCTTCCAAGTGGTCTCTTTGCCTCAAGCTTCCCCACCAAAAACGTGAATGCACGTGTCCTCACCCCCACATTTGCGAAATGCCCCGACCATCTTATTCTTCTTGATTTGATTAGCGAACAATTTGAAAATGCCCTTTTTCCGTAACTGATCTGTCCAGGTGAGGCACTGTCTCAGATCTAATAATATGATGACATTTCACGGTGAGTAGATTTCAGCCACTCGCCCAATCCCTAAGGTGGAACACAATTCCTTGTCGGCTGTCCGCGACCGCATGTTCAATACTTTCCTCTCTATGGCGTAGTGGGTATAGCGACTCGTTAGGTGCTGGATTGTCCGGGGATCGAATTCCAGTGTTGGAGGGGTGAGATTTTGCGTGCCATCCAGACCGCCTCAATGCTCACCCATCCTCCTATACATTGTCTTTCCCGGGGTAAAGCGACTGGAGCGTGTTGCTGATCACACTTCCTTCTAGTGTTGGATTGCGATTTGGTTTGAGCTGTACCTCCTCCTCATCTCTGTACTTGCATAGGCATGTCATGGGGGCTAATTTTATCTCTTTACCTTCCCTATCGAGGGCCGCTTCCTCTATCCGCAGACTAACGAAGTCTGTTTAACTTAACATGAAACCTTTACGAGACAGGATCCTTCCCGGACAGGAGGAGAGGTTGGACGGGAGAAATTGAACGCTATGAGAGCAACGAAATCCACTCAGTTGGCGTGACGAACTACAAGCTGAAAAGACAGGACACTGTGCAGTGAATGGGGCCAGGCCCGAGCTGTATCGCCATTCAAGATCACCGGCTGTACTGCTTGAGCTGTCAACATCTACGACACTCGAAGACTAGTTTTTATAACTAAAATTTCCGAATATTTTCTGTCGTCTGCGGTTTACATTTCTTACTGTAACGTATATGAGTTTGAAAACACATCCATTACCGCTCTTTGCATAATACAAGGAACACTATACATGATTTCTATATTTCAAATTCTACGAAAGCATAAATTTGTGACACTAGTTATTATTACAAGAAAATTACAAACAATTATCTTTACCTTGTTAACTTTATACTTTCCAAAATTTTCTGTCTCAGCGGATTTAACGTCATATGACTTTAGATTCTAATAATGAATAACGTTGACTGATTTCTTTGAGGAGGAATATTAGTCACAAATACATAAGTTGTTAGTATGTATTTCACATAAATTTGTTTGGAGACATGGCCTTTGTGAAATCACATAAACACTTTATGAATTGTTTTCTAACTTTGTTTAAAAAGTAAGAAATATCACAGTATTTTTTTTATCCCTGACCAATTCATTGTGGTTGAAACATGCCACGTAACTGCACTATAAACTTACTGACAGTCCTGCTTCTACCTATTTACACTACAAGTATTTGACCTAGTAACATTTCTGTTCCCACCTATTGGCACCCTATGCATTTGACCTACTGACAGTCATGCTCCTACATGTTTGCATTGCAAGGATGTGACCTACTGATAATTCCGCTCGTAACTTTTGTCATTATAAACATTGGACCTTCTGACAGTCCTGCTTCTACCTATTTGTAATTTAAAGAATTTGACCTACTGGGAGTCTTGTTCCTACGCATTCGCACTACAAGCATTTGACTTAATGATAGTTTTGTTTCCATATGCATAGTAAGTATTAGAGACACTGGCAGTCCTGCTCCTACCTATTCCCATTTCAAACATTTGACAACCTGAGAGTACTGCTCCCACATATCTGCAATATAAATATTAGAACCGCTGACAGTCCTTCTCGTAACTATATGCACTACAAGCATTTGACCTACTGACAGTCCTGCTCGTACGTATTTGTACTACAAACATTTGACCTACAGACAGTCCTGCTCCTCCTTATTGGAATTTACAAGAATTTGACATAATGGCAGCTGTGTTCCTAGCTGTTTGCACTATAAACTTCTGATATACCCCCAGTCTTGCTTCTGCCTATTTCTACTGTAAACATTTGACCTATTTACAGTCATGCTCCTGCCTATTTGAACTACAAGCATTCGAGCTACTGACAATCGTACCCCTACTTATTTGCACCACACAAACATTTGATTTACTGACATTTCTGTTCCTGCCTATTTGCACTATAAACATTCGACATACTGACAGTCCTGCTCCAACCTATCTGCATTAAAAGCATTTGACGTACTGATGATTCTACTCCTACTTGTTTGCGCTATAAACATTTGACCTACATACGCTTCTACTGTTATATATTTGCATTACAAAAATTTGACCTATTGACAATCTTGCTACTAGATATCCTTTATCATAATATTTAAATCTATTATTCCTAACATTTGTTTGAAATTTTAAAGTGTTTTCACAAATTTATTTCAATATCTGCTGTACTGTTAAGGCTAATTCTAATGCATGTTTCATGAACCGTGTAAGCAGGTTAACCAAATGCCTGTCCTCTCTCAAAACGACAGAATCAAACCCTTTGCAGTGGAGTGTTCGATGGCTTATAAAATGATTGTGTCATTTCATTTTCCGTAACTCTGTATGGTGCACATAACGACAGCCTCTTTCAGCGCTTGAATTTCCGTTAAGCTGCAGCTGATATATTGCATGTCGCATGAAGTGACATAATCCCTACAATTTTGCATGTACCGTACACACTTCGTCTGTTTGTATGATTTTCGGAACACATTATGCCCAGACTTCAGCTAAAATTTAGGTGTATTAGAGTTGTAGGGCTTCTAATGACCAACAGTTCTGCCTAGTTTTTGATTTTCCACGTAAGCCCAAGTAAATGTGTTGTTTAGTCATGGTTTTGTATGTTTGTATAATACGTCTTCGAGTTCTGTGGAGAAAAATTAATTTAAATTGCGTATAAACAAATTTTTGGCCTTAATATACGTATGTCAGTAGGATGAAATAAATTGACAAAGGAAAATCTGTATATAAAGTACTTCGTAATTTGTAGAAATGTTTTTGTTTTCATACTAGAAGGAATTAAGAATGCGGTGGAAATGCAGAGCTTAAATATCAAATAATTTTAGGGGAAAAGCTTCCCTTCCTCTTAGGAAAGCAAATTCATTGATGTTGTGAGAGAGAAAATAATAATAATAATAATAATAAAAGATCAGTTAGTATTTCTGAGAGGAAAAAGGAGAACATGACATAGATAGGAGTTCTCTATTCTGTTTCTCTGGTACTTCATGTCTAATAAACCAATAAATTTTGGAATGCATTGTGGAAACTGGATACGCAGAGAAAATGTTTGCTGAAAAATGTCAATAGATAAATTCAGGTGGAAGACCGTCACATAAAAGGAAAGGTACGTGTTTGTTGGGCCAGTGCTTTGAGCACGTAGAAAGTTTTATGCAGTTTATAAGACAGCTACTTACACTAGTCACGATGTCTGTTAATCCAGACTTTCAGCTCTCCTAGCAGGACCGTTATTCATGAGTGTGAAGTTGTTCTACGTGCAATACTGTCTGTTGTACTGTACAATATATGCTTACCGGTACAAACCGTTGCAGCAGTTATGACTTTTTTTTCTGGTGTACTTTCTTCTACGTCTGCAAGCGAGCAACACAGCGGGCATTGACTCTCCGATATCCTAAATTTCCCGCATCTCCTGAACAGTATGTTGCCCTATTCCAGTCTGTCGCAAGTTTCTTGACTGTGACGTTTTGATTCTCTCTGATAGCTCTTTGATTTTTTCTGTGTTTCTTTTGGTAGAGGCCGTTCGCGGGCAACCACTATGAGGAAGATCGGCCATGTCAGTTTTCTCGTCTTTAAAATGTCTTATCCATCGTCTGAAACTGCTACTGCTTATGCAGTTGTGTCCTTATGCACGTTGAAGTTATGCGTCAATATGCGATGAGGAGATATTCTCCTGAACGGGAAGTTATATCACTAAACTTTGCTGAAATTTCATGTTTTATTCGTATATCGTGGATTTGCAATATTCCCTGGCATTTATTCATAATTATGCGTTCCTCATGCCTGAATAAGTGCTTCTTGTGTCACACTTACATTAACGTTCACTTACACGTATAATGTAGCGTTGAATGAGTAGTGAACATTGTGAATTGAAGAATTTGGAAGGAGGCCGTCTTGATTTCAACAGGATATTCCATCTTTTGACTTTAAGTACTGAATAAAGCAAACAAAATGCCCGTTCAGGGTGTCCGGTTCGTTGGCCGAGATTCGAGCCCAGTACGTCTCAGATACCAGTTTAGCTGTTTCGTGCTGCGTCATCCCTAATAACGTCACAATGCCTCATTGGACCTATAATGCTACAAGAAGTGAATGCTTACAATCAAGAAATATGTAGAAATGAGAGACTGAGAAGTGACGTACAGTGAAAACACCGGGATTTTCTGACTATAACAATACCGTATCAAGTGCAGTGGTTATTTAGGGCCGTGAAATAAACATAAGAAGAGACCGCAGGTGTACAGGTAGCAGGATAAGGAGTAAGCTTACAAGAAAAATCTAAGTAATGTAGATAGCAAAAAAAAAAAATAATAATAATAAGCATGGGTAGAAAGAGGATAGTGAGAAAACGTATGTGAGATTAACAATGGCGAGCAAAATGTGATAAATAATAGAACAAAAGAACGAAGGGAAATCACGATCATAATACGGAGACCGATAAACTGACGGCGCTGTGTGCTCTTAGTGCCTGCAAGAGTGTCTGGGAACACAAAACAAATAGAAGAAATCAGAGACCGTTAATTCAGCGGATAAGAGTGATGCATGATGGGATGAAGGGACGAATAGAAGTGATAAGCTGTAAGATTCGCTAAAGAAACGACGTAGGAGTTCATGTGAAAATCAATGGAACGATGAATGCAGATTGGGGGATACAGACGAAGAGAGAATCATTGAAGGAAAAGAACATTTGGGTGAGGGAGATATACTGCTGTTACTGTAAGTAATGGTAATAGTAATTGTTTGGATGAGGGAGATATAATGCTGTTACTGCAAGTAATGATGATAATAAAAATAATAATAGTAATAACAATTGTTTATTTGAGCGCTGATTTGACGGCCCAATGATAAAGTTGCTGATTATTGTGATAATGTGGGGGCAACATAAACAGTGGCAGCAGCAACGACGACGACGACCACAACAACAACAACAACAACAACTTACACAATTGGAACCATAAGGACTCGAATATTTATGGGCCTTTGCTTTCATGCATTGTTTTAAACTCCCTAAATTTACTTAAGCATTTTAATGGTGTAAACTTCAGGTTTGTGAATGTAATGTGTAAAAGGATAGGATTGTGCAGTCGGATAAGGTAAGAAATAGGCACCCGATAAATAAAGCACTGAGAAACGTTGTTGAAGATGGGGCAACAGAAATAAAACTAATGAAGCGGAAGTAGAAAGCGAGAATGCGAAGAAACTCAAATAGAACTTAGAAAAGTGGGGTGAGAAAAAAATGCGACGAATCTAAATATAAACAACCAATTCGTGTCACACTTGAGAAGAACCCCTGATTGATAGGATAAACGAAAATCCTGAGTAATCTTCTGCCGTTGATAGGTTAAGGAGAGAACCTCAGATAATCTGTCGTTGTCGGGGTGTGTGGAAATAAAATGGATAAGTAAAAGTGATGTGAAAAGAACACGAGTGAAACTGGGAAAGGAAGCTAAAGCACTAGAGGGTAAAGGAGAAAATAACAGATATGACGTAACTTTTTTGAGTAACGTAGAAGTTAGAAGGGTTCCAAAGAAGAATGGCGGTAGAACGGATAAACAAAGGGATGAGAGAAAAAATAGAGGAAGGAGGAAGGAGATAGATGCGCTAAAGAAGTAATGTAAGGTTGGCATATACCGGTAGAATAACTGAAGTAGGCCAGGGTTATAGGACGTGAGGAAGAAAGAAACTGGTGTGTGGGGAGAATGAGTTGAAAAACGAATTATGTCGGGGCGATGGTTCGGACAATTGCTCGTTTTCGGACCGACCCCACATTTCCAAAAGGGACGCCGTCATGATTGTCTTTATGGTGGATGCCAACACTTTATACAAGAAATGTGCACTGATCGATTCACGCCGCGGACCGCCTCTTCAGCTCGCAGTTTATAATTACTAGCGACACGGAGTGACCCAAAAGACAGGAAACAATGCGCTGTTAGTCTGCTATTTTAGAATTATGATAAATCGGTAACAGAACACAGCCTGGGCTGTCCTGTTCATTTCTTTAATACATTTATCCGAAATGTTGCATAATGGCTTACATTTGCTGACTCATGGATTAGTGACTTTAAACCAGGGGCGATGTGGCTCAAACCTCGTCCGCTCTACCCTGTGAGCTAATGAGTCATTTATTTCATATTTTCTTAATGATATTGTTCTAACTGAAGAGATTACTTTGCATCCTATTAAGTGTGAGTAATCGAACATCAAAGTTATTAGTTAACAATACCCCACTCTGTTTCGGAGTCCCTGGGCTCTAATATTGCATCACAGACTAACTTCGATACGGCTGCTGTTGTGAAGATTTTCGCAGTCCCTAAATACTAATACGGCGACAGAACCATAAACATTGGCATCCCAAAGATGGCTATAAGAACCTTTCTCTTTGCTGATAAAGGCCCTGAATTTTGTCATACACCGAATTTGAGTGTTAGTGCAATCTCGCAATAAATACTGATTTATTTACTTAACCATGAACCGCTTAGTTTTCCTTAAAATAGCCGCGTTTTCTGTGAGGCAATAACTGAAGATTTTGTCTACTTTGGACGAACGTCGACGTCAAAATAGGTACAGCAGATGTCGGGATATGATATACATCAAAAAGAAGAAGAAGAAAAGTATGTAAAAATGTAATTCTTCAGGATCAATTTGGACCGATGGAATAACATTGGAGTTCTATCATTTAGTTGGCAGCATGGTACTGAAAGGCATTAAGGAGCCAAGAGGGAAACGTATTTGTGTGTTTGTTATGTAAATATTACTAGGCCTGATGTGACTATCTGGTTTATTAAGGCTGCGAAATTCCTTGGAAAGAAGAACTTTAAACTTTGTGTTTAAATTGTTGTAAATAAAACTGTTGAATAATTTATCTGTTCTCTCTGTTTAACGGTTTATTTGATGACTCTATTTGTATTTCCGTTTCTAAGCTCTAATGCACAGGTTGCATATATTCAAAGGTGTACATTGTGGGAGCAACAACCCGCTGCTACAATGGGGGAGATGATGAGTGCCGGTGGAATGCACGCGGGGAAACCCCTTGGAAAACCGAGAGGAGAAATAAACCACAATTTTATAACGGATTTTAGGGAGACCGCTTTTGAGAGTGCAGAATCGATTTTAAAAGCCGGGTTTTTTTTAATTGAAACTTTGGCTTTCACGTTCTGCGTATTACATGCTAGAGATTCAGTCAAAGTCTCTTCAGACACTTTTACATGGATATGGAATAAGTACTTGTGGCATACGGTGAGATATATTCTCCACAGAAGATAGAGATTTAGGAGTATAAAGAAGAGTGGCTACAGCACGTGCAGTACAGTCATTGGAATATAATAAGCTTCCCAGAAGTTCTTCTGCTACTGAACTGAGGTGAAGATAAAATCTCTCTACACGCCATGAAACATGTGGGGAAACTGAGGTATTGCTGCACTCAATCTTAACCTAGGCACTGGGTCAGAGGAACTAGACATAAAGGTAACAAAAGGAAGAGATGTAAAGCCAGAACGAATAATCAACATTCTCTGCAGGTAAACAGTATCCATCATAATAATATGAACGTCTAAATTATTGGGGAAGAAGAGAGATTAAGAGCGGTTTAGGACCAAATTCTTCTACAGTCAGTATGTAGAATTAAGACAGATGAATAAAAATACTGAACCAAAGAATGAAGGAATGCTGACGAAAATGTTTGTGGCGGGAGTTTGTAATTGATACTTTCATTCTATTATGAATTGGCCTTATAAAAGAGCATCCAAAAACTGGACGTTTTACTACGCATGGCGGAAATGAGACAAACCCGCAGATTTTATAAGAAAAAGCTCAAAGGAAGACTAAAAGTTTAAAGGAAGATATCCGGTAGATAGGAAGCATGTATATGATTTTATGTTGGTTAAAAGAAAAACAAAAATATTACAAGCGATCCGACCGCTGCGGGCACCACTCTTGGTTTCTTCCTTCTTTTTTCGTCCTCGGATCTTACATTCGTGAGTAATTTAAACAGTATGAGTAATTTTAATGTGCTTTACCACGCTTTGCACAATACGCACTACAATATTTTCTCCTCTCTTAGCAACAGATCTACAGTCGAGCGTAGTAAACATTTATTTTAAAATCGAATGTCTCAAACGGCAAGATTTATAGTGGAGTTCTCTGCTTGGATCGACAAAGATTTCATCGGCCTCAGCTCTTACGTCACAGCATAGCCTGTCTCAATTTCAGGGTAAAATCATGACTGGTGAGATATAAACGTACGTAAGTGTTCAGGTATAGAGTGTGAGAACTACGCTCTTCTGGGTTGTAATGTAGCTTGTTGTGGTAATTATGATCCTTGAAGATGGGTGTATAGGTTGTCCCGAAACGTCGGTACGAAATTACCATTACTAACTGCGTAATAACGCAGAATATCGTAGTTATCATCTTCTTCGCGGCAGCAGCCTGAATCACGCATATGTAGTGTGTGTTATTTTGCACAGTTTTGGTCACAATCCGAATTGATGCACTTTGTCGATGAAATATTACAAATACGAACCTTATACCTGCATACCAGACGGTCATCTACACAGAGTGACATAAACCAGGTGTCGCACTGATACAAGAATTCTCCTGATGATGGGCACATAGCTGCCCGAAACATGTGGAGAATAGAAATAATTTGCATGAAAAATTGTGGGTCAAGTTGGTTATTTATAAGGATCATACCAGGAAGCACGGTCACCAAAATATAAAATTCTACAAATACGAAATTTCAAGGAAATCTGCCCGGTTTTAGTCGCGCTGTTCCATGTGGACAGACGGACGTACGACGTGACGATGGTAATAGTCGCTTTTGGTAAATTCTTTTCCAGCGAGCCCAAAAAGGATCAATATTGTGGACCTATTGGCTCTGGATATAGTGCAATGACTTAAGTAAAGAGTGTTCAGTTTACGTCAATATAAGCAGGAAATATCATTAAAAACTGATTAGCTTCAAGTATATCAAAAAATGGTACATTTTGCACTTAATACGGTCTTTAGAAAAATAAATCTTTTGGACCAGTGCACACAGCATCATGAAATTCACCGGCGTGTGCTTCCACTATGTTAACAGTTTTTGCACGTAACTTCATTGCACATTACAGTGTCACATTACTGTGGACGTATCTGAAACTGAAAAAGAATCATATAACATTTTCGTCATATGACACGAAATTTTTGCATGATCCTTTTTTTTTCTCTCAATGACACACGTATATTCAAAACCACTATTTGTTTTGTATGTGTAATAAGAGACGGTGGCTTGTTTTTATGTTGAGGCATAACTAACTTTCATGTTGCTTCTTTTAATGACCATAGTTTTCTATCCTTTGTTTCCCTGTTTTGCTCGTGCAAGCCATATATAAGAGGTGGGTCGTTTCGCTGACCACACAGTGAAGCATGAAACCATTGCAGATAAAAATCGCTAGATGGGTCATCGGTGGAGAGAGTAGAAGTTTATACGCATGGCGTGGGACACATGCTGGAATGGCATTATGACTTCCATCCAAAAGAAGGAATGTGATCCCCGCATCACTAACTCAGCACAGGTACAAAAATCAGGAGAGTCCGTGTTAAACTGTTAAGGGGTGTACAGAGGGTTTATACTAAGCATAAGAACTGTAAAACATAAGGATTTCTGAAATGAAAATCAGGAATTGATCGTTGAGTAATTTGTAAGAGAATTTGGACTGTCTTATAATCATCGATAAGACGGCACATACATTCTGAGAGTCTTCGATATTGACCTAGCATGGCGTAACATGTCCCACATTCTTTGATTACATACAATATTCTGGTTGTTACGGGTCAATAGGCAACAGTATATACCCAGTGTGTGTCACAGGGTCTCTACACACTACCAACTATATAGAAGCAAAATCAAAGAAAACAAAATTAATGTAGTGACCAGAATGCAGGAAGAAGTCATAATGTAAGGATACCTCTCATCTGTAATTCGAACATACGGACGCAAACGTGATCTTCTTCGTTTAGCACTACAGCCCTAGAAGTCTGGTCTTGGCTTCCCTCACGACAGATGACCAGTCTGTTCCATCCGGACCTCTCATTCTCCATCTTTTCACACCCACTTTCTTCAAGTCGATTCAATATCGTCTATCCACCTTCTTCTATATCTTCTTTTCCTTCTCCCCTCCTCCTGGTTTGCCTCCAGTAACTTCTTTTACTGTTCTTTCACCATCCATTCTTATAACGTACCCAAGCCATTGCAATGTACGTACTGAATTACAGTTAAAATATGTGGATATCTGAGTGCAATAAACTGGAAATGTATTCACGAAAGACTTAACAGCAGATTGAATAATTGTCCAAAAAATGAGACTGTATTCAGTTTATTATATTTCTGTAGACAGCTATACATGTTTCGGGTGTTGACACCCATCATCAGGAGCTCGTACAACTGTAATTACAGCTTCTGGCACTGGTCAACCGGATCTGCTACCATCCACTGTTGTTGTTGAGTTGGAACTCATTTCCAACTCAACAACAAGAGTGGATGGTAGCAGATCCGGTTGACCAGTGCCAGAAGCTGTAATTACAGTTGTACGAGCTCCTGATGATGGGTGTCAACACCCGAAACATGTAGAGCTTTCT
>Ga0123357_10004657_pt1 | contig 16190 bp, 10 predicted proteins | sample TergutEmb28metaG_FD_89873 | JGI IMG/M metagenome (GOLD analysis project Ga0123357, IMG submission 89873) | Embiratermes neotenicus P4 segment gut microbial communities from Petit-Saut dam, French Guiana - Emb289 P4 | ecosystem: Host-associated > Arthropoda: Insects > Digestive system > Gut ... | reverse complement strand
TGTGTGTGTGTGTGTGTGTGTGTGTGTGTGTTGTGTTTGTGTGTGTGTGTGTGTGTGTGTGTGTGAGCGCGCCTGTATATGAGCACCTTTTATACTAATTTTTACCCTAAGTTCCCTGTCAGTAAGTTGCTACACCCTCGCAATTCGTCTCTCTTTACGTTCGCCTGCTACAGAATGACGCAGCTCTCATAACACGCCGCCCGAACACACGACGCAGTATCACTTGACTTGTCAGTAAATGTCCCAGATATTGGCACCTTGACTCACCCTTCCTGCCTCAAAATCTGACACTCTTTTGTTCAAAATGTTTGGGTAGTTAGGGCAGGCAGGTTCTGATACTGTGCACTGAACCAGTTGCGCTCTACACGTACACGTCATTATACTACCGTCCATTGTGTATCACAAAATGGCTACTGTTAGTTGCACGCATAAATTATACTGGTTGTTTTGCATTGACGTCACGTTTGAAAGAAAATAACACAATAATGATGATGTTCTAGTGTTGTTATATAAACACAAGCAAAACCTGTCAAAAACTCAATAGGTTTACACAGACAACACAACATTTTCTGAACTGGAAAATGTTATGAATATTTCTCCAGTATACACAGTAGGTATTACAGATTTCACTTTTATTACGCAAAAATGGGCAGTATAAAGCTAGCATCAGCGGAAACAAATCTGATAAATTTTAAGGCAAAATAAACAATGGTCTGTAACATTATTTAATTAACGCACCAACTAATGTACATGAATAAACATTTTACATCAAAACATTTAAAATCGCTCCAACATGTTTCGATCCTAAGATCATCTTCAGGGAGCTATTCTGTTCGTTGCTAAAGTCACATTTTAAAATACACTTAACTTTGCACATCTTGTTAAACCATATTCCTGCATTCGTCATTAGAAACTTTAGCTTGGTGTTCTTGTAGCTGCTAAGTTTTGCCTATTTGACTTTAACTATCTTCATCGTCGCAGAGTGCATTTCGTAGAATCATTTAATCAGCACACCAACTAATGCACATATATAAGATGTTTTATATTAATACATTTAAAATCGCTCCAACATGTTTCGATCCTAAGATCATCTTCAGGGAGCTACACTGTTCCTTGCTAAAGTCTTAGGATCGAAATATGTTGGAGCGATTTTAAACGTTTTAATGAAAAAAAAATTATATATGTGCATTAGTTGGTGTGCTAATTAAATTATTTTACGAAATGCACGGTGCAACGAAGAAAATGGTTTGTAACGTAGCTTTAAACTCAATTAAGACTGATATTCACACCGCAATAACATACTTTAAAAGTAACGTTGCTTATTAAATTGACCGGTTAACTTAGTTCGGTACTTTGCAGTGGCTGGGGGAGGGGGGGGGGAGCAGTCGCCTCCAAACTATCATGGAGGACCATAACAAAATAGTGGCGCTGGGAACGGATGTGCTCTTCTGCCAGTTGTTCGGTTTTGGCCTGTCATTATAATTCCACCAATGCTCCATACTCATCCATCCTTCTACAACCGACGCTTTATAATGTTTTTCTCCCAGCACCTCAGTTTCCCCTGTCGGTATCATTCCACCAATGCTCCATACTCATTCATCAATCTACCACCCACGCTGTAAAATGTTTTTCTCCCAGTACTTCAGTTTCCCCTGTCGGTATCATTCAACCAATGCTCCATGCCCATTCATTCATCTACCACCCACGCTGTAAAATGTTTTTCTCCCAGTACTTCAGTTTCCCCTGTCGGTATCATTCAACCAATGCTCCATAATCATTCATCCACATACCACCGACGCTTTATAACGTTTATCTCCAAGTACTTCCGTTTTACTTGTCAGTATCATTCCACCAATCCTCCATACTCATTAATCCATCTACCACACACACGGTATAATGTTTTTCTCCCAGCACTTCCGTTTCCCCTGTCAGTATCATTTCACGAATGCTCCATACTCATTCATTCATCTACCACCCACGCTGTATAATTTTTTTCTCCCAGCACTTCAGATTCCCCTGTCAGTATCATTCCACCAATGCACCATACTCATTCATTCACCTACCACCAACGATGTAAAAGGTTTTTCTCCCAGCACTTCAGTTTCCCCTGTTAGTATCATTCCACCAATGCTCCATACTCATTCATCCATCTACCACCCACGCTGTATAATGTTTTTCTCCCAGCACTTCCGTTTCCCCTGTCAATATCATCCACCAATGCTCCATACTCATTCATTCATCTACAACCCTCGCTGTATAATGTTTTTCTCCTAGCACTTCAGATTGCCCTGTCAGTATGATGCCACCAAAGCTCCATACTCATTCACTAATCTACCACCGACGCTGTATAAGGTTTTTCTCCCAGTACTTCAGTTTCCCCTATCAGTATCATTCCACCATAGTTCCTTACTCATTCATCCATCTACCACCCTCGCTGTATAAAGTTTTTCTTCCACACATCAGTTTCCCTTGTCAGTAACATTCCACAAATGCCCCATATTACTTCATTTGTCTAACACCGAAGCTGTATAATGATTTTCTCCCAGCACTTCAGTTTCCCCTGTCATTATCATTCCACCAATGCTCCATACTCATTCACTCATCTACCACCCACGCTGTATAATGTTTTTCTCCCAGGACTTCAGATTCCCCTGTCAGTAACATTTCACCAACGCTCCATACTCATTCATTCATGTACCACCGATGCTTTATATTATTTTTCTCCTAATACCTCAGTTTCCCCTGTCAGTATCTCTCCATCAATGCTCCATACTCATTCATTCATCTACCACCCACGCTGTATAATGTTTTTCTCCCAGCACCTCATTTTCCCATGTCAGTATCATTCCACCAAAGCTCCATACTCATTCATCCAACTACCACCCATGCTGTATAATGATTTTCTCCCAGCACTTCCGATTCCCCTGTCAATATCATTCTACCAATGCCCCATACTCATTCATCCAATTACCACCCAGGATGTATAATAATTTTCTCCTAGTACCTCAGATTCCCCTGTCAGTATCATTCCACCAATGCTCCATACTCATTCATTCATCTACCACCCACGCTGTATAATGTTTTTCTCCCAGTACCTCAGTTTCCTCCGTCAGTATTATTCCACAAATGCTCCATACTCATTCATCCAACTACCACCCACGCTATAAAATATTTTTCTCACAACACTTCTGTTTCCCCTGTCAATATCATTCCACCAATGCTCCATACTCATTCATCCATCTACCACCCACGCTGTATAATTTTTTCTCCCAGTACTTCAGTTTCCCCTGTCAGTATCATTCCACCAATGCTCCATACACATTCATTCATCTACCACCAACGCTGTATAATGTTTTTCTCCCATCACTTCAGTTTCCCCTGTCAGTATCATTCCACCAATGCTCCATAAACATTCATTCATATACCACCAATGCTGTATATTGTTTTTCTCCCAGAACTTCAGTTTCTCCTGATAGTATCATTCCACCAATGCTCCATACACATTCATTCATCTACCACCCACGCTGTATAATGTTTTTCTCCCAGCATTTCAGTTTCCCCTGTCAGTATCATTCCACCAATGCTCCATACTCATTCATTCATCTACCACTGACGCTATATAATATTTTTCTCCCAGCACTCCAGTTTCCCCTCTCATTATCATTCCACCATTTCCATGCTCATTCTTTCTTCTACCACCCACGCTGTACAATGTTTTTCTCCAAGTACTTCATTTTCCCCTGTCAGTATCATTCCACCAAAACTCCATACTCATTCATTCATCTTTTACCTACACTGTGTGGTCTTTGTCACTGAAAAAGCAATGTTAAATAACATAGCCATTATAAAGTTAATTGTATCTCTAACAGTAGTGACCTACTGTTTGTATTAGCCAGGTTTTTGTCACCACCAAAGCTCGCCTTTCGAAATATTGTACTTTAGTCATTTTATATCTTCCTTAATATTGCCTGAGCGTTACATGAAATTAGGCTTGACCTATCAGTAATTGGGACTGCGGTAACGCAGTTCTTAGGCTACTGCGCTACAAAGTCCTGGTTCGATTACTGATCGAACTATGGCCCTGGGGTCGACTTAGCCTCTAACAGAAATGAGTACCAGGAGAGTTTTCGGTGGTAAAGGCGGCCGGTGCGTAAGGCTGTCAAACTTACCACCATCCTGTGCCGTTGTCATGAAATCTGGGAACCTTAAATTCCTGGAACCCTTTGGGTCACTCTCGACCTGTAACGGGACTGCTTCACCTTTTTATATCAATTTATTATTCCCTGATGACGCTAGGTTTTAGCCGCTGACAACAAGGCTAAATAAACGGTGATTACTTATGGATTTAGTTATAAAACTGTGTACGCCGGAATAGCCCCTTCATATAGCGATGATCCGTGTTTCGTTTGCCGGTGAGCACTGTACATTTTGCTGTTCTCCGGAACGTATCCCAGATGTAGGACCCACCCCACAGCTTCCTTTTCTGCGGATAAGGCGTCCAGGGTAGGAAACTGACCACTCACAACAATGTAGTGCGGAGGTGAAGAATGAGTGTATATATTCCTCCCCTGCCCTTATGATTTCGTAGCGTGGACAAGGGAAATTGCATTTTTACCTCACAACTTTGTATATCAGGAGACTTGAGCCTTCATGACTATTGGTGTTAGAAAGTTACATTGCAAAGAATAATTGTCTGTTTATTCCTGTGCTGAATACTAAACAAAGCAGTTATAGAAAAAAACAGAACATAACCGAGTTTAACACGATAGCAAATTGAGTACTAAGTGATGTACAGGGACTTTGTGCAGACATTCGTTCCTTCCAAGGTCTTGTTTTCATAACACACACATTTCTTTCCCTCCTGTCATGTAAGTCCGGCTTGCCCCCACCGCTTATTGCTACTCACAATGTAACAACATTCGTTATTTAAGGCTTCCGCAGCAACGTAGAAGAGAACCGCGCTCTTCTGGGTTATTACGCAGCGAGTTGTAGTAATTTCTTACCTACGTTTCGGGACAACATATCGGTCCCTTCTTCAGGGATCAAGGATGAAAAAATGAAATAATATCAACCCGGAAGAGTTCAGTTCTTATCAACAGCATGAATTGCATTAATTATACCCGACATCTGAAAATAAGTATGGAAAATACGGATACAAGTTAATTAACGCACCTCAGTGTCTTTGGCTTTAAATGTGCCTATTTGCAATAAACTCTTAACCATGTGGTAAAGTTTTTTGGACATCCCTTGTATTAAATTTTATGGAAATCAGATAAAGAATGTAGGAAGTACGGGAAAAAGTGTTACGTTTTTGGATTTGAGTGAAGTATGGCTTTCGCTAAGCAGAATTTGACGGAATTCACAAACGATCAACGACAAAGATATATAGATATTCTGTAACGGATTTCACGAACATCGACCTCGGAACGTGAGAACTAATGACAGAAGATCGTCATGGGCCTTCAAAGTAAATGGTGACTGTTACTGAAACAGTTCTCACGGATACCACGATTGTTCCAAATTATGTAACAAGTTCTCTACTAAACTTCTTGAAAATTCTACAGGGTTCATTTGCTGATACTAGACGAGAGCCGGACGGATATGATTTTGACGAAATATACTCTTCTAAGGCGTTTTCGCAAAATTTCGAAAAGTGACTAATATCTTCGTCATGTCTATCTTTCGGTTCGGTGCGCATGGAACAACTCGGCTACTACCGGACGGATTTTCATGAAATTTGATATTTGAGTGTTTTTCGAACTATTCACATAATTCAAGCTTACTTAAAATCGGACAAGATTAGGTTAGGTTAGGTTAGGTTAGGTTAGGTTAACGGGCACTTTACATGAAGACCAATATAGGTTTTTGATCATATCTCTCTGAGTTCTTCTTAGAATGAGAAATGTTTCGGACAAAAGTTTTAGATAACATCAAAACACAAATTTTGTGTCCAGTAACTTTTATCTAAAATCGTGCCTTTTATGAGATAATGTGGAAAAATACTGCAGAGCATCAGATGACAATATGGCGCATGCGCATTTCATGCTGGATACCTAAGGCTACAAACGTACACTCACAATATGTAATACTTGTTGCTTTTCCACTGCAACACTGGTTGTATGAACGCGCCTCCGCGTTACGTTATAGTACAGTGCGGGTCTTGTTTAGCTTAAGGACTGCTAAAAATTGACGTGTCCTAAATTGGATATTTGCACACTTTCATGCCGACGCTTCGCTTCTTTCGTTGTAAATTGTCGGTTTCAGGAAGTAAGTAATAAACCGTGGCAGGACGGGGAGACTGAATGCCTTGTCTTGGCAGCAGGTCATAGCAGCTTAAACCCAGCTTCACCTGTAGCCACACAACACAGCAATGGCTCTTAAAATAGAATGAAATAAAGGGAAACAAGCTTGCGACGTTCGGCCCTCACCTGCATCCCTATTCGCTGTCTCGTTCAGTTGCCTCGCGTGTAACGAGGACACGTTTATTAGAAAAGGAGCTCGGAGAAATACAAAGCCAAGTAAATAAGGAGAGATTCTGCAGCTACTAAGCAAGAGAATAATACCGAGTTGTCCAGTGACTTCTACCGTACTTGAGGCTTGTGATTGCTTGCGTAACTCTTTATTGTTTTTTGTGTTGGGTTTAATCTGGGGCTTGAATGATGCGCATTGTTAATTTCCAGTGTCATAAAGTGTGAAGTCGTTGGTTCCAAGGCGAATAAGGCACGAAACAGTAAATAATGATATTTCACTTTCTACCAGATTAAATCTGTATTCCCTTGATGGTTTCTGAATGCAGAATTTGGCGACCATAACGTATATAAAGGTGTTGATAACCTGCATTAAGGAGTTGATAACTTCCATAAAGGTGTTGAGAACCTCCATAAAGGTTGTGATAACCTGCATTAAGGAGTTGATAACCTCCATGAAGTTGTTGATAACCTCCATAACGGTTGTGATAACCTGCATTAAGGAGTTGATAACCTCCATGAAGGTGTTGATAACCTCCATAAAGGTTGTGATAACCTGCATTAAGGAGTTGATAACCTCCATGAAGGTGTTGATAACCTCCATAAAGGTTGTGATAACCTGCATTAAGGAGTTGATAACTTCCATAAAGGTGTTGATAACCTCCATAAAGGTTGTGATAACCTGTAATTAAGGAGTTGATAACTTCCATAAAGGTGTTGATAACCTCCATAAAGGTTTGATAACCTGCATTAAGGAGTTGATAACTTCCATAAAGGTGTTGATAACCTCCATAAAGGTGGTGACAACCTACATAAAGTTGTTGATAACCTACATTAAGGTGTTGATAACCTGCATTATGGGGTTGATAACCTACATAAAGTTGTTGATAACCAACATAAAGTTGTTGATAGCCTACATTAAGATATTGATAACATACATAAAGGTGTCGATAACCTAAATAAGGTGATGATGAGGATAAGATAAATGTTTCGCTCTGAGTGATGATAATTCTTCAGGTTGCGATTTAAATTTCATTTTAAAAATGGAGATAATGAGTGGGGCAACAGCTCGCACGAGGGTCACCGGAATTTCCTGGCTGGAATGATAATAATTTCACGAATGGCAGGTAAGGTCATTAATGTAAGCTAGTGAATAGAAGTCTACATTTTTAATTGTGAATTTTATGATTTTCACGGCCTTCATCCCGTGACACCGAATGTAAACACACCACCTGCTTTTAGCATAAGCTCTGTGTTTTGTGTGCACTATTTGCGCCTTCTTGCTAATGGAAGCATGCTGTGTTCTCTGTAACGTAGAAGCGTAATCTTTATATAAGGTATAATGTAAATTTATTGGAGTCTTCGATTAATGAAATTCGGCTCAAATGCGCTACTTATTTTCCCTGCTGCTTACTCAAACCTTCCACTTCCCATCACCTTACCTTCTTTGCGTCCCACCGATCTACCTTGTTTCTAGCCTGCCTTTGCCAGAAGGACGTGCGGGCGAAAGCGGGGCACCCTTCCGTCACCAAATGCCCTGTTGTACACAAAGAATATGTAATATCTTTTTCCTATTCCCAAAAAATTTGTAACTGTTTTTTTTCCGATCAAGTTTTCAAGTTGGAACGGCTGCAAGTCGTACTGGACGCAAGTTTCTGTAAGAAAATATTCTTCACCATAAACATTTCGTCGTCTTGCTTCCCGTAGTTTTGGGAAAGGAGCTTTGATAGTCAGAAGCGTGACAACCATTCTGCCTCTTTCGCCTAACCTCAGTGATTTCAGACTTCCGCAACGAAGTGGATGAGAACTGCGCCCTTCTGGGTAATTACGCAGAAAGTAGTGGTAACGTCTTCCAGACGTTACGTTACAACCTACCTGTCCCGTCTTCTAGGGTCAAGAATCCAGATTCTTGAAGATGGGACCAACAGATTTTCCCGAAAGGTAAGTAAGAAATTACTTCTATTCGCTGCGTAATGACTCAGAAGAACGCAGTTCTGAACCTTACTTCAGAGGTACAATGACCCTGGAAGACACTGCAACATGCTGTAACTAGCCTCATTATTATCTTAGTAAGTAACCAACTTAATGCACAAATTCTTGTTTTACAATAAGTTTATTATAAGCCTCTACATGTTTCGAGCACTGTTGTGCTCATCATAAGGAGGTCAAATTGTATTATACAGCATCTGGTATCGTCACACCTGTAGGTGGCCGTCCGGTGTGCAGGTACGCACCGGATGGCCACCTACAGGTGTGATGATACCAGATGATGTATAACACAAATTTGACCTCCTGATGATGAACATATAGTGCTCGAAACATGTAGAGGCTTATAATAAACTTATTATAAAACAAGAATTTGTCAATTAAGTTGGTTAATTACTAAGATTATACTGAGATGCGCGGTCAGCAAAACATCAAAATTAGCCTCATTATTGGTGTTCATTGTTTTGACACATAAACTCTCGTCATATTTAACAAAACAATTAAGACAGGTCTGACCTCACAGTGGTGTGGCATTTCTCTTACACTTCAAAATTTAGCCCTCATCGAACCCCCAAGCTGGAGGACTACCTCCTTTTGACCGTTACTGAATGCCTATTTATTGTACACACAGCCATTCCCCATGTCTCACGGACCTCTCCTCGGACCGCAGTCCGATTATTTTCAGATTTCTTGGAGATAAAATCTCGCCCATAAGTGCATCAGTTTGTTCCAAAATCAGGTAACGTCTCGTGATAAAATGGCCTAAAGCAGAAATCACAAACGAAACCCCTGCGCGAAGCATTTTATCGGAAGTTAATTTATGTAACAAGCCTTGGGGCGTTTTGACGTCATTATGGGAAGGGATCGATTTGTTTCAGCTAACTGGGCTTATTGGTGGCAGCTCTGTTCAGACTTGTCTGTCTGTCTGTCTATCTGTATGTCTGACTGTCACGAATAACTTTAATGGCGAAGTGTTTCAAGCAATACTGTAAGCCAGGGGTATCCCAACTTTTCTGGAAAAGGGCACACACCAATTACTCTGGGCTCGTTCTCGGGCCGCACTTGTACAAATCGCAAGAAGTGGCACATCTAACCGTTTAAAATTTGTGTAATTTTTGTGGCATGTATGTTGTTTAGAAAAGTAGCCGCTGTTCGGATACCTATTCTGAAAACCACATTTTTTGCAGTGATAATTTTGCCCTAATTTGGACGACTTTTTCTGAGCAGTCCCGAGTTCTGCAGTTACGCAATTAGGCACACATTTTTGACAGTGACTTGACTTGAACAAAATGTTCAGTAACTTATTTTTTTTCTAATTCAATCGTTTCCAAAATGATTGTTCGCTAAATTTTTTAAGTTTTCTGGAAAAAGAGTTATTGAAAATACGTTCACAATTATGAAAAACCTTCCGTTTGGGATATAATGAATTGCAGGCACTCAGTGCGGTCCATTGCGTATTTATCAGATTTACAGTCTCACATCTCTAAATGTTTGTGGCTCATTTTTAAAACATCAAACACAGTATTTAGCCTTCCCCATTTTAATGATAGTGGAAGTACAGCTACAACGTATGAGCTACAAATTAGCCAATAGCCGTGTCAGCGATATAGAGGATACACTTTCAATTAATACGTGATAATCCATGCCAGCATCAATTAATTTTATAATTTACCATGTGCTAACCCTTTCAACTTAACGCATCAGTTGGTAGTTATTTTTACCAATAAGGCATGGCGTACAACGTAGGTAATAGAAAATGGAGTCATTACTGGCTGTACACTGATGACGAACATGCAGCCCGGAGGTGAAAAATCCTGCCCTATATCCAGTTTGTGTGATGATGTGACTTGGGTCGAGGTGTGCCTTGTGTGGTGGTGTGACTTGGGTCGAGGTGTGCCTTGTGTGGTGGTGTGCTTGGTGTGATGATGTGCCTAGTGTGGTGGTGTGACTTGGGTCGAGGTGTGCCTTGTGTGGTGGTGTGCTTGGTGTGATGATGTGCCTTGTGTGGTGGTGTGACTTGGGTCGAGGTGTGCCTTGTTTGGTGGTGTGCTTGGTGTGATGACGTACCTTGTGTGGTGGTGTGACTTGGGTTGAGGTGTGCCTTGTGTGGTGGTGTGCTTGGTGTGATGACGTACCTTGTGTGGTGGTGTGACTTGGGTTGAGGTATGTCTTGTGTGGTGGTGTGCTTGGTGTGATGACGTGCCTTGTGTGGTGGTGTGCTTGGTGTGATGATGTGCCTTGTGTGGTGGTGTGACTTGGGTTGAGGTATGTCTTGTGTGGTGGTGTGCTTGGTGAGATGACGTGCCTTGTGTGGTGGTGTGACTTGGGTCGAGGTGTGCCTTGTGTGGTGGTCTGCTTTGTGTGGCATTTTGTGAAATCCTAACATTCATTACCACATTCAAAAGCGCCCGCCAACTTTCTCTTCTCTGAGGTACATCAATCCGGTCCATGCTTCCCCATCCAAATCTAGAAGATTCATTTTAATATTACCCTCCCATATAGGCCTTGGTCTTCCTACTGGACTCTTTCCATCAGGGTTTCCCACCAAAACCCTGTGTGCACCGCTCTTGTCTCCCATACGTGTCACAAGCCCCCCCCCCCCCATTTCATTCTTTTTAATTTGTTCACCCTAAGAATGTTTGGTAAGGAGTACAGCTAATAAAGTTGCTCACTGTGTAGTCATGTCCACTCTCCTGTTTCCTCGTCTCTTTTAGGGAACCATTTATTTTTCGGAACAGACTCTGTTCCGTGAAGTTATTTAATTAAACAATTTACAATAATAAATGACACTTTATTTAGGGTATCCCAAACTTTGTGCAGCATAAGTAATCTGTCAGACATCTAAAAATTCTATCTGTATTTTGGCAGTATATTTTTTCATGTTATTTGCCTCCCTGTGTGCGGTCGGTCAGCCACTCTGTATCTCCAGCACTCTGAAGTGGCTCCACAGTCAGTGTTTCAGCAGTTGCCACAGCCATTACCCTCAGCCCACTCTACAGAACACTGTCACACAAGCATGTGAACGTCTTTTAGGATAAACAACCGAGTGGGCGTTTCGGCAAGACAGCAGCCCGTGTAGACACCTGACAGGTGCAAGCCGAGTATTGAAGTGTTGTCAGTAGCAGTATCATCGAACTTTGAACAGTGCTTCGTAGTACTGATTTCTCTGGCTATGTCAGTTTGTAACCACGGGTTACATCAGAACAGACATCAGACGATGGTCACCAACATGTTTTGGTTGACGGTTAAGTTATTGCGATCCGAAACCGAGCAGTAGCGAAATCAAACTGTTGTACTGCATGTGGAGAGCTTGTTTTTAAAAACACGCTTGTCCATTTGGGGAAGAATTGAGTTATATATGGGAAAACGCTTATGGTAAGGTCCATTAGTAATGCCTACACTTGTTATAGGCAAAGATATTTTAGTTCCTGCGCTGTGGGTTCAACAATTTCTGTTTGTTTCACTCAGATTCGCCCCTCAGCATTGTGTAATCAGAATTTAACTCCTGTCGAAAGCTGATAGAGAATATTTTGAAGATAAGTTACTCAATTCGCTATCCAATTAATGTCTTGTCTGTATGGGGCACTTTCGGTACCATTTTACTGCGATATTGCCTTTCATAAATATTAAGGAAAAATTTAATTTTATTAGAAAACTTTGTAATTGTCAGAATTTCTGAGTCAGACCTTGTATGATGTCTGAACATAATTTCAACATATGAATATCCTTGACGTAGGATGCTGAAAATATTTATGAAACTTGAAGGATACATTAGTTTATTTACGTTTTTAAATTGTTATGTACACCTAGAAATGCCCTTTAGGAAACAACCTTATTCCAAAGGACATGATCAGTTCTTTAATTTACCTTGTGATGTCTCTCGCTCCGTGTGTGTGTGTAATAACGCTTCTCTGTATCAGTGAGTTTTGTTGCATTCTGCACAGTCACTCACTCACTCTTTCGCTCACACTGTGTTTGTGTGTTTTATATAATGAGAAGAATGAACAGCTTACAGACTGCAACTTGTAGTTGATACTGTTGTGTATGCTGGGATTAAGAAACCAGATGTTTGACTAGACGGAAGAAGAACTGACTCGCTGTACAGGCTATTCAAATTTCTCCCATCGAAGTACTAACGGCCCAAGTAACTAACTTATAAGTATGACCAAAATTTTCCAATTATTGCGTGTATAAAGGCCGAAAATTGAGACAGTCTTGAACCATGTTTGGGTTAGTTCTTCCCTTCGCAATACAGGCATAATATTCAGAAAGATGTGTTCAGACTGCGATCGGTTAATAGCATGGTGATTGTTCCTGCTAGTACTGGCAGCGATAGGAATAATAGTAGTAGTAGTAGTAGTAGTAGTGGTAGTGTTAGTAGTAGTTGTAGTTGTAGTAGTAGTAGTAGTGGTAGTGGTAGTAGTAGTTGTAGTAGTAGTAATAGTAGTAGTAGTAGTAGTAGTAGTAGTAGTAGTAGCAGCAGTGGGGCTGTCATGGCGACTAATCATACAAATAGTGGAATTCTTTCAGGTTTCATTCTTTTTGGTTATTTGTTGATTGTTGTTGAAACGAAGTTGACTGCACCTACGATATCTTGCTGTTGATTCAAAAACATCTCATTCAGTAAAAGGGTTCCGTCTACATGGGTGGTGATCTTTCCATCATTTACTTGGTCGACCTACGTTTCTTCAGCTGGCTTGAATGTCTTCATACACTAAGTGGAAATGCATGTGTCATTTACCCTTAACAAACGCAGCATCTCCCTTCATCTGTAAGTAAAGCAGTCCCATTACAGGCCTGGACAGTCCCTGAGGGTTCCAGGAGGTTGAAGCTCCCAGATTTCAAGACAAACGGCACATGAAAGTGGTACGGTTGTCAGGCCTACGCACTAGCCGCCTTTACCCCTCAGGAAATATTCATGGTACTCATTTCTGCTAGAGGCTGAGTCGACCCCAAGGTCATAGGATTATATCAATGAAAAATTCCAATGACACCATCGGGATTCGAACCCGCGAACTTCCGGCTTTTAACGCAGTACCTCAACCAACTGCGCCACCACGTAACCCTCCCCCTAAATCTGTAATCCATAATAATTTCATTTTTCTATATTTCTTGATTATTGTTGATTGATGTATTTCATGACAATAAACACATCTTTTGCACCTGACCTCAGAAATGATAACGTAGTGCCGTTCGTTTTTACTTCCCTTCCTGTTTCCATAAACGTTGTAACAAGTGAGAGCTAAATCTTTAGAAACGGAGGAAATAAAGAGCTGCACTGCACAACAGAGTGGCGGCCTGAGATGAATGGAACGTGATGTAAGGAATCCATGCTGCGTATAATCATTTAAATAAAACATGAGACATGTCCAACTTTGCTCTGTTAGCTGCTTGCTTCTGGAATGTAAATCAAAATTAATGATTGTTTAGCTCTGGGCTACCCAGTTCTTTACATTATGGCTCCATGATTCACCTCATTACTATTCATGGCCTGAGGAATGAAAGGAAATGAGACTGAAAGAGGCAGAGTTAAAATGTGAGCATAATACAGAAGTTTTGTGGGGAAAACCTCATGGAAAGAGGTAGATGAAGAAATTTCTTCCAACATCTGCTACTGCTCTATGCTTAAGTCAATTTTTGCGCACCCCAACCAAGTTCGAATTAGAATAAGTGGAGCTATACCGCCACTGCTCCATCTACCTTCCTGGTATGCACAACGACAAATTTACTTTTACCCTGTTTTTATTCTCAGGCGCAATTTATATCCGTATGGTAGACGAAGAGACCAGACTTACACCCGCGCACTGCAAAAGGTATAATTATCATAATTTAAGGATAATGTAGGTCGAACACAACTAGTTTATTACCAGGGTGTTAATGAAACAACATGTTTCGGCCTATTCGGAGACCATCATCAGGTTTACAATGTTGGCTCTAAGAGACAAATGATATGAGTAGCGGATGTTGAGATCTCATCATCAGGCTTTACAAAGTATATATGAGGAAAGACTGTGTGTAGGGAGATGCTGAAATGTGGTGACTGGAGTCACCTAAGCACATATCAGCATCCCGCTACACACAGTCTTTCCTCATATATAATTTGTAAAGCCTGATGATGAGATTTCAACATCCGCTACTCATATTACTTGTCTCTTAGAGCCAACATTGTAAACCTGATGATGGTCTCCGAGTAGGCCGAAACATGTTGTTTCATTAACACCCTGGTAATAAACTAGTTGTGTTAGACCTACATTATCCTTAACTTATTGTTATATACACAACGGGGATGCCTCAACTTAAGAGTATAATTATCACCTTTGTACAAATACATGCCATGTTGTATGCGTTTTATAATTGGCTTAAACTTTACTTCCGAAGTAGAATGGATTCTAAACCAAATTTGTGGGTAGGAAGTAAGGTGCTGTGTGGAGGAGACAGGCCTAGCGGATGACATAGGTTTGCCATTCAACCAGACACGATATGAAGAATCTTCAGAAACCAATACTGCCCCTGAAGGGTCGGCAAATGTAATACATGGTTATGACGGTGCAGGATGGGCCAAGATAGCAGGACGATGATAACCGAAAAGAGTAAAAATGACGACATCGATTTTTGAGTCATGAATCCAGGCTTTATACGTTCTTCTGGTCACATAGTGTGTAAGGCCAAGGAGACTCGGTTCTCAGAATTCAGCTGCCTCATAAAATTACTTTACCTTTTGACACGTAGTGTCGTACTTGGAGAGGGATGATTGGGCGTGGTGTCCAAGGAGCGGGATCCTGGATAAGCAAATGGCTTCACGGATAGACAAGAAATCCGCTGCGCTCTACTGAACCCAGTGACATATTACCCTATTACCAGCAGATTGTCAATTGTTCCTATCATGCGCCAGATGAATCCAGGCCACACTTTCCAATTCTTTTTATTAATCATTTCTTTTAATATTATCCTCCAACCTACGACTAGATTTTGAAAGTGTTCTCTTTCCTTCAGGTTTCTCCACTAAATTATTGTAAATGTTTCAATTTTCCGTCATGAACCCAACATGCCCCGCCCATCTCACCCTCATAATATAATAATATTTTTAAGAAGAACACGTCATGAAACTTTTCATGTTATATTTTTCTGCGGTCTACTGACAGTTCCTCCCTGTTGGGTCCAAATATCTCCCTCTGCACCCTGTCCACATATCTCCCTCAGCACCCTGTCCTCATATGGGCCGGGTAACTCAGTCGGTATAGCGACTGACTACGGGCTGGACGGTCCGGGATTGAATCCCGGTGGGGACGAGACTTTCCGCCCGTCCAGATCGGCCCTGAGGCCCACCCAGCCTCCTGCCAAATGGGTAACGGGTCTTTCCCGGGGGTGAAGTGCGGCCGGGGCGTGCTGCTGACCACTCACCCTCTTCTAGTGCCGCGGTCATGGAAGAGTAGAGCTATACCTCTAACCACCCTCTGGGCCACACCGGGCCTGTAATGGAAGCACTTTACCTTTACCTGTCCAAATATCTCCCTCAGCACCCTGTCCACATATCTTCCTCAGCACCCTGTCCAAATATCTCCCTCAACACCCTGTCCAAATATCTCCCTCAGCACCCTCTCCACATATCTCCTTCAGCACTCTGTCCAAATATCTCCTTCAGCACCCTGTCCACATATCTCCTTCAGCACCCTGTCCACATATCTCCTTCAGCACCCTGTCCACATATCTCCTTCAGCACCCTGTCCACATATCTCC
>Ga0123357_10004656_pt1 | contig 16190 bp, 22 predicted proteins | sample TergutEmb28metaG_FD_89873 | JGI IMG/M metagenome (GOLD analysis project Ga0123357, IMG submission 89873) | Embiratermes neotenicus P4 segment gut microbial communities from Petit-Saut dam, French Guiana - Emb289 P4 | ecosystem: Host-associated > Arthropoda: Insects > Digestive system > Gut ... | reverse complement strand
TGGCGCCAATGCCATGCCGGCGACGTTCGATGGCTCGCTAACAGTGGATATGCTGGATAATCACTGCTGTGTTGACGAAAATGGAATATGTAGGTCTGGAATAATGGATGTAGATGGATCATGCCTGATAGCCCCCCTATAGTCGCCCCGGTCTGGCACCTTCGCCGTGCCGCCGAACTCTGCCTGCCTGCCGAGGCGAGGGAAGCCTTCATCGCCGAGTGCCTCGCCGCGGCCGAGGTGATCGGCGATACCTACACGATGCTGCGCGAGAGGTTCGACGCGATCCAAGCGAAGTGGCGGCCGCATAGCCGCTGCAAGAGCACATCGTCGATACCTGGGGAAGAAACTAATGAGGAAGCCATAGAGGCGAAAAAGTACCCCAACGGATTCGGCACCCTCGCCCGCAATGGAATCGCCATCGCGAGCCTCGGTATGGCAAAGCCGATCGCAACGGCGATCGCGAAGGCAATGGGAAAGCCGGATTGTGGATGTTTGGCACGAATGAAATACATGAATCGCCTGGTGCCCGACGTGGCGACCGTGGGGGTCGCGGACTGGATCAAACTCACGCCGAAGATTCTCGCGGTGCTGGGGGCATGACAACGGATAGAGGAGAGGGGGAAGGGATCATCGTGCCCTTCGATGAGACTATCCCCTCCCTCACTCTCCTGAGAAGTATTTACTTGCCAAAGAACCCCTGAGGTGTAATGAAAAACACAAGGAAAAGACGTTTAGTTTGGGAAAGATTAGGCAAATTCAGACAATTTCAAGCAAGATTCAAAATGAGAGTATTTTCTGCAAAAATGCTCATTTTACCCGTGAAAAGAACTGCCCGAGGCGGGAGTCGAACCCGCACTTCGCTTGCGCGAAAAAGGATTTTAAGTCCTTAGCGTCTGCCATTCCGCCACTCGGGCTGCAATGATTCACCATTTCACACCTGCCAGATGCTTCCGTACCGCGTCGGCCGTATCCGGCAGACGTAAGGCAAAATCGATGAAGCACTTTGCGTATTCCACGCGGTTGCCAATGTCGTACCGCAGTGCGTTCCATGTCAGCGCAAACATCGGCGATCGGCTTGCCAGCAGGTTCATCGCGTCGGTCAATTGAATCTCTCCGCCGACGCCTTTCGACGTCTGATCGATGCATTCGAATATGTCTGCTGTGAAGACATACCGTCCGGCGATTGCCAGGTCCGACGGGGCCTTGTCTGGCGTTGGTTTTTCCACCAGTTTGCTGAGCCGGATCAGGTTCGCATGGTCCGCCTCCGCCGTTCCGTCCACGATACCATACCGCGATACCCATTCCTTAGGCACCCGCTGCACCGCTACTACCGACGCCTGTTTTGCCTCATACGCATCGAGCAGCTGTCGCAGGCCGGACTTGTGACTTGGCGAATCAATAATCGTATCACCCAGCAGCACCGCGAACGGTTCTTTCCCGCAGTGCCGCCGCCCCAGATGAATCGCGTCACCCAGACCGAGTTGCTCCTTCTGCCGAACGTAATGAATTTCCGCTCCGCGGCCGATCTCCCGCACCTGCTGAATCAAATCGCGTTTCCCCGCCCGTTCCAGGAACGTCTCGAGTTCCGGGTTGTAATCAAAATGATTTTCGATCGCCTGCTTTCCGCGTCCCGTGACGATCAGCACATCCTCGATCCCCGCCGCCACCGCCTCCTCGATCACATACTGCAGCACCGGCTTGTTCACGATCGGCAGCATCTCCTTGGGCACCGACTTGGTCACCGGCAAAAATCGCGTACCCATCCCTGCCGCCGGAATAATCGCCTTACGTACAATTGCCATATTGCTTCCTTATTTCTGTTCATTTGATTTCAGGCACAATTATTTTTGCGCCAAGCTCCACATATGCTTTTGTCAGCGTGCTGAGGCGTTTTGGATCGCCGTCGTACATACCGATGATCGCTCCGCCGGATCCTGCGAATTGCGTGAATGCTCCGAGTTTTCGTCCCGTTTCGATCAGCCGGAGGTTTCCCTCGCTGATTTTGATGAGTTCTTTGCGGAGGTCGAAGCCGCGATTCATTAACGGGCCGATTTCTCGTCCGCGTCCCGCTGTGATCAAATCTCTTGCCTGCTGCGTCAATGCCGTCCATTCCTTGATCCCAGCCAGCACCGCCGGTTCGCCACGGTTGAACCGGCTCCGCAAATCGTTATGCGTTACCTCCGTCCCCTCCGCCAGCCGATCGTGATACGCCACAAACAACGGCGGCAGCTTCGACGGATCCAGTTCCTCATAAAGCCCATATCCATCCCGCTCGATCCGCCCCTTGTCAAAATCCATGTACACCGCCCCCTCGTACACCTGGATCACCCGATCCTGCAGCCCCGCCCCGATCCCCAATTCCTCCAACTCCACACTCAAGATCAAATTCGGCAACACCGGCTTGGGCACCGTCACCCCATAAAATTCTAGCAGAGCCCGCATCGTCGCCGTGATGATCGCGCTCGAGCCTGCAAGCCCGACCCGCACCGGAATTGTCGTCGTATATTCAATCGTGAAATTCTTCCACGGAATCTCGATCTGCTCATCCCGGCAATAATCCCGGAACCGCTTGATCGCGGCCTTGATCAGACGGATGCCGCCGTAATAGCCGTGAACCTGCACGTCTTCGGCTAGGTCTTCCATGTCGATATATTCCTGCCGATCGCTTTTCTGCGAAACGATCATTAATCGCGGCGACTCATACAGAGTCACTTCCGCGGCGAAATTCCGCACGATCACGCTGATCGTCCGCCCGAAATACCCGTCCGATGGGTTCCCGATCAGCCCAGCCCGAGCGTAGCCCTTGTTCCGAATAATCATGACTCACGCCTTTCTTGCGAGAAGCCAGTAGCCAGAAGCCAGAAGCTAGAAGTTTTGAATAAGCGGTCGCTTGGAAGCCTTCTGGCTTCTAGCTTCTGGCTTCTGGCTTCTTCAAATCAAAAACACCGCCGCCGCTATCACCGTCGTCCAGAGTCCGTTTTTGTCGCCTTCCGCCGTCTGCACAATATTTCTCGTCCGGACAATGTTGCCCGACATGCGGTAAATCTCTTTGCGTTCGTCGTAGTTCCGTGCCGGGTCAAACTCGATGCCGAGCGTCGTCGCCAGCATCGTCGCGGCCATATCCTCGACAAAATCCCCGATCCGTTCTTCCGTCATCCCCCAGCCGTGATGTTCCGCGATGTATCCGTACTGATCCTTCACCGGCATCGCCACGCCGATGCCTGCCGAGAGCAACCGATTTGGCTCATCCGTCGACGATTCCGACATTTTTCCGAAAACTATCTGCCCCGGCGTGAGCCGCCGTATCCCCTCCTGGACCGTCACGATCTTGCACTGCGACGGCAGAATTCCCGACACCTGCACCACATTATATTTCTCAATACCAGCATGCCGCATCGCCAGTTCCAGCGACTGCGGCCGATACCGGTGCCGCCCCACACCCTTGGTAAAAAACACCAACGACGGAATCGGCGTACTCCATTCAGACATAACCACAACTCTCCTTGATCAAACGAGCAACCCATTGTAACACCCCTATCGCCCAGCGAAAGCTCACGCCCCGCCCATCTGTGTTGTCTCAGTAGAAGTGTCATGTGTTAACGTCTCAGTCGAAGTGTCACCCCCGCAGGGGGTGGCGTCAAGCGGCGGCGATGGGGGGAGACACCTGCAGGGACATCGTCGCGTCTGCGGAGCGTAGGGAGGCCGAGCGCACGGCCAGCGACGGTGAGTTGTGTTAAGTTACAGCGTTGATCGGTGAGGTCGGCGTTTTTGCAGCCGCAGATGTGCAAGGAGATGCCGAACTCATCTGCCAAGTGGCGAAGGCGATCAAACCCGGCGCGGCGGATAGCCCAAGTAGCCTTTGATGTAGCAGTAGATGCAGTCGTGTGCGCAGCCAGCAGTGATGTTGACCGTCGGCATCCATGAGAGACACCGAATACTCGACGGCGTGAGTGCCGCACTTTTTCGCTCGACGAGTTCTATTTTCACCATAAACGTTTCCCCGAAAGTTGGCCGCCGTGTTGCCGGTTTGTGATGCAAAACAGATTGGCCGATTGCATGCGGACATGATCCGTCGCATCAGACGCGGCCAATTCTGTTAAATTGTGTTCGCGAAGATGGCTGCATAACTGGTCTGAATCAAGGTCCACGTCTTCGACCACCACCAAATCCGCCATTTGTGCCAACGTCGCAAAGATGCTCCTTCCATCCGGTATCGGCTCTAATACCTGTAACGAGTTGTTGCGACCGAAAGACATGAGCCAACCGATGCCTTGCAATCAGCCTGTCTGTTCCGGTAATCAAAGTTTTCGACACCGCGTTTCACCTCTTCCTTCCCATTCTTAACAAATACCGTACTGCCATTCGTTGGCAGTGTCAACGTCAATTGCTACAAATAGATCGCATGGATCAGCGTCGAGTGAGTTGCAAGGGATCGAGATGACTTTAGTTCGTCGAAAGCCGCGTCAAGGATGAGGTTTGGAACTCACAGCATGTTTTCGTGGCATTGGGTTGCCACTGCTGGGAGGGAAGATGGAGGATGTTGTCGGGATTCCGCCTCCGGGACGGAAACGCTCCGCCATCAACCGGGCATATTCCTGACGGCTCTCAGAGCTTCCATGAAGGCCCAAGTAGTAGTCTCGCCCGTCGATGCGGACGCGGGCTTGGCCGGTGTGACGATGGAGAGAATAAGGGGGAACGGACGAAATACGGGGCATTTGCGGCTCCTGTGCCCAGCGAAAAAGGGTAGTACTACCCTTTTCCGAGGGTTTTTGAGCCACACTGCCCGACGCGGACAGGTATCCGTAAGTCACGGATTTGGCTAGATTTACATTCTAAAGCGGGCGATCGGATTCGAACCGACGACGTCCAGCTTGGGAAGCTGGCATTCTACCACTGAATTACGCCCGCATATAAGTTCTTTATTTGCAAGGACTTATATTTGCCGTTTTCGTCATTTTGCCACTCATTTTGCCACGTTTTTCGTCATCGCGACCGCAGAAAACGCCAAAAGGCAGTATAATGGAGACCGTCGTTGAGCCACGAACTGAACGACGGACATCTGCTTGGAAGTCGCGGAATCGGCAGTGGCAAAATGGCAAAATGACTTAAACATCTTCCGCAGTCTATCAGAGAGGTAACGCTATGTCGAGGAGAGCGCAACACTACAAAACCAAAATGGAACAGGTCATCGTCGGGCTGGCGAAGGATACGGATGGCCGCTGGCGGGTCATGGCCACCGGGCAGCGATTCGTCGAGGCTGACGAGCGTAAAGCCGTCGAAAAGTTCTACACCATGACCGGCCAGATAAACCCACGACAGACGTTTGTTGGAGAGACGGTCGGAGTACAGGAAAAAGATGAGGAGCCCAAGTGGGACTGCGAAGCGATGGACAGGTCGATGGGCGAGCAGCGTGAAACGGGCGTCAGGTTTTCCTGGGACACCGATGGTCGTCATCTGCAAGCTGGTGTTTGGGTTCCCGAGGCACTGTTGTATCGCTGGGTGGCGGATCAGCTTCGCAAGCATCGTGTCGAGTTTGCGCGAAAGGTCGGTGTCCCGGCCATTGCCATGCTGGACGATCATGCTATTCCGAAGCCGTCCCTCCGTCTTGAAGCACTACTCGACATTTACAAAAAACACGCCGACGTGCAGTCTCGCAGCAAACAACACGCGACAAGGATATTTGAGAATTTTGTGAAGATCACCAAGGCTAAGACGCTGGCCGACCTGACCACCGAAGTCCTAACCATGTACCGTGACACGATCAAGGCCCGCGTCACCAGTCCCGGCACCATCACAGCCTACTTTGGTGCGGTGAAGTGGATCATCAAGTTCGCCAAGACAGAAGGGCAGGATGCCGTCCAGATTGACGCCTGCTTGTCGAGAATGGCCATTCTGAAGGCTCCACGGGATACGCGGGTCCACACACCGAGTCCGATCAGCCCCGCCAACTTCGGCAAATTACTGGAGGTGGTGAGAGAAGATTACCCGGCATGGGAGGCCCGGCTGCTCGTCATGTTGAACTTCTGCCTGCACTTCGATGAAGCCTTGGCCATTGAGTGGGTGGACCTGAATTTTGAAGCTGGAACGTTCTGCACACGACGCAACAAACGCGGCAGAGTCATTCGCTGTGCTACCCTCTGGCCCGAAACCGTGGACACTCTGAAGGCCATCAAACGCACAGGCAGCCCTTACGTGTTCACGTCCACTCACGGTACCCGCTTTAACGCGAAGGGCCAGTGGAAGACATGGGAAAAGATTAGGAAGGCCGCAGGGTGCCCGGAGGTTCAAATGGACGATATCCGAGACGGCAGCTATTCCGCCGCTTGCACCGCCCCCGGTGTCGATGAGAAGTACGCGAGGTTGCTGGCGGGGCATCGGTCGCACGGATTGCAGGATAATTACGTTGCAAGGAACCCCGCTATCGTGCGTGGAGCCTGCGAGGCGGTGCGGGCGACCTTTGCCGACGCGATCAAGGGTGAGGTTGGGTCGTGATTCAGCAAAACCTTCGCGCTGCCCGCCAGAAAGCCTCGTAGAGGTATCCATTGCCGCGTCACGGTCATCGTCGCCGGAAAACCGGGTTTCTGTGCGTTCTGGGACGTTTTACGCCATGATCGTAGCAAGCGATTTACTGACACCAGTTCGATTTAATAAGCACTTACTTATTAAATCGTTAGCGGCGGCTTGCAAGTTACGACTTGTGCATGAGAGCGACGTTGCGTCGGGACTGTGATCAAAAATAGACACTAAACAAACACGAACTGTCCGCCTTTCGGCGTCACAACGACACATTCGAACTTTTGTAAGCATCCCCGTATATGTCCTTTTTGCTACGCTCGGGATGTCGTCAATGAGGTTTACCAGTCCCTCGCGTTTTTTCTACGGCATCCTGATGTGTGTGATCCGGCCAGTCGTCTTGTTTTACTTGCCGCACGGCGGTTATGGCGAAGGAGCGTCGAGGACGGATGTTTACCTTCGGCGTCTGGCGTCGAGGACGCGTCCGTTTTACTGGGCGGCGTTACAACCGTTTTCGGCGGGAAGGACATGGTTCGCCTAGTGCCGACGGAGCCGTCGATGTCGCGGGCGAATGGGTACTATGTCGAGCGTTGCGGGCTTTACCTTGTTCCGGATGTCGTGGTCGCGGATGATTTTCGTGCCGCGTCATTACCGGGATGGCAGACGACCGTGTTCAAAGCGGACAGCCTGATGCGAATATCGCAGGCGGTTGTTTGGGCATTTTCGTATCCTAAAGGCCTCTTATTTGGCGATGGGCGGTCCGCTGCCGCTTGTCTAAACGGCATGTCGCAAATGTCCGAGTATCTGGTCAGCACAACAGGAGTGTTCCGCAATACGGCGATGCGGGCGTGCGCCAGCTGGGTTCTGCGGCAAATGCGTGCGGCGAAAGAGGTGGCGGAAACTGGACAAGAGTCGTCTGCCGGTATTGAAGAAAATGCTGGGGAGCCTGTTGCGCCTACGGCGGTGCCAGGTGTCGTTGCCGGGCATACGCCGTTTCCCGATGATCTTTGAAGTCCTTATTTAGGAGGTTGTTGTGTACGATCCAAAACACAGAAAACGCACGTATGGCGGCTATCGCGTCCCATGTGTCGCAACGGACAACGGAGCGTTGGCCCGGTGCGGCGCGGAGACGCATCGCAAATGTGCTATGTGTTCCGCGTATCTTTGCACGCATCACGAGAAGACGCATACTCAAGCAGAGTGTCTTGCGCATGCAGCGGAGTTGGGAGACAACTCGTTGATGGTGTCTATACTTCGGGCACTTGGCGACGATGCGAGTGCTTTGTATCGTCACGTTGCCGCGAAGATGACCAATTTCAGTGACGGCAGTCGTTTTGGAGCCGTGTTAGCCGAGCTTATCGCGAAGGGATTGACGGTCCCTGAAAAACCTGCTGTAAAAACGGTAAAAGCGAAGCAGGTGAGCCCGACAAACATTGAGGGGTTTTGATAAGTGCTTATTGAATTAGTGCCGGAGTTGAGGCCTAATGGGATTGCCCTTGTCTCTAAAACCACACTCAACTCTCGCGTTGCATGATAAAATTGAAATGTAAATGGCGGTAAGGATGCCGCCTGGGGTCAATAGGCACGGAGGCCATAATGATCGACGCTACTTCTGACGTTACTGCTCAACAATCGCGGGCTGTCGTACAGGGGGAAGACTTTTCGCTTGGCAATTCGCCGAGACGACGAGCCAAGACCTCGCGAGAGCACGACGTCGCCGCCGACGCTCGCAACAGCACTGGGACGGACGCAGCACCGCCAACGGCCAAGGATGTAGCCCCACCCGCATCTGCGAGCCGCCCGTTGATCTCCGAGCTTTCGACGAGGGCTGAACGCGACGCGGCGAGGGTCAGGCGGGTGCTGCTGCCGAGCTGCCTTGCTGCCGTCATCGGTAAGCCGGATGTTCTTGGCGATGCGGGGATCATACAGGCGTTCGAGGATATCGTTGCCGACGCGGGTGCTCCGACCGATCCGATCGAAAGGATGATGCTCGAACAGCTCATCCTTTGTCATTACAGGTTGGCGATTTTGCAGGCCGAAGCCTCGGGCTCAAAGACTCCGGAAAGTGTCAAGATATACAATGCGGCGGCGACCAGACTCATGAGTGAACTCCGGAAATTCGCGTTAGCTCTGCGCGACTACAGGCTGGGGCCGAATCGGAAGAGTGTGGCGTTCATTCGACAGCAGAACGTGGCTGCTGCCGGGGGGAGCCAGACGGTCGAATATCGGGATCAGAACAATAAAGAATCTTTTTCAGGACAGAGCAAACTGAATAACCCGGAGGAGGAGAACCTACATGAGCTTCGTGAACGAGTGGCCCGTAGCGGACTTGATCGTGTTGCCGAACCGACGGCAGTTGCGGTGGACGCCTGAGGCTCGGGAGAAGCAGGCGAAACGTTGCCGTCGGACGCAACCGTGGAAACGCAGCACCGGGCCGACGAGTGCGGAGGGGAAGAAGCGGGTTGCGGAAAACGGACGGCACAATCAGCGTAAGCCGGGGTCGATCCGGGATTGTCGGGCTTCCGTGGCGGACATAGGCGGCATGGTCGAGCAGTTGACCGATCTGCGTCGCCTGCTCATGCCGCAATGAGTTGAGCACCGCCGCTACCGTGGGTCTGGGCGTCCAGCCGCCGATGTCTGAGTTCACCCGCAAGTTTGCTCGTTTACTGCGACCGGAGTAAGCGCCAAACGGGTGCCTTTTTTGCACGCTCCGGCACATCCCGTACCGCCCATTTAGTGCGCGGTAGCGGCGTTTCATGTGACGTTTCGTCACCATTTCTGTTTACGCCGTTCTTTCCGCCATCGATCGGCGGCTTCGTCCTGGCGGTCGGCTGATAATGCGTCCAGAAACGCCAGAACGTCTTTCAGGCGGCCCTCGATCAGGTTCACGCCGGCGGCACGTATGGGCAGGTCCGGCTCCGACCGCAACGAATAATGGAAGCTGTGGATGAGCAGGTCCACCGCTCGCATCTTGGCGTGAACATCGCCTACGGCGGTGGGCCATGCCTTTACGAACCCCTCGAACGCCTCAACCGCTCCGCCGGAATGCAGTTGTTTGTTGCGGAAAGTGTTACGCATCGCGCCGAAGGAAAATTCCCACCCACAGACAGGACAGGCGAAGAGTTCGTCTCCGTGGCCTGTAAAATGAGGATCGCGTCGGCCTGTCGATTCCATACGCGGACCGGGGCCTGCGGCATCCGGGCGGCTCTCGCACGGCAGACAACGCCATCCCCCACCCACCCCTTCGCGAGCGTCACGCAGGTACAAGATGTCGGAGCAACGGATGTACAACGTGGTGCCGATGTCGTCCAACAGGTCTTCGAATCCGAAGCCCGCCATGTAGGACTTGTACAATCGTCGGACATCGGCTTTCCGGAGACGCGAACTCCATCGAATAGTTCCGTTTTCCCAACGCATATTTATCTTACCATTCCGACTTTCACAGAATCGCACCAGTATCCGCGGCAAGCAGCCTGATGGTCAGTCATACAATTGTTATGACCTTGCCGTAAACTTCGGATACGCTTGTCGATATATGCTTTCATATCACCCCCCCCCTCCCCCCTTTCGGCTTGATGGCAAACACCTTCACGCTCGCGGCGTAGTCGTTCACGTTGTAGCGGTTCAGCAACTCGATCATCCGGGCGTGAACGTCGGCGGTGGGTTGAGTTTCCGACCCGCAGCACGAGGACTTGGCGACCTTCGCAGGCTTGGCGGCCTTTGATGAGCTACCACAGCACGAAGATTGCTCGGCGGGAACTTCCACCGGCGGTGAGCAGCAGCCGGATTGATTCTCGACTTTGGCGTAGGCGTTGAGGTCGGCTCCGCCGTCGATGACTTCGACGTGCTCGAACCCCGCCGCCTTCAACTGCTGACGGTAATCCTCAATCAGGATGGCACCGGCGATGCAGCCGACGTAGGCCATGATGTCCTGAGCAAGTTCATCGGGCAGAGGTTTCTTGAGGGCGATGTCGCTGACGGCCAAACGTCCGCCGGGCTTGAGGATGCGGGCGATTTCGCGGAAGACGGCGGGTTTGTCGGGAGCGAGGTTGATGACGCAATTCGAAATAACCACGTCGGCGGAGGCGTCGGGCAGGGGGATGCGGTCGATGGTGCCGAGCTTGAAGGCGACGTTGGTGTAGCCGTCGCGTTTTGCGGCGGCGTCGGCGCGGTCGATCATGGCCGGGGTCATGTCGATGCCGATGGCTTTGCCGGTGGGGCCGACTTTCTTGGCGGCGAGGAACACGTCGAGTCCGCCGCCGCTGCCGAGATCGACGAGGGTTTCGCCGGGCTTGAGGTTGGCGGTGGCGATGGGGTTGCCGCAGGAGAGGCCCATGTTCGCCTCGGCGGGGATGGAGGCGAGTTCTTCAGGCGAGTAGCCGAAAGCCTCGGCGACCGCTCGCACACCCTGATGCGAATTGCTCAGGCTGCTCTCCGCGACGGCGGCATACTTCGACCGCACGGCATCCGTCACATCCGACGCTTGAGGTTTCATAGGGGGTTGCATGATAGTCCTTGAGATACGCCTGAACAGAATGTAGCAGATGGCAACTGCTGAGGTCAAACGTTGCATAGTTGACTGCATAGTTGCTTGACCGATCTTCGACGCCTGCTCATATCCCACTCCCTTACGATGCGTCGAACTCTCCGATAGCTAAAGCGAAGCGATCCGGGGTTTTCCTGCCATTCGATCTCCGCGTCCGCCCGGCCCAACCGCATGTGCAGTCGGAGCCGGGCGAAGCGCGGAGGCGGAGTTGCGTTTAATCCTCACACAACGGGGCTTGTCTGTTTAGTAAGTGCTTACTCAAAATCGCGGGTCGTGCCCGATAGCTCCAGTGCTCGTGCGTAGGCTCGTTGTTTGATCGCGTTTGAACTGCCGAACCACACGCTGGCGAGACGGCTCTCGGCACGGGATAGGTCGTCTTTTCCTCGGAACGAGCGCTGGTGATCCGCCCACTCGCTTACCGCGTTGTACGCCGCCCACGCGGTGCCACGAATACCCGGCAGATTGTTCCGGGCATTCTCGAAGTTAGCTTGGAAGAGCGTCAGGGTTTGAAGGCGGTTGATCTTTTCGCGATCCGTGGTGACGGCGGGGAGGAGATTGTCAAAATAACGCTTTACGCGTCTTCCGTTCATTTGGACGGCGAGCATGGCGTGGAGTTCTTCGTCGAACTGGTCGAAACGGGCGGCGATTATGCCGAGCTTTTCGCGGGCTTCCTTCACCCGGTCGGTGAGGCTGGGGCGATGGCGGATCGCGATGCCGTCGGTGCCTGTGTTTTGCAGTGCGAGATTCAACGTGTTCTGGCACACCACCCTCACTGTCGTCGGCAACATCCGCAACGACGAAGTGCCATCGTGGGAGTTGATGAGGAGCACGTAGGGCTTAATGAGATCGTCAGGGCCGGCGCGGTATTCCTTCGGGATGCGGGCGAGCATCCACACCTTCCGACCGCCTTTGAGGGAGCCAGCGGTCTCGAACATCGCAAGTTTGTCGCCGACCAGCGAGTCCATGAAATCAAAAGCCTCCGCATTCTGAAAAACGCGGTAGTCTTTACTGACCAGACCAAGGATTGATCGGGTGTCGGTGCGGACGTTGGCGACGTGGTCGGGATCAGACACTGAGTGCCAAGAGGTCGGATCGGTGGCGTTGATGGGCCATTGCGAGACATGCCAGTTCAGACCGGCGAGGTTGATCGCCTCGGCGCTGGTAGCGGCTTTCTCGATGGTTCGACCAAGATGATGCCATGCTGGGGTGCCGGTGACGAAGACGGCGGGTTGGCCGGTGGTGGTGTCGATTTCATGCGGCATAGGAAAAATCCTTTCGTTTGAAAACGTTGATGAGGAGAGAACATTGCGTACAGAAATTACGATACAGAAATTACGGTGTGGAAATCACGGTGCGGGAATGACGCGTGGCTTGTGGTGGAGCCGATCAAGCCACCGGGGATCGCGAAGCCAGCGGCGAGCAACGCGGCTTTTTCTGCGGGGTAGTATGTTGTTGCCGAGTTCGCGGCAATCGCTGGTACTGAGCTGAGACATCAGAACGATAGACATAAAAAACTCCTTCCCACCGAAAAGGCGGGCAAAAAAGGTGAATGAAAAAGGTCATAAGTTTGGTGGGTTCATCGCGCTCGTGCGTTCACGTATTTGATGCCCGGACTGGGACCACGCGAACCCTTGCCTTTACCGCCGAGCATCCGAAGAAACGCGATGGCTGTCACGAGAAGAATTGTTGCGATGATCCAAACGACGGCCATGAACAGACTTTGGCAGGCATGTTCAAGATGCTGCGCGATGTGCGATAGGCTCTGCGACAAACTCACCACCCCTAAGAACACCGGCACCAGCAGCCAGACTACCCCGGCCAAAACGAGCATGGGTACCGCGATAAAGAGCAGGATTCGCAGCCAGGTGAAAAGCCACGCACGAAACCAGCCGTTGGGGCCAATCCGATATTCCACGACCCCGGCGAAGTATCCGAGCGACGCGATCATTCGCCGCATCGTGCCCAGTTCGTCGAAATCGTCTGGCATGGCAGGAGGCGTCAGCGGGCACAGATCGCAGGTCACGACTGAGCGGGCCATGATGAGAAAGGTTTTCCTGGCTTGCGGCTTAACGGCGAGGGCGGCGTCATTTGCGTCCGGGATCATCACGGTCCCTCCTGTCCGACGTTACTTGAGCGTGTGCTCGGCGGGCCGTGTTGCCGATGGCCGTTCCGATTAAGACGCCGACCAAACAGCCCAAAGGAACGCCCCACAATGTGAAACCTCGCCACTTCGCGGAGGTCCGTTGTTCCGCTCGAAGTTCCTCACGGGTATTGGCGATTGTCTTCCGTTCATCGTCAAGCACCTTTTGAATGTCGGGGTGAGACTGCCGGAGCGTTTCGAGCTGAGCGAGTGCCACGTCACGCTCCCGCACGACTGCGTAGTAGGTCGAATCGAAGGTGAGAGCCTGTGCGAACGGCGGGAAAAACGCCATCAAACAGCACGTAACCGCCACAAATTGAAACATTTTGATTCGTAACATGATTTTGTCTCCTCATGTAATGCCGGTGTACCGGGGCACAGGTTTGAGACGATCGGGGAGCAGTCCCAAACCTGTGTCCGGGGGGAGGGGGATGCGGTTGGTTCATTTGCAGCCGAACGCGGAACATCGACTGCGATACGGGCAGGTCGAGCAGTTCATGGGGTGAGGGGCGGCGTAGAAGTTGCCAGCGACAATCGCCGACCACGTTTGCACCGCCGATTCAGTCATCGCGGCGATACGGTCGGGGTCGGTGGGCACCGGCAATATCTGAACCTTTGGTGACTTGGCCTTGGTCAGGATCGCGAACGCCAGCTTCACCGGAAGCGACATTTGCTGGGCCATGTCTGCCGCCGCCGAAGCGTAAATCTGAAGCTGGTCGCTGGATTCCTGAGCCTTCTCTGGCGTCCACTTACTGCGGCTGGTCTTAAAATCCGTTACAAACAGCGCGGTATCAGAACTGGTCACAAGGTCCACCCGTGCAAGCACGTCCGGCAGGTCGGGGTGCAGAACGATCCGAAGTTCTTCCTCGATTCCGAGCACGGTTCCTTTCGGCGTCGCCAGCGGGCTTTCCAGAAACGCGGCGATAGTGCGGTCTGCGAGGGCGTGTACGGCAACCTCGTCTTCCTTCGCCCCATATTTCACCGGCACACCCTCACCCGCCTGCGCCAGGTTCTCCTGCCATGCGAACTGGTAAGCGATCTTCATCTCGTCCGCCGACAGCGTGACCCCTTCCAGTCGAGCGCGATAGAAAGATTCGAGACTGGCATGAAGTGAGCCGCCATAAACGAGACTCACGGGCAGGAAATCCTTTGGGGCGTTCTGGACGTACTGGAACTCAAACTTCTTCGGGCACGAGCGCATCAGGCTGAGCTGAGAATAACTGACATACGGTCGTCCGGTGATCTGCATTGCGATCTGGTTCGGTGGTCGTTGTGGGGTCGGCGTTGGCGCAGAGGCCCGCCGATCCACGGTCGTAGTGGTCATCATATATCCTTTTTTTAGATATTAAAAAACGAAATGCTGATGGAGGGAGGATGAAACATCATCCCGCGACAGTCCAGCGACGGGCATGACCGTTTTGCGCCGGAGCCTGCGACTTGAGGTGGTCGATCAATTCGCTCGCCTGTTTGATGGTCAGCTCATCCAGCGACACGCCGAAGAGGTCATGGGCTTCCTGTGATGGATCGAGACCGGCACGGTCGGCGATACTCTCGATCGCGCGAGCCTGTGACTTCGTGACGCCGCCGCCGTGGTGATTGCCGTTGGTGCGACCGTTACCGTTCGCGTAGCCGTTACCATTCGCGTGACCGTTGCCGTTGATGGGGTTGCGGCGATCGGGAGCCGCCCCCGCCGCCTGCGTCTTCACCTGTCGATTGATCGCATCCTCGGCCTGTGCGTAAAGCCCGTCGATTTGGGCTTGCAACTCTCCGGGCTTCGCCAGCAACGCCTGATCGAGTTCGGCAGTAACGTTAATCGAATACCCGGTGCTCTGGTAATCCTTGCTGGCCTTACGTGAAAGACCGACGTTAATGGAAAGAGGCATAGCGTCTCCTTTGTCCTCGAAGGGCGGTAAAAGTACGAAAAATGATCGAGAAAAACGATAAAACGGAACCGGCACACACCGATCCGTTCAAGCGGAACCGCTAAGCTGTCCCACCATATATTCTGACGCATTTGAATACGTTATTTAGCCGTCGTCCGGCGAAATGAGGGAAGAGCCAGGTTGCTCCCGCCGCCGGGGGCTGTCGCCGGAGGTTTAGCATTGGAGCGGAGGCGTGGCATTGGTCGCGGCGTGGATATAAAATTCGTTCATGCCGTGGAGCAGAGGCTCCCCGGCTGATTCTGATTGACCTTTAAGGAGGAAATCGCCGCCGTCGTAAACGAAACAAACACGCCACCGCGTAGGCTGGCGTCATAATTTGGGAACTGACAGAAATCTGCGAGATTAAAATCGTTTCCCATAGAGATTCACCCATGCATCCTTCGGGATGCTTGTGTGTGTGTTTCTCTATGGGCTTTCGCAGAGCCTCTGTCAGGACGCATGGCAAGCGTCCCCTTTTTTATTGCCATCGCGTCAACAACGACACGGATCAGCCCGAATCCTCTGTGATTCGGGCTTTTTTAATGGAGAAACCCATGACGAAACATGTTCTACAAACCGTTCTTTTGTTCGGCATTCTGCTGACAACGAGCCTCATCGCGCTCGGACAGGTAGCCGCTAAGCCCACCCCGAAGTCCCCCGACGCCGTCGCCGCCGTCAAAGCCTACGAAGCCGCCGAGGCGAAGGCCAAGGCCGACTACGAGAAGGCCGTGGCGACAGCGAGGGCTGCCGCAATCAAGTCGCTGACGGCTGCTATGGAGAAGGCGACGAAGGCCGGGAACCTCGATGAGGCCGTGGCGATCCGGGAGAAGATCGCGGCGTTGAAGGCGGAGGAGGAAGCAGGACAGGTCGATCCCCGCGTCGCGACCATCGTCGGCACATGGAAAGAGCCTAACGGAACTCCTTGGACTTTCACTGCTGACGGTAGATGGGTTGCGACAAAATATAACGTGTACGGCACATGGACCCTTACTGCGACCTCATTGCGTGTCGTGTTCGGCAACAACAACATCGGAAAGAACCGCGTTGACGTATACACCGACTTCACCGA
>Ga0123357_10004654_pt1 | contig 16192 bp, 9 predicted proteins | sample TergutEmb28metaG_FD_89873 | JGI IMG/M metagenome (GOLD analysis project Ga0123357, IMG submission 89873) | Embiratermes neotenicus P4 segment gut microbial communities from Petit-Saut dam, French Guiana - Emb289 P4 | ecosystem: Host-associated > Arthropoda: Insects > Digestive system > Gut ... | reverse complement strand
CAGTATAACTTAATTTATATCACGTTCCCACAGAAATTATAACTTAGTAGACAAACTGGTTGGTACGACTGACGTGGTCACATGACTTACGTTGCAACTTATAGCAAATTTTGCATAGTCGTTTCAAAGACAAGCTTCTATTTACGTAACTGGAAGAGCGAAAAAGGGCGAATTGATAAAAAAACAAAAGAGGAACATCAACAAGAAGAAGAGGAAATTTCTTTGTTAATCAGGGAAGTCGTTTGATGAAACTTCGGTTTTAGCCTGGGGCTTTAAGTCCAAGATTTACAAAGATAATCAGAGTGCCTTAATGCAATTAAAAGTAGCAAGACGAAGAAATGTAAAAGGACCCATTGGTAATAGGTTTCCTGATTAATTCCTTCAAACTTATAAAAATAAAAAACAGCTCGAAGCAATTACAGGTTCAAATTGCAGGATCAAGAAACGGTCTGGACAGAAAAGGCACAATGCCGACGAAATCAAAAATAATAGCCATAATAGACTTTAACCAAGTTTAAAGAACGGAATTTGAAACACGTTTGATTACGACGCACAGGAAATGTGATATCTGCAAGTGATTTAGAAAATAAATTTTGTAGATTCAGAATCTCTCCTTAAGCTTTAGTGGATGGATTCTACAACTTTATGTTAGCCCATGCAACAAAATACAGAAATATGAACTGTGATAAACAAAACTAAGCGGTCAGAAGATGGCGTTGGGTTCCCAATGATAAAAAATTTTAAAAATTCTCATATATTCTTATCACAGCAGGCTGATGCCTGCTTTAGTAAGTTCCAAAAGTCAGAAAACCAACAGTCTTTACATTCGTTAAAAGCGTCATGACACTCCAAAGTCAAACTAGTCTTAAAAATAACAAAACAACGCTGTAACAAGCACATCTCGGCCGAATATAAGGAGTACGTTCTTACTGCACACTTGTTTAATCACTCTTATCTGTTACTTTTGTGTTTTTTTTACCTTTATGAAGAATTCTGTAAATACAGACTTTGTGTATCTTGCATTTGTCAGATCTAAACTAATAAAATCGCGTTATTGCTACGCTTTTAGTTGTTAACTTACAAACCAGACTTCATGTCCAGTGTCGCGATATTGTAACGTGTCATCTCCGTACTAAATTTCACATACCCAGCTGCAATGTTGCGTTAGTTATTGCCATCAAACTGAAAACTAAAGAAAATATTTTCACGCCCTCCATACTGTTATTTCACCTTCTACAACAACATTACCTTAACAACAGTTGCGTAATTTCCAAGATCCATTACTGTGCATCATTTCAGGGCTTAAAAAAAGGTGGCATTAGAGACAATCCCCCCTCTCGATTCCGCCCTTCATTGTAACTTTACTACTAACTGCAGGAAATTACGGACTACAACAGTAGATATTCCTTTAATGGCATAACATTCTTCTCTACTAATGGCATAATACTCGTCTTTATGTTCGCAGAAATAAGTTAAATGATTCAAAATCTGAAATTACAGACGCACAGCATGGTAAACGAAAAACCCTATGTTTTCCCCCGTAGAAAGGAAAGTGCACCAAATATCATATTACTGTGTGACGTACTTGCTTCTGCTTACTAAAATCTTAAAATAATCCAGCATATTCACTACTAATGCGTTACAACAAGATGGCCTCCTATTTGTTTTTACGGCCATCAGCATTACGGATGATTTAAAGCACACACTTTGTGACTGCATGCAGTGTTGCGTAATATATTAATATTTTTGTTGAAAACACTCGCGTATAAATAGCTCTAACTATATTCCAGAGCTACAAAAATTGAAAATACTGCGCCTATCTACTTGTCTAACTTTCACGGTTAGTAGTTTCCCAAATGATGTCTGTACGTCAGTAGAATATATCCTCACCGGTGTCGTGTATATATTCATTAATTTATATATGTTTTATTTTAACAACGGGATAACAAATAAATTGTGAACGGAAAGTACTGCAAAAAAACGACGTGGTTTACTTTGTGAAGAAATTTGCAGAACTTTGCTGAAAGAAGCCGAGAAAGATGACGAAAAATTCAGTGTGCCTTAGCTGATGTAGACTAAAAATTCCAACCTAGAAGAAGCCATGAAGGCACAGGGGGGGAGTGCAGGTGCACCTGTACTCTTTCTTTATACTCAGCGCTAGGAGGGGGTGCGTAGTTAACGCCACGCTCCGGCTGCTTTACCCGCGAGAACGACCCCATACCCATAGCATTATACACATAGGGGGCTGTGTGGGACCCAGGGCTGTTCTGGAAAAGTGAGGAAAAGTCGCCCTTACCAGGATTTCCGGACCGTCCAGCCCGTCGCTAGAAGCTACCCACTCATCCGCGTCCATATTTGTGTATTCCACAAAACTGATGTCTGCATAACGCTTATTCGCGTAATGAGTTTGCAGCTGTGACGAAAAAAAGAAGCCACGAACTGCATACACTCCTATGATGTGGCATCCACTCGCCATATGCAGCAATATGTCTGTCACTCGGGTCTTTTTTCCAGACAGCAGAGAATGTCTGCCCCAGTAGTCACTAGACCGATATTAATTAATTGCGGGCCTGGGGCGCCGATGTGTCGCTGCTCCTAGTCGCCTTACCTCGACTGCGGGTCTCTAAACATGTGAACAGAAAGAGGAGCGGATGGGACCCGGCCTCACACACAGGAGGTCCTTAGTACATACCAATTTATTAAGTACATACAGTCGCTTACATTCATACGCATATCACGTAAGGGTAATGGAAAAGTACCAGTTACTCGGTCCACTTTATATGGCCGATATCAATAACATTTATATTATTCCTTCGCTACCTCCATATCCATTATCAGATAATGTTATCATGCTACTGGCATGTGAATAAGCCAGAACTTTTAGAGTTATTTTCCCTATGAAAGAATAAATCTTAGTCATGTTTTACTGGAATCGTCACTTGTTCCGACAGTACGGTTTTGTGACAGGCAACGCATGGTTGCAGCACGACGAACATCGCGATTTGTCTGTCTTGTGGCGCCGCTTACTTCTATCATGTGGGCCGAGTCAGAGTTTGAAGGTCAACCAAAATATCTTGCATAATTTTTTTTTTCCATAATGCAAATACGGTAAACACTCGAAACTTTGCGGGGTGGGGGGATTATGTGAGCAACTTACTGTTCGCTGTGTTTAGCAGCTCTAATATAATCTCACTTTGGGGGGGGGGAAGCGTCTTATGTCCTTTTGATTCCAAAGGTTTCAAGCTGCATTGAGAGGTGGCCTGGAATAATATTACATACGTCATATGTATCCCACAGCACCTTTGTGGGACCAATTCGAACATATATATTTACCTTTGCAGTATTTTTAAAGAACATAACTTTAAGAACCAAAATGTAAATAGTGTGCACGCTTTTTTATGTGACCACTCCAAGGTCACCAGTTGGAATATGTGGAACAGATTTTGTTTTCGTTATTTTTCTCAGAACCTAACAGACGAATGAAGTGAAATTGGTCAGAAGGCATCATTTGTAAAGCTGAAGAAGAATACTATAGGAGCATTTGCACTGCGAAAGCAGAAAGAATGAACAGGTCTAGTTGTTGGATTACAGTGCGTTACATGAAAAGGTCTAGTTGTTGGATTACAGTTCGTTACATGAAAAGGTCCAGTTGTTGGATTACAGTGCGTTACATGAACAGGTCTAGTTGTTTGATTACAGTGCGTTACATGAACAAGTCTAGTTGTTGGATTACAGTGCGTTACATGAACAGGTCTAGTTGTTGGATTACAGTGCGTTACATGAACAGGTCTAGTTGTTAGATTACAGTGCGTTGCATGAGCAGGTCTAGTTTGTTGGATTACAGTGCGTTATATGAACAGGTCTAGTTGTTGGATTACAGTGCGTTACATGAACAGGTCTAGATGTTGGATTACAGTGCGTTACATGAACAGGTCTAGTTGTTAGATTACAGTGCGTTACATGAACAGATCTAGATGTTGGATTACAGTGCGTTACATGAACAGGTTTAGTTGTTAGATTACAGTGCGTTACATGAAAAGGTCTAGTTGTTCGATTACAGTGCGTTACATGAACAATTCTAGTTGTTGGATTACAGTTCGTTATATGAACATGTCTAGTTGTTGGATTACAGTGCGTTACATGAAAAGGTCTAGTTGTTGGATTACAGTGCGTTACATGAACAGGTCTAGTTGTTGGATTACAGTGCGTTACATGAACAGGTCTAATTGTTGGATTACAGTGCGTTACATGAACAGGTCTAGTTGTTGGATTACAGTGCGTTACATGAGCAGGTCTAGTTTGTTGGATTACAGTGCGTTACATGAACAGGTCTAGTTGTTGGATTACAGTGCGTTACATGAACATGTCTAGTTGTTGGATTACAGTGCGTTACATGAGCAGGTCTAGTTGTTGGATTACAGTGCGTTACATGAACAGGTCTAGTTGTTGGATACAGTACGTTACAACATTCTGCGGCACTTTCAAGATACTGTCTCACCATTTCATCATTTACAGCCATAACACCATGACTTATACCACTTTACATAAAATGTAGAGTAAAAACATTTCAGGTCGTTAAATTCAACCGTATGATTTGCAGAATTTGCGTATCTGAAAACACAGTGTAAATCAAACTTAGAAGAAGGGATGATGAAGTGTCCGAAGAATTGTTCAAGGTTCTATCTCAGGATAGATGTGGAAGGAGCGGAAGAACATAGAGAAAGATGAAGGTGGAGAGACAGTTGCAGGGTCGAGATTCAAAAGAAGTGTTTTAGAAATAAAATAATTTTACAGATTTGCCTGTTATTCTAGAAGAAAATTGTTAAAAACATCAATTGGCTGTGTAACATGGATTCAGACCGTATAGATTACAGGTTTATTCGTGGCTGTGTGTTTGGAACAAGGGGTACTGTGACAATAATAACTGTGTACGGTGGTATGAAGGAAACATTGATGGCGTCAGTGCTGGTAACCACATCGTTACTGAGTGGTTTTGATGATTGCGGGTTTTTCGTGAAATACAAATAAAATTTACTTGCATTACTTTTTATCTTCAGCTCAGGCAACAAATAAATTCAGTTACATACTTTGCAATGGACATTACTCATTCGAAACACTAAAATAAAAAGAACAGATCCAAATTAAAATGCTACATCAGCAATACATACATTTACTTACAGATATCTAGTGCTACAATGGCTGGATGGGAAGTCAATTACATAGTTATATGGATGAAACTGTTTACCAGCACATTGTAACACACGTCAGGTTCGCATCAACCAATATCCAAATGTTAACGATTAATTACAACATACGCCTCTGGGATTATTGATGTTATAGCCAACTAACGTTACGTTATAACATGAAAACGTAACAAAACAGAGTATGTTATCGTAATCAAATGAGACCATTGAATTGTGAGAAATGGCTGCATTAGAAGTTAATTATTAACTTCCAATCAGCTGTAGTCAACAAAGCGCCATATTATAACACACAAATTTTAAACGCCCAATACTCAAACATTTAAACAGGGGGATAATAATTGGCTTCATAAACACAAGATTCCGCACTGTTACGAACAACTGAAATCACAGTCGTGTTAAGTAGTTAAAATTCTAGTAAAATCTTACAAGAAGGAGAGAATTAAATTTCCCAAGGCGGTGACAGTGAAGCCTGTGTTTCTGGAATTCCACGCGGAGTATTCTAGCAGAAATACGGCGACTTGTAGGGAGAATATCAGCAGTCATACCCACGAGAAGTCTTCACTGTACGAGAAATTTTTCGCAGAAAAGAAGCTTTCAAATTATGGCTGCGCATTCCTTCGCTTAACCACTTTCAACAGCCAGGTGTATCCCACTGAATGAACTTCAGCAGAGTTTAAAAAAAATTGCTTCACAAAGAAAATAATCATTCAAAATGAAAACTGAAAAAATTAAAGATATTTTCGAAATTACATTCACAACAAGGAAATAAAATAACCCACCTGCACAAGTAGCTTTAAAGCACTGTAACCAAACAACCAGACTGGTTTGTCATTCCTGCTTGCGCAATACAAATGCTCCCATAATCTGCCTCTTCAGCTTGACGAATGCCTTCTGGCCAGTTTCACCTCTGAATTAACTAATGAAACAATCTTTTAGGTGTTTAGTAGGATAAAGTTTTGGCCTATTGCGAAACCCTATAAACGGAAGCCAACATAATCGCAGGAAAGAGGTGAACCCATATCCGTGACTCCAGCTAGGAAAATAATCCGGGATTCCAGTGTACCAGAAGTAGAAGACCTTACGTGCCCTATGCAGGGCAGCCACTGCAATACCTCCCCCCCCCCCTTTCGTAATATAAATTTCTCTATTATTTAACTCCACTAACTCGACTCGACCTCGCATATTCACTTAATCCCGGCACACATACATAATAATAAACGCCGATACGGAGCTAACGGGCCAGACGAAGGCATCTGGAATAGCTAAGTTTCCAGGCGTGACAAATGACCATCACTATATTCAAACCAGACGCACGCCCACTAACCTGCTGTTTGTATTAACACTGCAGTTCAAAGCAAATGGCATAAACTGTACGTATCGCGTTTTGATTATACTGGAGCCCTGTTACGGGGAATGGATGCAGTACTCATGTCACTGAATGGATGCAGTACTCATGTCACTGAATGGATGCAGCACTCATGTCACTGATAGGATAAATCGTTTCAGGACAAGAAAATACAAGAAAGTGTGGAAACAGCTTATAGATTACAAGGGTTTGTACTATCAGTGTTAAGGGATTTCATATCTGAAATGTGTTAGACTGGTTACAATAGCCCAAGTCAATACTTGACTTATAACACAGTGCTGTAGTTGAATCAACACAAGATCTCCTTCCCCTTGCTGCGTACACAAGAGACTTTCAAAGTTTCATTTCACTCGTGTTTTTTCAACACCAAGATGCCAACTGCCGAACATACATAATATGAAATGAAAGGATTACACATTTCAGCAGTACAGTATATAACAAAAGGATTACACATTTCAGCAGTACAGTATACAACAAAAGCGAACGTGGTCTATTTAAAGGTAGTCTCATTACATCAGTATGAAGGTACTGTGGAAAATCAGTACGTGTTAGTAGAATACATAAAAGACCTCGCAGAAAATACGTACGTATGTTGCTTAACACCGTGTTCAGCTGCCTCACACCTTTTCACATTACAACCTTCGCTGTTTTTCTCGTTCAGTAATTCCGCACACAGTTAATTACCCACACACCAGTCAACGGCACTGAAATGACGATACATAACTAACTGTGGAAGCAATGGAGTCCTTCGGCGGATAAGACTATCAGTTGCTCGAAGTCAAAGAATGACCACAACACGCCCATTAATTGAATCGTTACTTGCTTACCAAATTTCACCTTTACTCCAAAATAAAGTAACAGACACAATTATAATTCTGTGCATTTATATTTATAATTTATAAGGGAAAAACGAAAAACTCTGAATAAAGTTGTGCCAAGTTCTCTCTGAATTTAATTCGCCTGCAGTTTCTTTACAAATTTAAATGTGATTGTTAGCGTCTTTCTCAAACATAAAGCAACAAACCGGGTGCCCTTGTTTATCGTTACATACTTTGCCCACATAGCTTAGCCTGCAAGGTTCGTGCATAAAGAAGAAAGAGTCTTGGTTCAATTCACGGAAAGGATAAACTCTTTCACGCTATTCAAGTGCACTAAGAAAAGGCGGGCCTTTTTGCATACTGACTTCATTGCATGTACAATGCAAAACTAAATATACGTATTTGGTTAAGGCTTGTATTGTCTTTGTAGTTTCTGCTGGTTTTGAAAGGGGTTTCCAGTTCAGAATTCTGAAAAATCCTGATAGCTGTCCACTGCTCATTTGAATTGAGGCTACATATTACACCGTGGTTCACTCTGCCAACTATGCCAACTTGTTTTCAAAATTTTGGTAAGTTATGTGAAAATTTCCAAACAAATAAAATAAATTCATATGAACAATAATGTCTCCCTTTTAGTTTAACTACCATTATCTCAACAAAAATTAAATCCAATGAGGATTTAACCAATTATTTTTATAAACTGGGTAAGTTTTCTTAAACAAAATGTTGGACAGACACTGAGTGGTTCTTAGTAATTAACGAACTTAATGCAAAAATTAATATTTTATAATAAGTTTATTATATGCCTCTACATGTTTCGAGCACTATGTGCTTATCATCAGGAGGTCAAAATTGTATTATACAGCATCTGGTATCATCACACCTATAGGTGGCCATCCGGTGCACAGGTTGAGAGAGGACTCTCTCAACCTGTGCACCGGATGGCCACCTACAGGTGTGATGAAACCAGATGCTGTATAATACAATTTTGACCCCCTGATGATGAGCACATAGTGCTCGAAACATATAGAAGCATGTAATAAACTTATTATAAAAAGAGAATTTGTGCATTAAGTTGGTTAATTACTAAGATTATACTGAGGTGCACGGTCAGCAAAACATAAAAAAACTGAGTGATTCATTTTAGTTCTAAAAATTTATATTCAAAACGAGCAAGGCAGCCTTACATTTTCGTACAGACAATCAAATTCTGCATTACAAATACACATGGAAATTGTTTCAAGTTGTGAATAATTCCGACGTATTATATTTTCCTGTGATGCAACAGACCTGTTCCTACATCACACAGACACCCTCTAAGACTCCTCTGCTCGTCGCCGCAGAGGCCGCTAGCTACACAACACGCAACAAGCACAAGAAATGATCAGCCATACCCTCAGCGAGTTTCGAACACGCGATCCCAGCAGGCGAGGGCTTTATACCTGTGCCTGAGAACACAGGGCCACTGGGATTGGCGTGTGATGTACATTACACACCGAAACTGAACCACGTCACAAATTGCGCACGGATGGATGTCGAGATATGCTGATAAGGACGATGATGTTGGGCTGTCTTAAGGGAGTAAGGTAATCGTGTGCATCAAGACATAACACCGTCATTTTATTGACTACTGGCAGAATCAGGACAATCTAAATTTGACCCCGCCTGAGTCATTTATGTTACTAATACTGTGCCAGACTGTAATGCACCATTTGTACAAACCTTGTGCGATCTGGAAAATAGTGCATCAGTGAGAAGACCGCATTTTACTAACACTTTAGACAAGTGTTTATAGCCAACTGTTATGTCGAAAGTAGAATACTTAAATATGAGACTCTCTGAAGAAGGCGCCGAGGAGCGCCGAAACGCTTGTGAGAAATGTAACGTGTTATGTACAACAGGTACATTAAAGACTGGTCAGATGAACACCGTTAATTCGACTGCTTAAAGTAAACACTTATAATGTAATGTAATGTGGTGTAAGTATATATGTATGTACATATTATGTATTATGTAAGTATGTATGTATGTGTGTATTATTTATGTATGTATGTATGTATGTGTGTGTATGTATGTATGTATGTATGTATGTGTGTATGTATTATGTATGTGTGTATGTATTATGTACGTATGTATGTGTGTGTATGTATGTATGTGTGTATGAATGTGTTGTATGTGTGTATGTATGTATGTATGTAATGTATGTGTGTGTATATATGTAATGTATGTGTGTATGTATGTATGTATGTATGTGTGTATGTATGTATGTATGTATGTATGTGTGTGTATGTGTGTATATATATGTATGTATGTGTATGTATGTATTATGTATTATGTAAGTATGTATGTATTATGTATTACGTATGTATGTATGTATTATGTAAGTATGTATGTATGTGTGTATTATGTATGTATGTATGTGTTCTATGTGTGTGTGTGTGTCTATGTCTATGTCTGTGTCTATGTCTGTATGTGTTTAGTTTTGTCCAGATTGTGTAATAACATCGATTAACGAAGCTTCAGATTGATGATGCATTATAATTAGTCTTCAGTATTTCAGCCTCGATGAGCGGTGTTATAGAAAAGTGGGATGGCATTTGAAATACTTCCACATAATAGTGAAATTGACACTTAAAAATAAAACATTAAAATTCAATTGGAAATCTAGAAACAATATCACAAAAAAAGCGCGAAAATTATTACGGTCTGTGTACATTTCCTAGCTTATATTGGAAGACGAAAAATTTATCAATTCTGGAAGCAAGTTCCCACGCAATATTCATGTAGTTACGGAGCCAAGAATTTTAATGACACTGTTCTGAAAGACATCGCCTTAGGGCATCCCATTCAGTTACATATACTGAGCATGCAACCGCCAGTAAATAGTCTGCTGCCCACACTGTGTCCTGGTTCTTAGTGGAATTAGCTGTAATTGCGTTCCACAAACTGTTCCTGAAACGCACAATTTAATGCCTGTCTGTGTTATTAAGGGCCCATATTGGTAATGGGGTTTTAATGAAAATTTGTGTTGCCTTAACGATTGCACAATATCCCTACTTTTATTCACACCTAGAACTGAGAACTGGAATGGCATAAGGAACTGGTTTTAGTGTGAAGTTTCCCTTTTCTTATGCTTCGACGTGAAATTAAAATACTCTGTACACCATCCCTGTCACTTGTAGAAACCCATTTCTTTGTTCATTTAGTGTTTACTTGACAATATAGTCAATAACTCTGATGACGTGTTATAAAATACTGATTAATTAAATGAAGAGGATCTGGAAGGAACTGTCCGAGGCCTCGTTTGAAATATTGTTGCGGAATATGCTTGGAGGGACTGAGGACAATTACGTAAACTGCTTCGAACCAAGATTTAAACCTCGGAATTCAGTAATATATATAGGGCGCGTGACTATTTGTACTTACTTGCGTATTAAACTAGTGAGTAAATTATTACAATTTTATTTCTTATTTCTATCTATCTAGCTATCTATCTGCTGTCCAGTAGTCAAACATTACTAGGTTTTAATCGCCATTTTTGCCAGTTTATTGCATCGTCGTACAAAAAGTTCACCGAAATGTTGAAGAAAATGATTGTATTGATGGAAGCACTGTAAGTGGGCTAACAAAAAAAGTGTCTGATTACTTTTAATTTTCTGAGAATTACTGCATAATGTATATTTTCTTGTCAAAAGCAGATGTAACTGAGAAAAACAATCACTACGCCATGACACACTGTGAAGATAAATACGATTCTAGAACTGCGACTGGAAATCCGTTACACGATATCGTGCCAATGAATGCGATTTCAGACACTTAATTTCATCAAAATTGAAGCTACCTCCTAATTCAATTTATTTTTGTTTGTTATTTATACAATTTGTTCGAATGGTTTGCAGGAGAATTTCATACTAAAACTTGAATTTTTTTCATTATTATCATTACTTTATATAACAAAAAATTTTTAAATGCAAAATTCGTGTGGCATCTCACAATGGGATGTTATTTGTGCACAAGGAACTCAGGAAAGTGGCGGTGGACTAGTTTGTGGTGCCGTCCAAGGATATGGCTGGGATGACTAAGAAAGTACGCTAAACACCTCAGTCAGTGCTCCTGGTTTAACGCCGAAGCTTGCATGAGCAACATCTCGAATCTGAAGCAGAAATCTTCTTCATTTAACTTAGATATTCGGCGGGACTAACTCGTATTCCCGAAATGCTGTCCCAAGTTTCGGCTGTCTTACTACGGTTTCTTATCGTTTAGCAAACGCCTTCAGAAGAAAAAAAATAACTCCGTCTTATTCTTCAGAGTGGTTGTATTCCTGAAGATGTCACTGTCATCACCAAAGGAAAAATATTCAGGATTTTCTTCTTCATTTAATAGAAGAGAACTCTACTGCCACGTTTCGTCGAATATAGTGTTACAATTTTTGCCTTTTTGGCACTTGTGAATCTGATGTTTACTGGACCGTGCATCATTGTGATAGTTGGAGAATAAAAAAACCAACTAGATGTCACTTGTTATATTTACTTTACTTCTTAGATACTCAACATGTTTCGGACATTAATATATCCATCTTCAGGTGTTTGCGACTGTGTTGTTGAACAACCACATTGGCTGTATTGTTCTTGGATTTCTGTATGTCGGAGGTAGGGTACGGTTCGGCTAGGGTGGTATCCGGGTTGCCGGCAGCCCAGATACCACCCCAACCGAACCGCACCCTAACTCCAACACACAGCAATCCAAGAACAATACAGCCAATGTGGTAGTTCAACAACATAGTCGCAAACTTCTTAAGATGGACATATTAATGCCCGAAACATGTTGAGTATCTAAGAAGTAAAGTAAATATAACAAGTGACATCTAGTTGGTTTTTTATTCTCCAACTATACTATTAAAAACTGAATATGAAACACTAGTCCGAGAATTCAGCTTGCCCTACTTTGGATCTATAACGACTCTAGAAAATGGTCTAAATTATAATAAATTTGTTCGGAAAGTTCACAACACTATTTTGTTTGTTTGTATATGTGTAAAAAGAAGACAGACAAAAGAGTAAGTCTTAAAAGCAACGCTCTTAATTTAAACAGGAATTGATTATAATAGCTTTGCTGTTCAGCCTCATTCAATAAGAAAACTAATTAAACTTACCCGGTTAGAAAGTTCGAAATCACAATTCGTACAGAACGATTTCCCTCTATCGCTACTCCGTTCTACTTCGAAAAGAAGCAACTGAATTCAGGGGATAGAAACGGCTCAATCAGTGCCATATCATCTGTGCTTGTGTTGGTAAAACTGACAGACATATTGTTTCTGGCTCAAAATATAAATCTACAGGAAACTTTCGTAATGCTGTAACGCAACCAGAACTGCGTGAAGACGCACAGCTTTACCACAACGCACCGCGTTTTCTGGACCTCAGTGTAAGATAGCCATGACACGTTTCTTGATTCGGCCCAATTACACCCGACAATAATCCTTTTGTATTCACTGGATTGAAGGCTAGTCTTACCTGGATTCTTTCGGGAAGCAGTTCTCGAATAGAAAGTCCAGACGCTGATGGACAACCAACACCAACTGTCCCATTTTCTGAGTGATTTTAGGAAAACTACAACAGATGGTAATGAATCGAACAGTTTAGGATACATAAATTTTCATCTTAATCTGATGGAATAACCAACAGACCAAAAAGGCACAGAATTTAATTTTAAAATAAAGACTTATCTCAAATTAACGAACATAAACATATCAATTTTTAATTCAATTAGTAATTTCTTGAGTTTACCGACTTTAACAATTCATTGTGGTGAGACGCAACCGTTGGACGTTATTTACGGAAAGTGGACTTGTAATTAATAAATAATCGCAAAGTTTGGCTGATATAGACCCAAAGGTTTTAGCACTTCAAGACTAATAAATTTCTGTATAATTTCTTTTTAACACAATCGAATGCTTATCAGATTGGTTTCATTAGTTACATGCAATTCTTAACAATTATGGTTCTCGTAGAACGTAATACACTTCCGGATGATTTAGAAACGAATTCATGTAAACATTCTGCGAACGTACCGCATACTATATACAAAAGCGTTTTCAGATTTCATGAGAGAAACTTCCATTAAAATTTGCCCCAACTTGATTTATAATAACTTTTTGCCCGCGGTTTTGGAAGAGCCAAATTTTGGTCACTTCAGACACGTGTGATTTATTGTGACGTCTCAATTTGGTCACGCCAACCTTCCAAGGACTCCAGACTGTGGGAATGTTAGAGAGTTAATGTTCTTAGCAACGGAACGTACTCTCATAATGGCTGGATTTCCGTGTGCATCTACTATTGGTGTGTCTGTGTCTGAAGCTGTTAAGACAAATTTTTGTCTTGAGACAATCGTGACTACTTCATTGCTGTCTGCTTAAAACTGTCAGTTGAGGAACCTAGAAACTCAGGCACTAAATGTCCTGTTGTGGTCGTTTGCATGTTAACTTTTGTTTCCTCGCCTCTTGTCACTTTTATTTCGACCTCACCAGTACCAAGGAGTATTTGAAACATCAAGTCACTCTTTATATTTGACTTAGGGGTGATACTTTGAACCTGCGTATATTTCCACTTAACCTTTGTTATTTCATTTATTAAGCCTGCACTCGAACCAAATCTCGGATGTTTGGTTAGACAGTCAAGTCAAAACAATACAGACTGTCTAGAAAGTCATTCTACGGCTTTAGGAGGCCACGTTTTCTAAGCCATACATTTATATGGGAAAAGAAACAAGGCGACAAAAATGGCTCTGTAGTTACTTTCCTGTAAATTTCAGCCCTCAGAAAGTCGGCATCGCTGTAGTTACATCACCGTCGAATGATGCAGAACCTGAATCTTTCTGTAAGGTCACGACATTCCATCCCGCTGACAATTTTCTCCCTTGCCTCCTAACCAGAGAACAGTGATTTTTGCCATCACATGAAGATGTGCGACATGTTAAGTCCCATGCCTTGGGCTCCGCGATTATTATGCATGTTATCCATCGACCTGTTTTTGTGGGATTATGCCAAAATGCCGGATGTGGGGTAAGGGCAGGTGGCCAGCTTAGATGAACTCAAAACAGTGGACATTGCAATCTGTAGGGGGATGCTGTGGTGTGTATGGACCGAAATCGATTATCGACTAGGTATCTATCTTGTCGCATGGAAGTTTAACGATAAAACCAAACTCAGTTGCAGTGTTCTTCAGCGCTTCGAGTCCCTGCGAATATCCGATTATATCACTATGTCCGTCCGTCCATCTCAACACTTACAATAAGTCGTAAATTGCTCAACACTTTTTCATTAAATTTGATGTTCACAAGTTCCACAGAAATTTGTGGAGGCGTTTCGGTTGGTACATTCAGTTCGGAAACTTTGTCACCTCTTTACATGAAACTCCACAGGCACCAATAAACAAACGCATCCCTTCTCTGCGCAGGTATTTCACATCCATGCTCGGCGCGCATGTGTAATTACTGTCAGGCACTTATTAAGGCACGGATAAACCACAAACTCCGTGACGTACAATATCTGTAGAGAAGCAAAGGCCTCACAGTATTTACGCTATCCGTACATTTCCTGACTCCCTTAACTATGTATAATAGTTACGTAAGCGTACACTTCCCTACTTCTTTGATTTTTCATAACTGCTACTCTACGCGCGCAAGACCCGATTTTACTTTCACTACGTATGATGGTCGGAAACTTTTATTGACATAATCCTTTCGGCGAATTGAAAAGAGTCGCGGATAATGCCGTAAAGGAATATCTTGAGAATATATGTAACGAAATTATGGAATTTCAAAGAACGGGGCGTTATAATTTGATGTGTATGAAGAAAAAAGAACTAGGCTGGAAGGAGACCCAAGGGATTCAAAATATTGGCGTCGAAGACACCCAAGGGAATAGAATAGTAGAACAAAGTCAAGTGCCGAAAATTTGGGAGAATTATGTTACGGAACTATACGATCGACCTAATCGACCGGAAACGCTAGAAGTCGACCTCAAGAGGAAGCAGATACAGACGAGAAAGGCTCATATATTTTGCAAAGTGAAGTGGAAAAAGCTATCAAGGAAATGAGGAAAAAGAAGGCTACAGGAGATGATGATGTACTGTACCTGGAGATGTGCTGAAATTATTGGGAAAAGGTGGTTTGAAAATAATGAAGAAATTGATCAACACAATTTATGAAACTAGAGAGTGGCCAAAGGACTTCACAGAAGTTACAATGATTGCCTTAAAGAAGAAGCCACAAGCTACAAAATGCAGCGACCATCGCACAATCAGCCTTATCGCACATGCAGCAAAGATAGTAGCAAAGAGACTTAGAAGAAGGATTGAAAAGAAAATTGAGGATGTACTCGGAGAAGATCAGTTTGGATTTAGAAGAGGAAAAGGAACTAGGGACGCAATTGGGATGCTGGGAATATCAGAACGAACCTTGGAGATAGATGAGGAACTGTGTGTTTGCTTCATAGACTGGCAGAAGGCGTTTGACCGAATCAAATGGACCAAATTAATGCAGATCCTAAAGGGAACTGGTATTGACTGGCGTGAAAGAAGATTGATTAACAACTTGTAGATGGCCCAGAGTGTTAGAGTACGACTGAACCGAGGGGAGACAAGAAGTGTGAAGATTGGAAGAGGAGATGGACAAGGATGCTGTTTGTCACCAGTTTTGTTCAACTTGTACAGCGAATGTCTTACCAAGGAAGCTCTGGAAGGGTTTGGAGACTTCAAAATAGGCGGGCAAATCATTTACACTGTGAAATATGCAGATGACCTTGT
>Ga0123357_10004653_pt1 | contig 16194 bp, 4 predicted proteins | sample TergutEmb28metaG_FD_89873 | JGI IMG/M metagenome (GOLD analysis project Ga0123357, IMG submission 89873) | Embiratermes neotenicus P4 segment gut microbial communities from Petit-Saut dam, French Guiana - Emb289 P4 | ecosystem: Host-associated > Arthropoda: Insects > Digestive system > Gut ... | reverse complement strand
CATCTCATTCTTCTCGATTTTATCACCCGCACAATATTGGGTGAGGAGTACAAATCATTTAGTTCCTCGTTATGCAATCTCCACCATTCCCCCGTTACCTCGTCCCTCCTAGGTCCAAATATTCTCCTCAACACCATGTTCTCAAACACACTCAGACTTCCTTTCCTCCCGCAATGTCAACGACCAAGTTTCACACCCATACAAAGAAACATGAGTACCTACCTATACCAAACTAATTTTAATGTTTGCCATCCCGAAGTGTTTAACATATATATAAATATACAATGATGTATCAAACACAACAAAATTTTATTACTGTATTAGGGCAACATGCTACGATTCTTATAGAATCGTCTTCAGGCCCTTCTAAGATACAGATACTTACTTAGCAATGTTTAACCCTTATCCTGCTAATGTGGAGAATATGGTGAGCTCCTAACAATGCCAGCAAATGGCAGATGGGATTTAACTCGGCGTTTAAAGGGTTACAATGCGCTGTGGGATCCGAAACGCTTACATTCTTGATATAACTATGTATAAAATGCATGTGTTGTATATATTATTAAAAAAATCCATCTATCGTATTAAATTACAACACCATTCACTCGTAGTGCCGTATCTATATTTACAGAATGTGACAAAGACTACACAGTCAGCATACATGAACGACAAGTTGCACAAGAGCAATAAACGCGAAACAAATGACATCAATACGCCTTCACTGTCATTACAGAAATCCAACCACTCAACACTGGAGATAAGAGCCCACCAGTTCGTCAAGAATATAATATCAATATACGGATGACATCACTTACCAAGCGCAACATTACTGCATAGTTTTTTAATGTTTTTAGCGTTTTAACGCTTATATACATATTTTGTAATTAGCAACAATATGCATAAAAATATCCAACATTCTATTACAACACATCTCAAATACATACGTGTAACCTGCTTCATATGTACCGGTTAAAGTTTTAGAAATAAGTATCCTGATTGTACAATAAGAACATACCGACACATGCATTTTATACATAGTTATATCAAGAATGTAAGCATTTGGGATCCCACGGCGCATTTTAAACATTGCTAAGTAAGGATCTGTATCTTAGAAGGGCCTGAAGATGATTCTATAAAAATCGAAACATGTTGCCCTAATACAATAACAAACATAATAAAGTTTTGTTGTGTTTGACTGACACATCATTGTATATTTATATGCACCAAACTAAACGGTGTCAAGTCCCAAACGACCGCAGTCTTGATATCACCGTGATAACCTTTAATCCCACTACCTATATCATATCTGTCAAATGAACTGAATTATGACACACACAGCATCCATGCACTGTCTTCGGACTTGCATGTACTTACTTAATGGACGCAGCAGGGTCCTTCTTGAGAAGCCAACCGGTTTTCAGCCAGTCAAGAAATTCCCCGCATTTTGTGGAACCCGAAGGTTCATTACCACAATCACAAGTGCCTGCCACCTGTCCCTAGCCTGAGCCAGCTCGATCCAGTCCATATCCCACATCCAACCTCCTGAAGATCCATGGGTCTCCCAAATGGTCTCTTTCCCTCAGGTTTCCCCACCAAAACCCTGTATACGCCCCTCTTCCCCCACACACGCTATATGCCCATCCACCTAATTCGTCTCGATTTTATCACCCGAACAATAGTGGGTGAGCGGTACAGACCATTAAGCTTCTCGTTATGCAGTTTTTTCCACTCCCTTGTTACCTCGTCCCTTAGCACTTGTTAAATAAATTAATTTGTCGTGTATATTAATAAATAAATGAGTTAATATCAGTTAATAATAATGCTAATAATAACAATGACAGCAATACAGTGACACGGTCCCACTAGGCAGCACTGCGACGCTCTGTACAGTGCACTGACAGCCTGTCCCGTAACCCAAATGACCGCCGTTTTAGCGCGAAGTGCGGTAAATTAATGGACAGCACTTCTACCCCAGATCAGAGAGGGCCGTGGTTACATCCTGAGGTCGGGCGTGATTGAGGTTTCTAGGCTTTCCTACATACTACGATAAAATAAGCATGCGTGTCAACAGAATAAACTACAACTGTTGACACTCGCTGTCAGAACGCAGGACTATCTACATATTTCACACAGTTTACTGAACAATCCAGGTGCTTCGCACAGGCCTACATACTGGCATACCAAATTCATTTTATAGTTTAAATTAGGAATACAACAAATATACTAACGATTATTATTAAGCAGTTAGGTTAGATCTGAGGTTCCAACGGCCATATGCGACGCCGTGTTTTCTGATAGGAATCTAAGCAGGTTTCGGAGGAACACATTCCTTCAGTATACAGAGTAGAATACGGAAGCATCAATTTCAGTCAAATATGCCTATAGGAAGATTTTGTGGTTAATTTAATGACGTCATTTGTCAGAAGCTCAGGCGATGCAGTGTGGAATAGTAGGATGAAGATGGAATAATGAATTCGATAATATGTGAGAGGGACCGATCAAGAGCGGTATATGCTTTGGGCGCAGTGAGGAAAATTGTGAGTTTGCGGCTAACTGTGACGACGTGTCTGAACCACTCGTACGTCACGATCTGAAGTTCCTCACTGGATTAGCATTCGGGGCTACAGCACAGCACACCCTCTGACCAGCTACATCACAATTGATTCATACTGCTGCCTTCGTACGTGACACCGTATATTCTGGTAGGCCGGGAAACCCGCCAACATTCCTCAGTAAAATACGTACAGGACTCGAGGTTTCTACCATGTTACTCCACGCATATTGGTAAATACTGACCGACGTTTCGAAGGATCGTGGCGCCTTAATCTTCATCACAAAAGACTCCACGAAGACTGCTTAAAACTGGAAATGAAGATGTGCTTGACTGAAGGTGAAGATACTGTGACTTTCGAAACGTCCGTATCTACTTACCAATCTACATTCCGTAACACCCCGGAAGACTTGGTAAGAATCTAAAATCTCAATATATTATCTCCGTATTCAATAATATAAGTGGTAACCCTCTACCAGACTAGACCGTGTCATAACACAAAAGGTCACAGCATGCCTTTTTACCGCAGTGAAGATCTCGGATGTCCAAACAATGGAAAAGAAAAAAGAACGCTGACAGATCTGAAGGCTGACATTCGTCTAAATATTACTGACATATACAATTACAAATATACAACAAACACACTGACACTAAACTGCATATCCACTGCTAAGAGCAAGTAGTTTAGGGTGTTGCTTGTTGTCAGGTGGAACACATACGAGTACACGAATTCCATGTGAAAAATACAGGGTTGTTTAATGCCCTAGCCACGTGCACACACGATACAAACAACTCTAAATCTGGGGCCAAAGTATCAGCAGTCCTACGCAAAACACACACACACACACACACACACACACACAACGCGACAGAAGAAAGGCCCTCTCTCGCAGGCAGCAAGCACTCTAGTGGCTACAGCCGGTACTACGGTGTGTACAGCCGTTGGTTTCGTTCGCCAGCAAGGGAAGCACGAAGCTATATTACAAAGGATTACCCGAACGTGTTGAACGCCTGACGGACTGCATTAAACACTACATATTTTTCGAGTGCTTTGTCTAGGAAAACAAAATTAAATAAAACAACATTTAAACCGTACGTTAGATTGGAGAGTTATTTAGGACGAAACAACACCAGAGTAGAAGCCAGGAAGTTCAACCCCAACATAATTCATTTCGTATGGAGGACAAATGAGTTTGAGGGCGGGGTGAGAAAGCATACAGCAAGCAAGCCACGGGATGGAGACCCTCGACAACTCAACTAACCTTCATACATGGCTAATATATATACGAGATAGAGAGAGAGATATATATATTCTGTACCGTTACACTCTGCAGATAGCCGGAGGCTAAAAGTTATAATTAATTCTGAACCCCCCATTCCCCCTTACCACCCTGCCACTGATTAACTTTGAATGATCAGTGCCACGAAAACGCATTAAAACTGAACGAATGCAGATGAAACTTTGGTCAAAATCAAGAGACCACAAAAACCAAAAAAGCCTGCTCTCACGTCCGAATTGGTAGATAACATATATATGCAACTGTAGCATAAAATGATGACCAAAAAACCTCAAAATCATATCCCCCCCCCCCTTCTCTACCACACAAGTATACAGATAAAAAATGAAACAAGCTGCCAAATTCACAATTTGTTCAACTTTTTTTTTAGTTTCATTTTCACCGGCGGTGGTTGAGTGTGTTATTAAAGTCTAAAACCCGAAGGGATGATAAATATATAATTTCATTAATTCATAAAATTGCTTCGGGCACCAATCCAGCTCGCATTTCTCCATTATCGACCTTTATACGTGGACTGCATTTTTTTATTTTTTCTCTGTGTGTATGTGTGTGAGTGTGTAGACTAGCAATCCAGAAAATAGATTAAAAAAACTCTGGACTTTTCGTGCAAAAAGCGTGCGGTTTTTGTTACATCTAAAATTCAGCACCAGTGCTATAGCAAATTAATCAATTAGCTTTTAAAAAAACAGATTGTACTGCACACAATTAAACTATGCAAATTGGAAAGTAATTTAACATGCATCGCATTTCCACTAGCAGCGTGCAGACAGGGGAAGGCTTGTTCGTTCAATTTCTCGGCACCGTCCCTGCTGGCTCACCCACCTCTCTGTCGTAGCTTCATACATTCTAATGTCTGATATCCATCAGCCACCCTCACGTGCAAACAATCTCATTCCTCAGCTGTTGAATGAGGAAGAACAGAACGCTCAAAACTGCAACCAATCGCCTAATTGATCGACTGACTCTCTACACAGGGCAACACGCGTGTCGTCTGGGATGCTGGGTCGTGTAGACGTTTCGGCTGGCCGCAATGCCTGCAGGTTCAGCGTCAAGCAGAACAAACATTAGCTGTTTCGAAATATATATATATATATATATATATAGAGAGAGAGAGATACCTCGGCTAACGAGGATATTTCGTTCCGGAATCACATTCGTTAGCCGAAACGTGATTTCCCGTAGGTTTCTACAGAAAATCGTTTAATTCGTTCTGGGTGCTGCCCACTATTTAAAGATAAGTTTTATAGTAAAAAGCACACTATAAAAGGGCAAAAATTCACCAAAGGCTGAGATGAACAGCTACCCAATTGGATGAAGGAGAATGGAAAGTAGGATGAAAAACTGACGGTAAGCTCATGGAATGGTCCGACCTTCATGTTTGCTGCTTTATGTTAGCGCGCGCATCCACTAAAACATTCGTTAGCCGAATCCGTATTCGTTAGCCGAGTCCGAAAAACATCTTCGTTAGCCGAGTCCGAAAAACAACGAAAAAAATCGTTAGCCGAAAAATTCGTTAGCAGGGTCACTCGTTAGCCGAAGTATCACTGCGCGCGCGTGTGTGTGTGTATATATACATATATATATATATGCCTCACAAACAACTTTAAAAAGGCGGGTAACTATTTACCAGTTAGCACGGCGAAACATTCCAGAAGAGCTAAATCTTCAGCAACACCGCAGTGAGAACTTAAAATCTTGCAATCATATGATTCTTTGCATTTAAGGTACCCACAGGTTCATTACCATTTTCATAAAAGCCAGGCATTTCAGCGTGTCCCTGTGGATTTCAATCCAGAACGAACCGTCAGGGTAACTGAATTGGCCCTATCTTGAGTAGGAACCGCCTTCTGAAACACGTTAGTGAAAGTAAGATAGAGGGAAGGATAGAAGTGACAGGCAGACGAGAAAGAAGACGTAAGCTGCTATTGAATGACCTTAAGGAAAAGAAAGGATACTGGAAATTGAAAGAGGAAGCGCTAGATCGCACTGTGTGGAGAACTTGCTTTGGAAGAGAGAATGGACTTGTAAGACAGACTGTAAATGAATGAATGAGTGAAGGAATGAACGAATCGCCAGATAATCGTTTAAGCCCACATAATTTCCTAACTTGTTAATCCTAATCTTGAATGCACGTAAATATGAATTAGCCAACTTAGCTTGCTCAGCCGCCTCAAAGTGTAATGTTTTGGCATGTTAGTGGTAACGGTAACGGTACTGGGCGACTGCACTTGTTTCGGTGCGAGCACAGGCGAGTAATCGGAAAAGGCTGGCTGACAACCGCTTCACTGGAGTCTGCAGATCTTCCGGCATTGCGTTAGAAATCTCCTTCCTTCTCGCACCCGACCAGCCCACTGAACTCTAAGCACAGAGCGTGGCATTCGTTGACGTTGTACCTGGTTCAAACGCCGCTCATAAACCACCCATCCAGAATAGTCCTCTTCAGTTACTCCGAGTTATTTATGCAGTATCTAAGGACACTTTCAGTAGCACGGATAAAGAACTGGAAACAGCAGGAAGGAAGGGAAGCGGTCGTTCCTCACTCGCAATGATTTGTTTCAGCTTGCACGACTGTTAAACAACTGATTAACATCGGCTACATGTTTCGGCTCATTACTTAAGCCCTCATCAGCCCTATATGTAAATATACGTACGAAAAAGTCATACAGAAGAATTCAAAGTAATGTTTTAGAGGTAAAGTCACTTGAATTCCTCTAAGTAATATTATATATGGATCTGCTAATGGCTTAATTTGTGAACAAAAACAAGCAACTTACACAAATCAACGGGTTCAATTAAATGTAATATTATACACTTACCATAAAAGGTAAAGTTCATCCCAGAATAGGCAAGAAGGCCCAGATGGGGAGTAGAGGTATAGCTCTACTCTATATTTAACCTCGGCGCTAGATGAGGGTGGGTAATAAAGGCCACGTTCCGGCCGCTTGACCTCAGGGAAAGACCCGGTACCCACTGTATAGGAGGCTAATCTGGATCAATTACAGGTGTATTATACGAAATTATTCTTCACAGGGTATCCAAACACAGAAGGGTGTTTTATACAAAGGTCGTAACCTCACACTTGACCTGAATTGACGAAGAAAACAATCAAAACCTGAGCCAGAACAAGCGATTACAGAGCCCGGATTGTAACATTGAACCTGCCAAACGTGAAGCAAGACTGCTGCCCAATTCACTGCAAAGCCCCAGTGCGGGTCACTTAACGAAGTTGAAAATGGCTAAGATTATGCAGCATCGGTGACAGATGGCTGCTTAAATATGCAGCACTAGTGGGAAGATACCGACAGGAGGAAAACAAAAATAATGGGAGAAAACCCTCTCCAAATGCAACTTGATCCACTGCACATCTCACATGGACTGGCCTAGGATTGACTCTGGGCCTTCGTGGTGATTAACTGTGTCAACCATGGCCGGGCCTTTCAGCGACGTGTCGCAGTCGGTCTGAGTCACTTCACAATCGATACAGGTCCTCATTATCAAAAGTGCAAGAAGCGGTGTCCTCCTTCAGACGTTACAAACAACTCCGCTGCATACAAACCCGTCTTGGCGGATTTGCATTTGACTCTGTTCTGCATTAAGTCACGCCAATCATCACCCTGATACTCTGATTCTTTGCAAAAATTACTTAATACTATGGGTAACAGGAATTGGATCTGTACTGGTCAGTTACCTCGGAACTTTGTACTGAACGGGGCCAAGGGTTAAAAAATCAGATCAGAATAGTAAGTGGGCCAATGACAATTTCTGGGGCAAACGCAGCCTCCTATTTCAAGGGTACAGAGGGTTCTTTCCCTGAGGATAAACCGACGGCGGCCTGAACCTTACCGCTCATCCCCATCAAACACCAAGGTTACGAATGCGTGGGGCTATACTTCTACACCTCCCTGTGCCTCAATGGCATTGTGTTTAATTAAGAATAGGGACTTTATGTGTACCTTCACACCTGTCGTACCCTAACCTTACAATGAAACAACATCGAAATGACAAACTGGAGCAACGGAGTGCTGACCTGCCCTTAAGTCAGGATTGTCCACGCAGAATCTTGCAAGTCAACAAATGGTTCTCTATGTGCTTCAGACTAATATTTTTGGAAGCTGATCAATTATCAGCCTTTATCGCTTTCGAACACTGTCAAGCAGTGCCAGTAATTGCTTCAGCTTCTTCGAACTTGACAGCCAACGCATTTCAGAGATCCCGAGCTCACTGCGAGACACTTGTCGCTTGAGACACTCGTGCTCACCGAAGTAATTTCGCTGGTTCAAGCCGACATGTACTTTAAATTCAACAGTATAAACAATTAATGTTAGGATTACATGCTTACTGGACTCTGTCCATCTTCTCCTGTTCCAAACACAATAAGCAGAACCTGCATGAATTTCCATCCTCATGCGAATGGTTGGTAAGAACCTTCTCTGTTGCTTCTTTCTGTTCCAGTCAGCTTCCTCTGTGGGTGAAGGTAGATCCAGTGCCGAAATGCTCTAGTATTTTCGGAACACTCAACAATGAAAACATTCCAGGAACTAAGCAACCCTACATGCAATACAGGACGGTCAGAACCTCATCGAATTGAACAAATACCAATTTAAATGCTTTTGTTCTATCTAGTTACAAGCGAGCCCAGTTCACTATCCTGTCAAGAGAATGTTCATTTCCTGAGGACCCAATTTACAATAAAACAAGCGACGGAGGCTGTATTTACAATCGCCCAATATTATGCACCCATCTACACAATTAACAACGACAGACTCTACAACTTCGCCGCAAGCAATATAAGTCTGATAAGTCTGAAACTTGCTTCCATCCCGGGCAGTTTCCGGCGTTTCTTTTGTCCGATACCTTTATTCAGTTCTGAAGCAATATTATTATTAATTAATTACTTGAACGTTTTATCTTCATATTTCAATTGCCGAATGAGTTCAGAATTTGTAACACTGATATTTTAATTACTGGCACCTCAACAGAAATGTCCTTACTGTGTTTTGTTCTCAAGATGAGGCAACTTCACCGCTGAGCAACCGCCTCTCCACATTCGGTTGGGATACCCGCCACTGTGAGATTCTAAGTAATTTGATTCAGTCTGTGCACGAAAATATTAGTGCGACATCTTCAAATAACTGACGAATGGCTTCAGTCGAATACTGCCACAAAAACACACCTTGCATTACCGGCTGCACTAAAGGCTGAAGTGGCAATGGACTCGATCTCTCCCCACGGTAAGCTATCATCTATCTATCTATCTACCTACCTATCTATCTATCTAGTTATCTATCTATCTATCTAGTTATCTATCTATCTATCCATCCACCTACCTACCTATCTATCTATCTATCTATCTATCTACCTACCTATCTATCTATCTATCCACCTACCTATCTATCTATCTACCTATCTATCTATCTAGTTATCTATCTATCTATCTACCTATCTATCTATCTGTCTATCAATCAATCGCTCATCTTAATCTACACTAAAGCACGAAAAGTCGCATTCGATTACAGACGCATCTAGCAGTGCTCCACCTCAGAATGAATAATAAGTACACACTTCGCTATTACTGCTGCAGCTACTGGGTCTAACCTCACTGGTACTTGTATTTCTGCTGCTGCTATTATTGCTACATGCAGGCTTCAGTTACTAATTTTGTTACTGAGCTTGCTATTGCTGTTGCTATTGCTGCTGCTAGTAAAAACAGTTATATTACGAAGCAGAAGACAGATATTAATTATACAAAGTAGACACTTCACTATTGATCCGGGGTTCGAAACCCGGTGGGCGCGAGATTTTCCGCACCTGTCAGACCGGCCCCGAGGCCCACCCAGCTTCCTTGTCCCATGGGTACCAGGTCTCTTTCCCGGGGGTAAAGCGGCCGGGGCGTGGCGTTGACCACCCAACCCATCTAGCGCAGAGGTTAAAGAAAGATTCCAGCTATATCTCTATCCCCCCCACTGGACCTTCATGGCAGGTTATAGAATGAACCTTACCTGTACGTTACTTTATTATAAATGCTCCTACCACTGGGTGTAGCCACACTATTTCTGTTTACTGCTTTCTTTACTGATAACCGCCATTGCTGCTGCTGCTGCTGCTAATACTACTAATATTACTACAGATAATTATCGTAAGTATAAAGCGCGCAAGCATGTGCAAATAGAACTGTAAAGCTCCGGGCGTTCTTAACCCCGGAACTCGATGCAGCTGAGTGTGTCCAACTGGGCTGTCACACGATATAATGTTGCGAACAGAACACGACGTTTCGGCAACTGGTTGTATAACAAGTATATAAATGTTTTTTGTCTGTCCCTCTGTGACAGCTAAAACTCACCAGGATGATTATGTGATGTGCCAAGCCAAATATCATCAAAATCGGTCCGCGGCCTCAGGTGTTACCAGACAGCACGTGTAGAAGCCGGCCGTCATCAGGTGGCAGCACTGCGGCAAATGGGACGAACATTTGGTATGTTCTAAGGAAAGAGAAACGATCGCGTAAATAGATCGTGGAACAGCGCCTGTATACTTGTCATTCATTGTCTTGGCATGGAAAGAAAGTGCAGCAACACAGTATGACTCAGTTTCCGCAAAGCTGTGTTGCCTGGAATAGCAAGATGGCGGACAGCGCTCAAGACAACGGCAATCCTAACCAAGAGTGACACGTGCCAAAGCCAGGACCGTTTACAAACAGCCAGTGGTCCATCCTCGCGTTAATTACAGTAATCACATGACGTCCAAAACAAAGGGGGAACACGTGATCACTGCGTAAACATGCGTGTTAACAGCCGCTCGTGGTGTCTTGTAACGGCGTACTCCAGCACTCACCTGGTTGTGATGAGGATGAAAACGCAAAACCCCAATCACGATACACCAGAACGAGACCGAAATGCGAACTAAAAACACCGCTGAGAAAAACACACATCGTTACCGCTAAGCTAAACTGCCACAAACAGTGAGTAGATAAGGAACTGGGAAGGAGGATGCGAAATATTTCAAGGTACTATCGCACTGTGCCCCCTTCTTCAGTACAGAACCTAAACACCGTCACAGTCCAGAACCAATAAATCCTTATTGCACAGTAACCTCATGCACGTAGCGAGACTAACACAATCTACAAGCAAATCAGGTTACGGTTCGCAGATGCAATACTTTATGCAGTTTGCTACACAGTTCTGAACTTCCCGGAGAAACCTGCTCTTTCCACCTTCAGGGTACAGCCTTTGATAGCTATCTACAAAACTACACCGTGACAAACTACACAAAACGCTGAACTTAGTACCTACAGCCAAGAAAACCTCAGATCTCAGAATACCGAGTAACTTGGCCGAGGTTTCAAACTCATGAATACAAGCCGAGGGGCTGACCGCAAGCTAACCTGCTCGGACAAGGGAAAAGTTGAACAGCGAGCAATTACTGTTCCTTTTTTTTTAACATGTGCTGGGACCTGTCATGCGACCACAGCAAAACATGCAAGTCAAAACATTAATTGTGTATTCTGTATCAGTTTCTTCTGGTATTAAAAAAAATTGAATTAATATCTCTGTATTACGTCAATTGGAACATAACATACCGCAGGCACTATTTGTTTTCATTCCATGTGGAATGTATACGATACATTTTTACAATAATATAACTTTACTCAGCCACATTCCTCCATATATGAAAAAAACAGTTTTCATGTTATGCAAATCTTGTTTGTGTGTGTGTGTGTGTGTGTGTGTGTGTATGTGTGTGCGTGCGAGCGCGCGCGCGCCAGCGAATGTCAAGCTGGTCACGTCAACTGAGAAGCAGTACCTAAACTAGTCTACCTCTGCTTAATGTTTCTATCATTTCAAAACAAGCTATAGCTGCGACAAAAGTATCTCCATTATATGTCATAAATTTACGCAGCCAAAAATTTCATGAGTTACTTTCACATTACTGAACATCTATCCACTTAACAACACCATCTCGCTGTTAAAAAAAATAATAAAAAAAGAGAAAGAAACAAGCCAGGGAACGAAATTAAATACTGCAAACCATATACACAAAGCTTCCAGGTGAAAAATGGTAACATTTCACAGTGACAGAGGAGATTGAACGACTCAGTAAATTGTTCAAAACTTCCACGTTTGTTCTTAATTGTGAGACTTTTTAAACTGTATAATAAACCGCGTTAAAAATGAAGCTATACGTTAGAGTGAATACCATTTATTGTCAGTATTAATGACAAACCTGACACGCTTAGCACACCTAAACGCAGAGTCACTGTTCATAAATTACGTCTCTCTACGCTAATGTTTTATTTAATTACTTATAAGCCATGCTATAAAATACTCTAAAACCGAGAGATTGGCAAAACGCGTGCTTTCAGACTGAAGTAGCTGCTTGTTCCGTTATCATTCGTTATGCCAGCAAGTACTTGCGAATATTACCAGAAGATGTCATTAACCGCGTACGACTCTATAATTATGTATTGCTCTCTACAGTCAGTGGCAGAAAAAGGAAAAGTTGTTAGTATTTATGAATAGGAACGGTAGATACCAGTAACTGACGGCACTAAAACACAAACTTGAGTAGACACTTCTGCCTTAAGTACAGTATCATGAAAACTGCTTTGTTCAGTTTATTTCTGCGTAAGTCTGCTTGCATAGAAAATAAATTTTCCGCGGGCATACATATGCAAAAATTTCCTGTTGAAATATATGTAAAAAAAATTAATGCCGATTGTGCACTTAAAAATTCTGTTGTTTTCACACACATCAAATTTGAAACGTTATTAGTTAACGCGTTTTGCAATTATGCTTGATACTGTCCTTTGTCTTGGTGCATTATGGAATTTTTACCGTCAGGCATACCAACACGAAGGCCATAAGGAAAGTCTGGGGAATGAATGATACAAGCACCACTAAATGACAGCTCGTTACATATCTGTTGTAAAACGTAATCAGAGCATAAGCAACTTCTGTGTAGAAAACTTCCTTTGATATCACAAAATAATAACAGGGCGGACACGCGAAATCTAAACTTATCATTCAGTTTTACGGTGACAACTACTGAATCATCAGAAATACATGTGAAACTGGGCGTGGAAACATAACTTAAACATGTGCCTACAAATCTGGCATGAAACAATGTTTAGAGATTAAAAAAGGGCAAACACAACAGCGGTGTAAAAGACTGTCATGTCCAAGAATAGAGAATGGCAATAGCTTCAAAACGTTCCCAGAATTCGCTAGTATAATTTACAGGGATTGTTGCTGTGAATAAAGAAACGTACATTGACTGCATGCGTCACCCTAGGGATGCGGTCACAGAAAATGCCCCGAAAAATGGAGAACCAACAGTTGGTTTCTCCTTCACGACAATGCTCCAGCACACCGGTCGGTTTTGGGCCTGGATTTCTTAGCAAAGAACAGTGTGACAACGACTGTAACAGCTAAATATGAGTGTGAAGCAACACCGCTACACTAACCTTATCGGCTGGCTATCTTCAAGGATGAGTACAAAATATACAAACCGTAGGAAAGAAAATACGCCTGCAAATAAATAGTATAACGGCAGTATTGCATATCAGCATATTAAGTTTGTCATCAATGGTTACCACCCGCAACATGTTACATGAAATATATCGCAAAAATGGCTCTGGTTTGGAGTCAAAAAGAAAGGTTAGTTAATAATTACGACATTATAAGACTGGTTCGAAAATCCACATTCAAGTCTTAGGAAATATGACGCCGTGTCGACTGGTAATTACAGACGTTTCTGAGAAACGTGCTGCTTCCGTCTTCAGAATCAAGGAAGCCCTAGAAGACTGGAAGCCAAAGACGGAGGCAACAGGAATCCCCAGAATGTAGACAGCTGTTTACCAATCGCGACAACTTCATACCCAACAAGACTCGAATCTTCATCCAAACTGCTTATCGAACTCAAACCTCATTCGTCCGACAATACCCTTACACGGCGGACTTATATTTTGCATATAATTAACGTAATTATTCTCTTCTTCTCTTTCCAGGCAGAGTAATAATTCAGTCGCCCCTCAAGTGCAAGCAGAACTATTAATCACATTATATGCGCAGTGCACGTGAAGGTGGCAGTATAAATATTACAGAGCAAGGCCAATGCTAATTGCGATCCGAAAGATTATAATTAAATTCTGGCTTCTATATAAATAGGGTTGTCATTTTCGGAACAAAAAGCACTTCTTAATCCTTGATTAACATTCCTTCCCTTCTGCTGTCTGCACTCTTCCATCTTACACACAAGAGAATGTTAAAAAGAAGACAAGAAAACACAGTATGTTAGTATAAATTGAGGTTCACGCAGCCAATAATATTGCTGTCACACTTGAAAGATGTTATTTTCTATTTTAATATTTCATGTTACACAAAACATTAAATTTGTAGCTATATATCTAGCACACAACGCAACAATGAGTGGCAAATAATAGTAACATTAAAATGGTCCTAACAAACATCTTTTACACCTGTTTTCATGTACATATCTATTCCGACAGATCTATTTCTATTACGACCATTTTACATTCTGTTTGTGCCTAACTTATTGTTTACTCAGCGCTACAATTTCTCTCTACAGTAAATCTGTCAGCTATAATCTAGGAGGTTTCGCCCCACGGCCATTTTTGTAACTTGTGACTAAGGAAGAATATATCGCATACAACGTGTGGATATGTGATCTGCCTTCACACCAAACAGCACGCCTTGCTCCAACTCATCATGTAGAGCAATCAAACCGTATGCGATACAAAATGTTACACTACATGAAACACAGTTCACTTAACTACACGTCACGCTGTTTCCAAAGACCTGTTTCGGTGCACATTGCAGGACCGCAAATTCAGAAGCGCTAGTGTCATTTCATCTTCCAAGTTGACGTGTTCACCACGACAGATCGGTGCCATTTCTGAGGAACCTGCCTCGTCTTCAGGGCACATCGCACTGCTCATACGTTCTAATGGAACGAATACTTCCGAAACGGCGGCATTTATCTACCAAAACGCGTATCATTACACTCACTAAAAAAACCTTAATCCCATAACTCACTGCAATGAGGATTTATTGTTTTGTGTTATTTTACAGACGCTGTCAGTTACTAAAATTATGAAGCGTCGGTGATTGACGTATCAGCATGAAACATTGGCGGAGGGATATTTAAAGGGGAAAACAGCAGTACTCGGACATGAACCTGTCCGAGGGCCACTCTGTCCACCATAAATCCCACGCAGTGAGAAGCCGCCTAATAATCGCCTCAGTCGTGGTGAAAATCTCAAATTTCGCATAAGAACGTAAAGACGTACACAGACTAGACTTTCGGTACACACAACTCACAAATGCGTTTTACACTTCCGCTGTGTCCCTGTCGAACAGTAGGCCTATACCTGCTGGACACAAGTCACCGGAACTGTCCTCACTCGCGACATTCTAAATTACAAATATCATGAAAATCTTCTTAATTGTGAGGTGATAAGACAGACGGGTACCCGCACTGACATTTTTCTACAAACCACTTAATTTTGGACTACACTCACCTACAAAGTTCTTCCCTGAAAGGACGAAAGGGGGAGAGATGTACAAATTTTTTTCCATGGACATGATTCCCTCTGCACAGCGCAAAACGGAGTTAGGTCTGAGTTCAAGAAGATTAATTACTTAACTTGTTTACTTTGACATGTACAACTCTATGCATAAAACACGCACAGGTTTTTGCTAGCATAACAAGTATCTTTAAAGTGTTACAAACCCACATGCGGTTCACACATTATAGAAGTTCATAGAGGTTTATGTATAATTACTTTATACGCACTCAATGTGCGGAGGATCATTTCCAAAACGAAAAGTCCCCCTTCCTGTACATCTTCCAGAAGAACCTAAAATTTCAAACCCCATACACAAATAAACATTGTACCACAACTTCTATAATCCAGTCCATACATTATTTTCTAAAAAGTGCTTCAGTACTACTACGAGTATTCAGTCCTTTCTTCCAAGCAGTCTATACCTGACCAAACTTCTGTATGCAGCTATAATTTTAGCCATGGCTTCTGCATGCCTTGACAAGCCCATCCTTATACACATAATCAACATTAGATTGGAGTGTGTATACTTGTCTAACACAACTATATGATGGTAGAAATATGTATAATTTATAAAGAACAGCTACATGTTTCGGCCCTTTTCATTGGCCATCTTCAGGTTGATAAATGAAAAACTTAGGAAGCAGCTACACTTGACTTGTGTGGGTTGTATACAGTGGGGAGGTAAGATGTGGAGTGGGTACGAGATCTCGCATGTTGTGTAGGATGGGTGGTGTAGGTACATGAATTCTGCTATTTTCTAT